>Ga0302119_10001080_pt1 | contig 12276 bp, 4 predicted proteins | sample AG5_Tmax_MG_FD_203114 | JGI IMG/M metagenome (GOLD analysis project Ga0302119, IMG submission 203114) | Marine microbial communities from Western Arctic Ocean, Canada - AG5_Tmax | ecosystem: Environmental > Aquatic > Marine > Oceanic | place: Canada: Western Arctic Ocean | collected 2017-10-01
TGGCGGATACCGAGGTGGTGGCGACCGAGGTGGTGGCGACCGTAGAGGTGGCGACCGCAGAAGTGGTGGTGACCGTGGCGGATACCGAGGTGGCGGCGACCGAGGTGGTGGCGACCGTAGAAGTGGTGGTGACCGTGGCGGCGACCGAGGTGGTGGCGACCGTAGAAGTGGTGGTGACCGTGGCGGATACCGCGGTAGTAGCGACCGAGGTGGTGGCGACCGAGGTGGTGGCGACCGTAGAAGTGGCGGATACCGAGGTGGCGGCGACCGCAGAGGCGGCGACGACCGTCGCGGTGGAAAGACCGACCGCAGGTCAAAACAAAGTGGCGATGAAAAAATACGCCGTAGTGGTGGTGACACTCGGGTACGCGGCAAAGGCTCGGCCCGGCATTTCCGCAATCTTCCTCCCTCTGATCCATTCGAAAAGAAGAAGAGTGACGATTGAGGTGTCTTCTTGGCAAGCAAAAACGACGAGCGTGCTGAAGAGCACTATCTCGATGCAATCGAGGCGCAGGAGAGTGACGACCTAGAAGGCGCCCTTTCAAGCGCTCGACAGGTAGTCAAACTAAATCCAGAACACGCCGAAGCTTGGTGGATGATTTCAACTCTTGAATTACCACTGAATAAGCAACCGAACCTGATTCAAGCATCTCGAAGTCTTGCTGCATGTCGTAAAGTGATAGAAATTGAGCCCGAACACGGACCTGCATGGGTTCGCGGCGGCCAAATTCTAGCCGACGAATTGGGTATGTATGAGGAGGCATTGAGTTGGTGGCAAAAGCGCAGAGAAATCGACGCCTTTGAAGCCGTGCCCATTATCGAGCAATCTGCAATATTAGCCGATATAGGGATGTATCGCAAGGCTTCAACCCACTTGAACATGGTAGTTGAGCACGACCTCGAAATATCGCCCAAGCAATTTACCAAGGTGGCAAGATTGTCTGGTCTACTGCAAAAAGCCGCCGATGAAGAACCGTCCACATACTTTCGCCCGTGGGAGCCTAGGCATCCAGGGTGGGAAGGAATCAGGCGGAGAAAAGACAAGGGGCCAATGAGCGAATCACTGATTTTCCTGCTTTTCGTAACACCGTTTTTGGTCATTGAAGTATGGCTTTCACGAGGTCTTGCCGGTGCCGGTTTCACCGCTTTCTGTTTCACTTCAATGGTTTTATTGGCCACGGTTGGGCTCGGTATCAAGTTCACCCGGAATATCTTCCATAAGGTGAATCGTCCAGCATTCGACCTCTTGCGCGCCCAAGATATCGAGACTTCATCCGGCCATTCGATGATTCCCGAAGACATCAGGACCTCGAAACTCTACATGTCGATTCTCCAGCGTCGACCAACCGCTTACCAAGAGCGCACTCTGGCCATCGTAGAAGGGGGAGATTCCCTGCCCAAGGGTTGGAAGCCGACCATCCCTGACCTTGAGGTTGAATTTGATGAAGACGATTTTGACGATATCGATGGGGATGGCGATAATACTGGTATAGACGTCACAGTCCCCGGGCTCGATGAAGTTGATGAAGAGGAATAATCTTCACCTTAGAATTCACAAATGTTAACACACCTAACTCTAGTTCACCTTGTGTTATTATGACTATGTTCCAGCGAAATAGTCTTCGTGGTAGGCAATCTGTTCGGCGGTCAGGCTAATGCCGACACCGTTTCTCTAGAGTTACCTAGTAGCGGTAGTGTTCAGGCTTGTAAGGGCCATCCATCGGAACCCCGATGTAATCCGCCTGCTCCGCGCTGAGTTCTGTGAGTTTTGCTCCAAGCTTGCCAAGATGAAGTCTTGCGACCTCCTCGTCGAGTTTCTTGTCGAGACGATAGACGCCGACCCCACGATCGCTGTTTTCGCTAATATCGATTTGAGCGATTGTTTGGTTAGTGAAACTGTTTGACATCACAAAGCTCGGATGCCCCGTGGCGCAACCGAGGTTGATGAGGCGCCCCTCCGCGAGGAGGTAGATGGAGTGTCCGTCGGGGAAGGTGTAGCGGCTGACTGGGCCGCCAGGGACCAGGTCGCCCTTGACGACCTCTTTCGTGACACCTGGCATCGCCTCCATCGCAGCGACTTGGATCTCATTGTCAAAGTGCCCAATGTTACAGACGATCGCCTGGTCCTTCATCCGACTCATATGGTCAGCTGTGATAATGTCCTTGTTGCCGGTCGCCGTGACGTAGATATCTGCCTCCGGGAGGGCATCCTCGATGGTCGTCACCTCAAAGCCTTCCATACAAGCTTGCAAAGCGCAGATTGGATCAATCTCACTGACCATGACTCGCGCTTTTTCATTGGCCAAGGAGTCAGCGGAGCCCTTTCCGACATCTCCGAATCCGCAGATCAACGCGACCTTGCCACTGACGAGGACATCCATAGCACGCTTGATACCGTCCACTAACGAGTGGCGGCAGCCATAGACGTTGTCGAATTTCGACTTCGTCACCGAGTCATTGACGTTGATGGCTTGGAAGAGGAGTTCTCCGCGCTCTTCCATCTGAAGCAGGCGGTGAACACCGGTCGTTGTCTCCTCCGAGACCCCTTTCACGGCTTTCGCGACTGCTGTCCAGTGCCCATCCTTGTCAGCGAAGACGCGCTTAAGGAGCGCCTTGATCACGGCCTCCTCGGCGCTCTCAGCCTCGCTGTTGACCCACGAGTCGTTGCCGGCCTCGAGTTCGACGCCCTTATGGATAAGAAGAGTGGCATCGCCACCGTCGTCAACGATTTGGTCAGGGCCACTACCGTCAGGCCATGTGAGCGCTGACATTGTGCAGTCCCAGTACTCTTCGAGAGTTTCGCCCTTCCATGCGAAGACGGGAACGCCAGTTACGGCGATGGCGGCTGCGGCGTGGTCCTGCGTTGAAAATATATTACAAGAGCACCAGCGCACATCTGCTCCAAGCGCGACGAGGGTCTCAATCAAGATAGCAGTCTGAATCGTCATGTGCAGGGAGCCCATCACTTTGAGGCCAGCGAGTGGCTGAGAGGGCCCATAATTATCCCGTGTGGCCATGAGGCCTGGCATTTCATGCTCTGCGATAAGTATCTCTTTTCTGCCAAACTCTGCGAGAGAGATATCTGCGACTTTGTAGTCAGCACCCTCATCCATGGAACGGGGCGGTAGCATCTAGTTCTTCAACCAATTGTTTCATTGATATCCCGGTTGTTGCGCTGCGGCTTGCTGTTGGAAGTGCGCAGCATATTGCTGTGCATAGGCCCGCGCGGTCTCCTCCGGGTAACCTTGTGCAATCAACTGCTGAACATAGGCTTCCATCGGGTCTACTACCGGTATTCCAGCATAGCCTTTGGTGACAGAACCGAAACCGGATTCATCATCATCATCATCGCCTCGGCGTAGGACTAGAACCGTCAACAGTATGACGATGAGTAAAATTACTCCGCCAGCACCTAGCATCATAATGGTGGTATCGGAACCAGGATTATCTGTCGAGTCAACACTAGCCTTCGGTTCACTCCATTCCCCGGTCTCAGTATTGTATCCCCACTCTCCACTCCATTCGCACTCACCATTGGTATTTAGCAGCCATTCACCGCCGGATGTCACCGCTTCAACAGGTGCGTTAGCGCCTTTACAGGCAGGAAGATTCAACTCGAGATGCATCACATAATCATATCGTTCACCTTCGATTATCCTGACATAAACCGTGATTTTCTCGGCTTTGTTGGAATATTTATCAGAGATATTCAGAGAAAGTTCGAACGTATCGGAATTACGCAAGTTGATTGCTTGATTCCATTTTCCTTGAGCGCGAAGCAATCCTACCTTGTCTCCATCGTCTTGATTAAGGTCTTCAAGTGATAGGGCGACGATAATTTCTAGATTGTCGTTCTCAACTCCAGACTCAACCAGTCCGCTGACGTTGAACCATTCACTGGTCACCGCTCCGGTATTGTTGTAGGTCTGGTCAAGAGTAACCTCCGGCTTACTATCTCCATGGCCTGAATCTACTACGACGAAGTAGATTTTGTGAACATCAGAAGCCCTTGTCGCTTGGTCAATGACCTGCAATTCGATTCGAATCTGCTGCTCAAAGCCATGATCACCAACCGTGACGTTGCGGAATGTGTACGAAAATTCACCATTTGTATATCCGAATTTGGAGAAAACGTGGTCATCTCCTTCATCTCCATCGATTGGCCAGTCATAAATCACCGTCCAGATGTAGGTCTTGATTCCATGGCTGTCAAGAGCATCAGGGTCAGAACTTGCACTGGCATTGAAGTTGACGATTGTCTGGTCACCCGCATCTTCATCCAACTCTATCTGCCATAATTCCCAAGCATCGCTGCCAGGTTTATTTTCTCGGAAGGTCACGAAGTCAGAATTTCCGCTCTCCTCAACCACAGAATAGTTGGCGATTGGCTTGAATTCATCGGCACTGGCATCATCGGTAACCAGAGTCAGTGAAGCAATTCTGGCATGTCCAGCATCATCGTGCAGGAATAACTTGAGCCCCCAAGTCTCGCTCTGTTCACAATCGTCTACAATGCCATCTCCATCGTTAGCTGAAGGGACGCAGAAGTCAGCACTCGGGCTTTCATCAGCGCTGTGGAATGTGCCATATTCGTCATCACTCGCATCCCATCCTGAGGGGCCAGTCAATTCCCAGTCGGCGTTCAGTATGGCCGAAGTGGTGGTCGTGTATCCGAAATCCAAATGAGCATCACTCTTCATTGCTCTTACATCATAGGTTGTGGTGTCGCTCGGCATCGTATCTGGCTTATTTCCATTGACGGTGATGTCGAAGCCCTTTGTCGCCTCATCAAATCCAACTGGATACTTTGTGACTTGGAATTCCAGCATGTTGGCGAGTAGCGGAGTGGTGGAATTCCACGCATCGCTCTTCGCCTCAACATCGATTGTCGAGATGATGATTCCACCTTCTTGGGCGCCACATACCGAAAGAATACTATCGTAGTCACTTCGCTCACTCCCCATGATGCTCAAGAATTCACCACCGGAATCAATCGTGCCTCCGCACAGATTTGGAATCTCTTGGCCACCTTGTGGTATCGAATTCAATATTGCCGAGGCGAACGTATTACCAGTTGCGAAACCCTGTAGGTTGGAGCGATCTACATTCTCAAGTATCGGGTGATACGGGTCAATTATCTCTAGGTCCTCGTAGGCGATTTCAGTTTCAGAGGTAGTGCGGTCTTGGATGTCGATATTGAATGGTAGTTCATCTTCGATTGCATTCTGATACGGCCCAAGGTGCAACTGAAGCGTACCGCCGGCAGTTGTGTACAATTCCAAGGTTTCCTGATAATCGCCAACGGTATCATAGAAGGCGCTTCCAGTCGGGGCGTCTTGGGCGGTTGATTCCTTCTGCCAAGGAATCAAGACCTTTTCATAATGGCCGTTCAACCAGCCAGTAGACAGGTAGGTGTCCCACTTGTGGCGAGGGAATTTGGTATATGACATATCTAGGCCTTCCAAGTCTCTCAATACGTTAGAGTATCGGTTCTGCTCGTCCTCATCTGTTAGTATTGCAATGTCGATGTTGGTCTCAAACTTGGCGTAGAAGAAAATTGGGTCGCCCTTCGGGGTTCCATCGGTTAACTCTGCATCGAAGGAAATGTTGTAGGTATGGCCATCAACCCAGCTATTGAATCCACTAAAAGTTATATCTAGGCGCTGTTGTGGTATTAGGTGCTTAGACTGACTGTTGAAAGCCTGCGCCGAATGAACCTCAACTCCAGTATCCATGTCGACGACATGATGGTTAAACAGATAATCACCCTCTAGAACACCATTTACCGCCAAGAAGGAGAAATCATGGGATAGCGAATCATCCTTGGGTAGACTGCATGCGTAATCGGCATCCAGGCAATCCAAGTAGAGGTCATTTCCTTTCTTCAACTCAATGGTGACGCTCTGAATCGAGAAGATTATTCTCTCGATATTATTTGCGTCGTTGAACTCCTCTTCGCCGTACCACGAGGTTCCCGCGGTTGTGTTATCAAAAACGGATTCTACCTCGACCATGTACACTCCTTGGTTGAAGTCGTGCGAGCCGATGGTGACCTTCTGTTCACCTTCTGCATCTAATCCTGAGACCGATGAACTGACGACTGCATCTTGAATGAAACTGAATTCTTTGATGACGATATTGTCGAATCCGATGCCTCGAAGTCCATCGTTCAGTCCATTATGGCCATCATCATCAGATTGGAAGTCAAATGAAACGTCGGTCATGGTACCCTTTAGGGACATACATTCCCTATTCCATTCATTGGTATTTAGTGCGGTCTGGTTGAGAATGTAAAGATGTGTAAGGTCGATACTTTGGCTCTTGACCGCTCCCTCACTATCGAAAAAGACATTGTAATTGCCAGCATCTTCTTGATTATTCGTCGGATCTCCGATAAACGTAATTTCCTTCTGGTCAGTTTCGGTCTCGTTGATTGGGTCAATGAATCCATCTCCATCCTCGTCTACAAAGCAAGTTCCGTCTTCATTGAAATCATTCCATTGTCCCAGTATAATACCATCACCGAGAACACCGGAACGGTCCCAGTCGATGCCGAGGGAAACATAATCATTGACTTCGTATTTGGAACCATCCGTATCGATGTAGAAGAAAGTGTCGGCGAAGTAGTCGAATGATAGCGAAGCGAAATCACCCTGCATTGAAGTCAGGTCAATGTCTTTGAGCGAGAACGACTCATTCCATACATCCTCGTATCCTAGATTAGCGCTCACTTGATGATGTCCGAACCAGTAGGCACTGCTATTGAACAGAGGAGAAGCCGTTCCTTTATCGGTAAGGATTGCACCCTGCCCATCTCCACTATTATCATCAGTATAGCGATAGCCGTCCTCGCCTCCTTCAAAGTCTTCTTCACATGTCTTAGGAGTAGGGCCACAGTTGATATCATTAGCTACCGCACTGTAAATTGTCGCCTCAACATCGAAGTCGACCATGGTATTTCCATAGTGGGCAACCGTGGCAATGATTTCTTGTACTCCCTCAGCATAAGTGGCTCCAGGTTCAAAGGAATCGATACTCACTACAGAGGGGTCGAAGATATTCAGGGTAGTGATATAACCTGTCAAGTCGTCATTTATCGGTTGTTGGTCCGGACCATAATTCAAAGTTGCACTGATTCGATAAGTGGTGTCGTTGGCAAAGTTCGCTTGTATTGAGGCCTCATATTCTTCACCAGGTTGCAGATTATTCATATTGATATTAGACTGCTGGGTCTGCGGGCTACCCGTGAAAGCGGTATTCTGTTTCCAGATGGTAACGTTGTCGATTGCATAGCCGTCGCGGCCCTGCCAGAGTTGGTCATCGCTGTTGGAAACACTTCCTTCAAAGCCTGAGCGGAAGCGGAAGCGGACATCTACGTTCTGCCCAGCCCAAGGAGATAAATCGAATGCTCCGACGCCATCCTCGGTGAAGTTGCTCCAGCCGTAATATGAGCCGGCATTCCTGACGCCGTACCATAGATTACTTTCAGCTGCCGCCCCGTAGGCGTAAATCTTCTCGACCCGCTCCATATCGTATCCTCCCCAAATACTCGAGCCAGACCAGCAAGCCCCGTCTAAGAATGCTGAAGTCGGGCAATTGATTGTCGACCAACCCCTTTCTTCGCTGTAGATTTCGACCATTGCAACATCATCCCATAGGTCGCCTAGCAACCATTGGTTATTCGCATCGACGCCCCCTAGAGCGCCGAATCCCAGGTGGCGAAATAGTTCAACAGATAGCCATGCTCGGTCGCTACCGGAAAGGTCTACATCTTCTAACACAATCGCTTCGTCCCAGTTACGCTCGTAACCAGACCAAACGACTCCAGAATCATTGGTTTTCATCAAGCCGTTCCACATGAAATTGGTAGGGTTATTTCCGGTCCAGTTTGCAGTTGAGTTGACATCGTTATTGCCCATGCTGGACGATGCTGCTCCGTTTGAGTGGTTGGTTTCCAGATGCCAGTTATTACCATCGTTGAGATAGTCCTCGTAGGCCCAATTGCATCCACCTCCACATCCAGATTTGCTCTCGGCACCATCCCAATCATAAGCGTATACGGTTTGGTTCTGTGAGTTTGCCTCGTCGACGACTTTCATCTCTAAGTTCAAGGTTGCCTGCCCACTCAGCACATTCATTCCGGTATTTGTCACCGTGACATTGACGTCTCGCTGACCTTCACCGACGGCTCCGATATAACGGTCAACCGGTGAGATATCGATGCTTGAGACTTCCAAGTCGATATTATCCATCTCGACGATTGTTATGGTATCGTACTGGCCATCCCAGCCAGAGTTGTCGATCCAATTTCCAAAGTTGTAACTGGTATGGCCTACAACAATATCCAACGGGCTTGAAGCCCCGCCGACCAATTGTCCGACTTCGGCGGTCAAGGGCCGGCGTCCGGTATCATAGGAAAGCGAATTCAAGTGGCCACCACTACCGTCAGAAAGAGTCACTTGTACAGTCGATGGAGGGGTGAGGTAGTAATTTCCTTCGACCGAGCCGGCACTACTAGTGGAATTGATTTGTTCGGCGATGGTAGGATTGATGAAGTCGGCATCCCCATCCCCATTGAGGTCGGCAATTGTCACGTCGTAGGTGATATAGGGGCCTATGTATACTTGAGAGGTAGATGACCAAGTCCCACTGGTTGAACTGGTTCGGTAGGTTACATTCTCGGTATTTTCGTTGGTTTGTGCCATCACGTCGATGATACCATCAGCATCGATGTCGGCGATGTTGAAACCACCCCAGCCATTTCCAAACGCCCACGGGCCGTTCATTGTTGCGGTGCTGGTGGTGGCGGGGAAAGAATTGGTCAAACACGAGTATTCCAGTACTGATACGTTATCGTCATTACCGAATGTAGTGTATTGACCGGTCTGATAATTTGCCCCCCGTAAGACCAGGAACCAAATATCCAAGTCGGTACATTGGCCACTCAAGCCTGTTTCAGATTCGCCGAAGTCACCGAGTTCAAAGTCGATGAATCGTGCTTGGGTAGATGCGCCCAAATTTGTTATCGTACCTTGTTGGCTAGAAGATGTAATCGGCCCGCGGTAACTTACTAGTCGTTGGGTGGAAAGGTCGGGCATCAGGTCGAGAACAACAATATCGTCGGTACCGTCTTTATCGACGTCATCTACCCCAATGTCCCAGGCCCAGAAGTGGGTGAAGCGGGCTTTGATTGAGAACGAATCTGTTTCACAGCCGTCATTTTCGAGTACAGTAACGTTACCCGGTTGTCCAGCCGGTTGACCTGAGTCGTCAGTCCTGAACGGGTTATTGCGCTGGAAGATGACGATATCATCAACGCCGTCACCGGTCACATCCCCGGTTTCGACCATGCGTGCCCAAGCGAATTCTTCCCACTCGGCATTGTGGCTTTGGTTCCCCGATACCCAAATGTCATCGCGCTGGCTGAAATCACCATTGTCATTCCACAGCACGCTCATCGAGTGTGTACCTTCAGTCGCCAAAGCGATATCTTGGTCACCATCGCAATCGAAGTCGCCGAAGGCGATATCTTCAGGGTCACGATTTGATGTGTAACTTCGGGTAATTGATGCGCTGGTAAAAGTCGCAGAAGCAGCAATAGAGAACAACATTATCAGTACTAGACTGATACTCCGGGCGCGCTTGGCTAGTTGCTCGTTCTTCTTCGTCGTCGTCATCATCAGCGTTTGGGAATTCCTCGATGTATTAAATCCCTCCCCTTACGCGTGACCAGCGTGGCCGAGAATGAAGTGCAGCATCCCGAAAATGATACGTGTTCGCTAATTTGATTCACATCCGGGAATCAAGCCATTTAGGATTTGGTCCATATCCGGTTCTATCACCGCCATGGACCTTCACTAATTTCCCCTGTCTGAACAGATTCTCAAGCCACAGGTCCAATTCCATCCCGGCGCGGTCACCGAGAAGTGAAGACGATGATTTTTCTATAGTCTCCACCGCCAGCGCCGATAGGCCATACACACGCACGACTATTCGCATCAATTCACGCAACCAAGCCTCTGCCATTGGGTCACTTACCAGTGGACCTTGAGCAGGAAGCGGTTCCTCGATTCCCTCTAGGTCCATAGCTAATTGTTGGGCATCGGGTTTGTCGGGGATTTCTATTCCCAGTTTCGCCATTTCGGCTTTGACATCGAGCGAGCCGATCGGCCTGCGAACCACAGGGATTCGACCTGGGTCCGGTGGTGGCCCCATGTCGATGGGTTCAGAGCCGGGAAGTATCTCAGCATCATCATCTAGTTGGATTTCTTGCTCAGACTCATCGACCTCATCATCGAGTTCTTTTGTGGTAGAACCGCGATTTAGGGAAACCAAATCAGAGGCGAGAGGCTGCAGCCATCCTGCATCGGATAATCCGAGTTCTTCTCGAATCGCCCCAACCCACTCGGCATCGCCTTCGAGCCGAATATCAATTTTCTCGTCCGGGAGTCGGAACAGAAAGCGTACTGGGCCGCGAATTTCTCCGCTCATGCACCTTCGCTGGCAGGCTAGGCAATGAACCCATCGATTTCTCCACTTCTATAGCCGCAAGGTAACGGCTAAGTGGTGAAAAATAAGTGGAAGAGGGCGTGTGTGATGGGGAATCACTCGAGAGCCATCTTACGAATCACCGTGTGAAGTATTCCACCGTTTCGGTAGTATTCAACATCGACCGGGGTGTCGAGTCGAACCTTGGCGCGAAAAGTCGTTTGCCTACCGTCTTGTGCAGTAGCGGTAATGTCCAACCATTGCAGAGGCTCTACTGATTCATCGATTGGCAGGTCGAAATATTCACTGCCATCAAGTCCGAGTGAATCAGCGTCCTCGCCTTCTGCAAAACACAGTGGCAGTACACCCATGCCTACCAGATTGGAGCGGTGAATACGCTCATATGAAGTTGCGATTACTGCTTTGACACCTAGCAACAGCGACCCTTTGGCAGCCCAGTCACGCGATGAACCGGTGCCATATTGAGAGCCTGCCAAAACCACTAAGGGGGTTGATTCTTCACCGTATTGCAGCGCCGCATCGTAGATAGAAAGGACTTCACCGGTTGGGAAGTGGGTGGTGAATCCGCCTTCGGTTCCAGGCGCCAACAGGTTGCGAATTCGCACGTTCGCAAAGGTTCCACGAACCATCACCTCGTGGTTTCCGCGGCGGCTGCCGAATGAATTGAAATCGCGTGGGGCCACACCATTCTCGATTAGATACTGACCGGCGGAGCCGGAGTGTGGGAAGGCACCGGCCGGGGAGATGTGGTCGGTGGTGATTGAATCACCTAATTTGAGTAGACAGCGGGCGGCCACAATAGGGGTAATAGGAGTGATATCAGGGGTTATTCCGGCAAAGAAAGTAGGTAGGCGGATGTAGGTCGAGTCTTCTTCCCAGGGGTAGAGATCGCTGGCCGAAACTGGGATTGCATCCCATTTTTCTTCCTGCATTACACTTGCATATCGGTCATTAAACATCTCGGGGGTGATTGCGAGGCGGATGGTATCCTGTATCTCCTCATCACTGGGCCAAATGTCAGCCAGCATTACCGGTTTACCCTCGCTATCGAGGCCGAGTGGTTCACTTTCCATATCGATGTCTAGGGTTCCTGCTAGAGCATAGGCCACCACCAGGGGGGGGCTGGCGAGATATGATGCCTTGACCTTCTGGTGTATCCTGCCCTCAAAATTCCTATTGCCGGAAAGTACCGAGGCAGCGACCAGATTACCTTCATCGATAGCAGCATCAATCTGCGGCTCTAGCGGCCCTGAATTGCCGATACAAGTAGTGCACCCATAGCCAACAGTATTGAATCCCAAAGCCGATAAATCACCGGCTAATCCAGCGGCTCGGTAATAATCCGTCACTACCCTCGAGCCCGGTGCCAGTGAGGTTTTCACCCACGGTTTTACCTGCATCCCCCGAGCTCTGGCGTTTCTGGCCACCAGCCCGGCGGCAAGCATCACGCTGGGGTTGCTGGTATTGGTACACGAGGTGATTGCGGCAATAACCACATCACCGTGCTGTAAGCAATAATCCGTTCCTTCGACCGGTACTTTGAGAGCGACTGCATCGGCTGAAACTCCATGTCCCTGAATTCCGAGGGGAGCACTCAAACTGTCGTGCCAATGAGCCTTCATCGCCACCAGTTCAACTCGGTCTTGAGGACGCTTCGGTCCAGCTAGAGCGGGTTCTACAGTGGACAGTTCCAGCCCAAGGGTTGTAGTGTATTCCGGAGTCGGCAGTTCGGGTGAATACCATAAGTGGTTTGTTCGGCAATATGCT
>Ga0302119_10001081_pt1 | contig 12264 bp, 8 predicted proteins | sample AG5_Tmax_MG_FD_203114 | JGI IMG/M metagenome (GOLD analysis project Ga0302119, IMG submission 203114) | Marine microbial communities from Western Arctic Ocean, Canada - AG5_Tmax | ecosystem: Environmental > Aquatic > Marine > Oceanic | place: Canada: Western Arctic Ocean | collected 2017-10-01
TATCTTTGCCCGCAACTTACGTTTTTTTGAAGAGAATTATCTACGATAATTCTCTTCACTAGTAGTGTGACCTCTCTGACCTGCTATTGCAGGTCAGGGGTTAGACAATGTCCGTAGGACATTTCGGTGTACGACTGGAGAAAGGAGTCCTTTGGTCCGGCTCATTCTGTGCTGGTGTAGCACAAGTCACCACGTAGAGTGAGTTGTGGAGATCCTAAGTAATCTAGGTTTAGAGTGGCTTTTGTTCTCTACTCAAAGCCATCACCTAGATTACAAGTACCGCGTCATGGCTGATGGTGCTGTGGTTTTCAGGTGTGCTGAAAAGCGGCTTATTATTTCACCTTAGGCTAATTAGGCGGTACACCTGAAGTCCTTTTAACTTAGTAGAACTTATGCTACTATTGTACAAAATTAAATCCTTTAACTTAGTAGAGCTTATGGAACTGTTTTTTTTTTCTTTTTGTCAAAATTTAGCGGCTAAAAAATGATTAAAGCTACTCTTTAATCTGTTTTTATCTGGTGTACGGTAAAAGCATAGGGCTGTAAACATTTTCCAGCTTGAATCATTTTTTAGCGTAAATTTTTGCCACTCACGATGGCAGCGGTACTCAATAGACAATAATTTTATTGTGTGACAACTTTATTTACAGGCCATAGAAGGAGCTGTGGGCTATTACTTTGATATACGTGTTGTATCTTTGTGGGTTTGTTGTCCTATTTTGAGTCTTCCCTAGATTGACTATGGGCACAGTATCTTGGCGTAGGGAAAAGTAATCTTGTGGGTCTGGGCTCTCGGGACATTCCCGAAGTTGCTATTGCCCCCAATGAGGATTTTAGAGACAAAATGAGAAACTCGATTAAAATTCTACATCATTTGTTTTTATCTATGTGTCGTTGGGCCTGTACTAGTGGGCTAATTTTTTAGCTTTTTTAGGTTTTTGGTCTTTGATTCCTACGTCTTTGACTTTTCCTCTTTTTCCTAAAAGGATTTTCATCTGACCGAATAATTCCCAAGTTGCCAAAGTCAAAAAGAAGAATAACGCAGATAGCCCTAATATTAAACCTAAAACTACTATGTTTAAAAAAAGAAGGCCCTCACCCGTAGAACCAATTTAATATTGGCCCAACCCCCCCCCAATTAAAACTCCACCAAGACACACTTGACTCACTTGTTTTCGCCTTTGGGCACTATCAGAAAAATCGAGCCACACTATACCTAAGTACAAATATCCACTCACGACTACTTCCGTGATTCTCATGTTACTTAGGTTCAGGCATATTTTGTACAACAAAATTACTTCTGAATTCTAGGCCTAAGAACTCGTTGACCCAAAATAAGCAAAACAATAAAACCATTCAACAAAAATAAAGGTACTATCATTTTCTCTACTCCCCTGTGATACACCCACTCTCACTAATACAGATATCTTATGGGGATACAAAATTAGTTGAGTGCCTGCTCTAGGCCCACAGAAAGTGGTCACTGTGAGCACTATGTTAAGCCATAGAGCTGTTCTGGCCCACAATAGACCAAAACTAGAAGAACCACAAAAATCTGACAAACCCGGATGTAGATAATTGAACAAGAACACAAGTGTGTGTGTGTATTCTTGGGCCGAGACCGTGCCGGCACATCTTTTTAACTCCAATAGACTGCCAAAAGGATTAAACCGAACTGATTTGGTCAGTCTTGATAAAAAGAGATGTTTCTTCTAGTTTTGAGGCATAACACCCAGCAAAGGCACAGTGATTTCAAGTTTCTTTTGCCGGGTATTAGTTGTATTTTGGGTCTTGATAAGATCCTCCAGTAGGACTGTGGTAGCATACTTTTAGGGGGGAGGCAAAAATAAGTTAGTTAGACGGCGCCCAAATGGCTCAGATGCGAACGGCTGAGTTTGTTTCTGTTTCACTGCTACCAATATGTGTACTGATGGCGGGTTTTTCTATTTTATCTGTTAATTTTGTTAGGACGATAATACGCCCGAAACTCATGCCACTCAAACGAGCAAAGTACCCCCAACACTTTAGAGGGACGTTGCTGTAGGTGCCCTCGTTTGGGGTCGATATGCAGATATGTGTGCTAATTAAATGTCAGCAAATAGTTGTGTTTAAGTCAGCAGTAAACAAAAAATAGTTTTACTTTAATTGGAGGTTTTTTATGGTTTTTGATCGTTTTAAACAAACAAATGTTATTGATGATAGAAATCAGAAATAATCCCATCCTTAAAAAGATGCCGAACGCACGTTCTTTCGGACACTCCTGAAACAACAATTTCACTCAGCAATATGGGGCTGATTTTCAGCGGAATAACCAAGTTTTGTGGTCTAAGAAAGACGTTTTGTCTTCAAAACAAAGATATCTGGGTCCAATTCCCAGCAAGACTAACTATATTTAAAGGTAGCCCTAAGGCTTAGGTACAAGCTTCACATTGCTTGTTAACGCATAATGCTGAGTAAAACAGTTCATGTGTGACACAGCACATTTAGGCACGGCATCAGGCTATCTAAGTGCCATAGACGTCTATCTTAGAGACAGATTAGAACTGACACATAGTCTTAGTGGGAATCAGCAGTGACAAACTCATGTGCAATAAGCTCATAGCTTGACACTGGTGTGCCGGATTAGAGGAGTCAAATCTAGTGCCAGCAGACGTGGTAATACTAGATCGAAGAATTTCTTGCGATATTCTCCTCAAGTTTTTAGGGGTATTAATTTGGTAAGAGCATGGCTCCTAGGAGTCTGTAAGATGTCAATCCTTAAAAACCACCCTGTAGAAAGGGGTTTTTATTCTCATGTAGTGTGAAGACCTGACCTCTCTGTTGAGACTTGCTCCAAAGCTGAGTAAAAACACTGATTAGGTACCGGTTTATGAGCGCTGTAACTTAACACACCAAAAAGGTTAGTACGGCCGCTAAGGTTAAAAACCATCTTATAGGGCTTTAGGCTAGATCATAGGGGCAGCGGCCTATTAAATTGATAGTCCACAAGTATCTTACTTTCCTTAGTCTAAATCAGTTTTTGCATGGCCCTCAAAATGTGCTGAAACAAAATAAGCACACAAACTCTTTTTAGATTGAGGTGTGGTGGCATGGAGCTTACAGGAAAGGCAAGGTCTCTGACAAACCGCTACAGGTGGCTTGACCTATCCATGAAATGGGCTAGGAAAACAGTACTTAACAGTAATTTTAGGAAAAAACACTTAATTGAACTTTATTTAGCCTAGAGTACCCATTGTCAGTCATCCTGGCGGAACTGACAGGGTTTTGTACCTGCAGGTCACCGGGCAAGTCTTAGCATAATAACTGCAACGGAAGTTGTTAGTTGAGTGTTGATAGGTTTGAAGTATCTTTTCAAGTTATCTAAATGAAAAAAATTTTAGTAATAACACTTACTACTGTAGTAAGCATAATTTTATTGGGCCTATTGTGGGCTTTTTATAAAGGATTTGTAGTAAAACTACTTGGAAAAGTCACAGTTTTTTTAGCTTCCTTGCTGTATATAAGATATTACCCTTATTTTGGGGAGATCTTGCCATCAATTCTTCTATGTGTACCACAAGAAGAACCGTCTAATGGGTTTTTGAAAGGTGTATATAATGTATTTAGCTGTCTAAAACAGTGTTGTTGCGGCCTCTCCTCATTGCCGGCAGATAGCGCACAGTCTCTAGACAATGATGTTACAGTCCATAGTCTTGAGTCATTAGGCATGGATATTTCATCAGATAGTGATGCTACAATACATAGCTCACAGTCCCTAGACAACTCCCAGCAAGACTAACTATATTTAAAGGTAGCCATAAGGCTTAGGTACAAGCTTTACATTGCTTGTTAACGCATAATGCTGAGTAAAACAGTTCATGTGTGACACAGCACATTTAGGCACGGCATCAGGCTATCTAAGTGCCATAGACGTCTATCTTAGAGACAGATTAGAACTGACACATAGTCTTAGTGGGAATCAGCAGTGACAAACTCATGTGCAATGAGCTCATAGCTTGACACTGGTGTGCCGGTTTATGAGCGCTGTAACTTAACACACCAAAAAGGTTAGTACGGCCGCTAAGGTTAAAAACCATCTTATAGGGCTTTAGGCTAGATCATAGGGGCAGCGGCCTATTAAATTGATAGTCCACAAGTATCTTACTTTCCTTAGTCTAAATCAGTTTTTGCATGGCCCTCAAAATGTGCTGAAACTCTTTTTAGATTGAGGTGTGGTGGCATGGAGCTTACAGGAAAGGTAAGGTCTCTGACAAACCGCTACAGGTGGCTTGACCTATCCATGAAATGGGCTAGGAAAACAGTACTTAACAGTAATTTTAGGAAAAAACACTTAATTGAACTTTATTTAGCCTAGAGTACCCACTGTCAGTCATCCTGGCGGAACTGACAGGGTTTTGTACCTGCAGGTCACCGGGCAAGTCTTAGCATAGTAACTGCAACGGAAGTTGTTAGTTGAGTGTTGATAGGTTTGAAGTATCTTTTCAAGTTATCCAAATGAAAAAAAAAAATAACAGTAATAATACTTATTACAGTAATAAGCATAATTTTATTGGGCCTATTGTGGGCTTTTTATAAAGGATTTGTAGTAAAACTACTGGGAAAGCCACAGTTTTTAGCTTCCTTGCTGTATATTAGATATTACCCTTATTTTGGGGAGATATTGCCATCAATCTGTCTATGTATACCACAGGAAGAACCCTCTAATGGGTTTTTGAAGGGTGTCTATAGTGTATTCAGCTGTTTAAAACAATGTTGTTGTGGCCTTTCCTCATTGCCCGCAGATATTGCACAGTCTCTAGATAACTATGTTACAGTCCATAGCTTTAAATCATTAGGCAATGATATTTCACTAGATAGTGCTGCTACAATACATAGTTCACAGTCTCTAGACAATGATATTACAGTTCATAGTTTGAAGTCACTAGGCAACGATATTTCACTAGATAGGGCTGCCTCAATAGATAGTTCACAGTCACTAGGCAAGGATATTTCAGTTCATAGTCCACAGTCACTAGGCAAGGATATTTCACTAGATAGTGCTGCCTCAATAGATAGTTCACAGTCATTAGGCAATGATTTTCAGTCCATAGTCCACAGTCACTAGGCAAGGATATTTCACTAGATAGTGCTGCCTCAATAGATAGTTCACAGTCATTAGGCAATGATTTTCAGTCCATAGCCCACAGTCACTAGATAATGCTGTCTCAAACCATAGCCTACAATCCTTAAACAATCCTGTCTCAACTCATGGTGTGTCCTCATTAGACAATGTTTTCTATTACATAGGGGCTCGTCTTTAAATAGTAGCCTAGAAGTACACTCCGCGCACGGTAAATAGGCACCGAAAGCCGTGTCTCCTATCTTGTTGTTTGAGGGCCGCACTACGATATATGTGTGTACCTTAAGCAGCGGTAGTGAAATGTAGCAATACCCGGGCAACTGGAGGATCTTCCTGTCTGCCTCATGTTAGACAACTAAATGATCGTTGTTAAATGATGTGGTATAGTTGTGTCCTTATTCAGTAGCATTGTTCGTGCTTGCCCCAGTCAGATCAATGTATCTAAGCAAACACACGAATACACTGTAGACGGTATGGCCCACGTTTTTTTGTCAAAATTTAGAGTAAATTTTTGCCACTCACGATGGCAGCGGTACTCGGTAGACAATAATCTTATAGTGCAACAACTTTATTTACAGACCATAGAAGGAACTGTGGGCTATTAATTTGATCTACATGCTGTATTTTTTGTGGGTTTGTTGTCCTATTTTGAGTCTTCACTAGATTGATTATGGACACAGTATCCTGGCATAGATAAAAGTAATCTTGTGGGTCTGGGCTCTCGGGACATTCCCGAAGTTGCTATGTCCCAATGAGGATTTTAGAAACAAAATGAGAAACTCGATTAAAATTCTACATCATTTGTTTTTATCTGCATGTCGTTGGGCCTGTACTAGTGGGCTAATTTTTTTTTAGCTTTTTTAGGTTCTTTTAGCTAAGGGCTAAAGGTCAGCAGGTGTGCAGTGTGTTCTGCGGAAAGATTTAGGACTGTTTGCGTGGCACGAGCTAAGACCTTGTCAACCTCAAAAATAATTTAGTCTTAAAATCATTTAGTCTAATTGACCTGCGGGTTGCTCTCAGAACAGATGCCCAAGTCTGGGTCGCTACATACAAAAGACACAGACCTCAAAAAGATTTAGGGCCAAGATTTAAGCACAAGACTTGTTACCTCAAACCCACCCAAGGCCAGACTATGGGTTTCTTTCACCGCACTCACACCCCCACTCAACTTTGTCCCGGTTACAGCCGGGACATACTCTACAAACACAGTGTTGAACTCCCACACAGTGCTCACATAGGCCTGCCCTGAGACACCTACATGGTGGAAGACTAAACCTAAACGGTTTCCCACATTTCCCACAATTATCATTAGGGCCCTAATTTTCTTTTTCTTTGGGTTTTTGGTCTTTGACTCCTACGTCTTTGACTTTTTCCTCTTTTTTCCTAAAAGGATTTTCATCTGACCGAATAATTCTCAAGTTGCCAAAGTCAAAAAGAAGAAGAACGCAGATAGCCCTAATATTAAACCTAAAACTACTGTGCTTAAAAAAAGAAGGCCCTCACCCCCGTAGAACCAATTTAATATTGGCCCAACCCCCCAATTAAGACTCCACCAAAACATACTTGACTCACTTATTTTCACCTTTGGGCACTATCAGAAAAATCGAACCACACTAGACCTAAATACAAGTAGCCACTAACGACTACTTCCGTGATTCTCATGTTACTTAGGTTCAGGCATATTTTGTACAACAAAATTACTTCTGACTTCTAGGCCTAAGAATTCGTTTTTACTAAGAATAAGCAAACAATAAAACCACCCAACAAAAATAAAAATATTATCATTTTCTCTACTCCCCTGTGATATGTCCCACACTGACTAATACAGATGTGTTAGGAGAATACAAAATTAATTGAGTGCCTGCCCTAGGCCCACAGAAAGTGGTCACTGTGGGCACTATGTTAAGCCGCAGAGCTGTTCTGGCCCACAATAGACCAAAACTAAAAGAGTCACAAAAATCTGACAAAACCCGGGGGTAAATAATTGAACAAGAACGCAAGTATGTGCGTGTGTTTACAGACCACCATGCCTAGCATAAAAACCTACTTTTATTGCTGACAGACAAAAAAGAAGGACGGCATCCTGTCGTCCCAAGAGATGGCCTGAGTCGGATAAAACAATTATCCATGGGCAAATTAACGCACCCAAAATAAAGTAGAGTTGGTTTTACGGTGTCAACTCAGCTAGGACCCTCTGGGGCCGCAGCATTAACTTAAATGGTCAACTTTTTATTTTGATGGGGGAGGGTGCACGTACAACCGCCCACCCTCTATTTCATTAACCTAAATGTGTAGTTGCGGGTTTTATGCGTGGAATCATTTTTTCCTGAGTTGTCATTTATGTGGGGGCTTGGAATGAGATCATCTTTTTCTTTGCCGGCCGTTATCTGAGTGATGCTGTAGGGTACAAACCACAGATCCGGTGCCTCACAGTCTTGACGTTGGCCAATTAAACAAGGACCCAGGAAACATGAGTGTTCGTGAGCTTGAAAAAATTTTAGGTGATAAGGACTTTAGTCCCTACGGCACAACACATAATAGACTTCTAGGTCAGACAGGTCAATTAAACAAGGACCCAGGAAACATGAGCATTCGTGAGCTTGAAAAAATTTTAGGTGATAAGGACTTTAGTCTCTACGGCACAAAACATAGTAGACTTTTAGGTCAGACAGGTCAATTAAACAAGAACCCAAGACACACGAGCTTTAGTAGTCTTTGGGAAGTTTCAGGGTATCGGGGACTTAATCACGATAACAAATCACCCAATAAAATTTTAGGGTTAGGGGGTCAATCCTCCTCAGACACCTGGAAACAGACCTGGGAGTGAGTTGTTAAGCACGGGACTACCGACAACTCTGGGCACGATTTAATAAACAGTGCCTGAAAGGCTAAGTACGGTAACCCACAGAGATATGCGCACGGATATTTAGACACTGGGCCCGGACACATAGACACCCGCAACCCTCGAGGGGTTGTTGGTCACCCAACATTTGGGCTCAAAAGGCCAAATGTAGGTAAGCTTCGAGAACTAGCGGGCCCGGGTATCATATATAAGGTCTCTGTGGTAAAAGGCTCTGAAGGTGTTCCAGAGACTTTGGTTTTTGAGACCCCAAAGTCTTTATGCCCTGTTTTTGGGGTTCCCATGTATCCCCTGGACCCCTCAGAGCCTTTTCCTTTTGGGTGTTTTTCGTCAGCATATAAACCGAGCCCAGGCCACAAGGGTTTGGCTACAGTTGACGTGCACCCGAGAGTGTCTGGGTGCCTGCCCTCATCGTCTAAAGACACTCCGGAGTCTATGTCCCTAGATGCACATACTAAGGCCCAGCAGAAATCTGCGTGTCTACCGTCAAGATCTAAAGATATTACGGAGCCCCTGTCTTTAGTGGCCTCTACTAAGGCCCGGCACAAACCTACATGCCTGCCGCCAACATCTATGGCCACACACACTAGGACTCAGCAGAGACCTTCGTGTCTTCCAACAAGACCCGACGATAACTTGGAGCCCATGTCCCTAGGGACATTTATGATGGAGCAGCAGAGATCTGCATGCGCTACAACATCACCTAAAGACACTTCTGACCCCATGTCTCTAGCCAGAGGGTCTAAGGCCCCCATGAGGCGTGCGTACTTGCAAACATCGTCTAAAAATGTTCAGGGTCCTTTGACTCTGCCCACAATAGGTAACGATAGAGTAGTACATAGCCAGCCTGACACGGTGTCTGAGAATTCAGGCCACAGTCAGGCTGAAACAGTGTCTGAGAATTTAGTGTATAGCCAGGCTGACACGGTGTCTGAGAATTCAGTTTATAGCCAGGCTGATACGGTGTCTGATAACTCAGACCATAGCCAGGCTGACACGGTGTCTGAGAGTTCAGCCCACAATCAGCCTGACATGGTGTCTTATAACTCAGTCCATAGCCAGGCTAACACGGTACCTGAGAATTCAGCCCAGAGTCAGGCTGAAACAGTGTCTGAGAATTTAGTGCATAGCCAGGCTGACACGGTGTCTGAGAATTCAGTGTATAGCCAGGCTGACACGGTGTCTGAGAATTCAGTGTATAGCCAGGCTGACACGGTGTCTGAGAATTCAGTTTATAGCCAGGCTGATACGGTGTCTGATGACTCAGACCATAGCCAGGCTAACACGGTACCTGAGAATTCAGCCCAGAGTCAGGCTGAAACAGTGTCTGAGAATTTAGTGCATAGCCAGGCTGACACGGTGTCTGAGAATTCAGTTTATAGCCAGGCTGATACGGTGTCTGAGAGTTCAGCCCACAATCAGCCTGACATGGTGTCTGATAACTCAGCCCATAGCCAGGCTAACACGGTACCTGAGAATTCAGCCCAGAGTCAGCCTGACATGGTGTCTGATAACTCAGACCATAGCCAGGCTGACACGGTGTCTGAGAGTTCAGCCCACAATCAGCCTGACATGGTGTCTTATAACTCAGTCCATAGCCAGGCTAACACGGTACCTGAGAATTCAGCCCAGAGTCAGGCTGAAACAGTGTCTGAGAATTTAGTGCATAGCCAGGCTGACACGGTGTCTGAGAATTCAGTGTATAGCCAGGCTGACACGGTGTCTGAGAATTCAGTGTATAGCCAGGCTGACACGGTGTCTGAGAATTCAGTTTATAGCCAGGCTGATACGGTGTCTGATGACTCAGACCATAGCCAGGCTAACACGGTACCTGAGAATTCAGCCCAGAGTCAGGCTGAAACAGTGTCTGAGAATTTAGTGCATAGCCAGGCTGACACGGTGTCTGAGAATTCAGTTTATAGCCAGGCTGATACGGTGTCTGAGAGTTCAGCCCACAATCAGCCTGACATGGTGTCTGATAACTCAGCCCATAGCCAGGCTAACACGGTACCTGAGAATTCAGCCCAGAGTCAGCCTGACATGGTGCCTGAGAATTCAGTCCATAGCCAGGCTAACACGGTGTCTGAGAGTTCAGCCCACAATCAGCCTGACATGGTATCTGATAACTCAGCCCATAGCCAGGCTAACACGGTACCTGAGAATTCAGCCCAGAGTCAGCCTGACATGGTGCCTGAGAATTCAGTCCATAGCCAGGCTAACACGGTGTCTGAGAGTTCAGCCCACAATCAGCCTGACATGGTATCTGATAACTCAGCCCATAGCCAGGCTAACACGGTACCTGAGAATTCAGCCCAGAGTCAGCCTGACATGGTGTCTGATAGCTCAGTCCACAATCCTCTTGATAAAGTATCTGAGAATGGGGAGCCAGTTCCTATGTTCATATGCAGGTGTGCAGAGATGGGTCTTGGTCCCATTTCTGCGTGTGAGTGTGAGGGCAGGACTATTGGCCCTAAGCCTGGGTGTAAGTGTGCAGCTTTGGGACTTGGTCCCATATCTGCCTGTGAGTGCCCAAACGTTGAGTCTGGTTCAACAGATTTGCCTAAGAACCCTGGGCTCGGACCACTACCCGCAGTAGGGGCAGACAAAATAGGCCTCACCCCACCTGAGAGGGGGATTAAAAAATCAGCCTATGTTAAGCCTGATATGGCACATAAGAACTCACGCCAGACTCAGGCAGACAAGATATCTATGGACTCGGTATCTGAGTATGGGGAATCAGGCTCTATGTATGAGTGGGTTAACAGCTGGGCCCCCGCCTACAAGCCCTCTCAGGGTCCTGAGACACAGAGGGCAGACACTATCGTTACCTTAGAAAACTTACCTCAAGGGACTGAGCCAGAAAGGACCGACAAAGTTGCTCAGGGCCTATGGTCGTGAATAAAAACAAAAGTACGGGGTGCTCCTATGAGGCCCAAAAGGTAAATACATAAAACTTTATTCGGCCTTCTTCCCTCCTCCCCCCCACTACTTAAAAAGAGCGCCAAAGTGAGTTAGCCTACTTCCCGCCCACACTCATAGCCTCCAAACCCAAGACAAGGCCCAAAGCCTTGTCTTAGTCTGTTTTTAAATTGATGGTCTTAACTCTGTGGTGTAGCACCATTGTTCTACTCTCTTGGATAACACTTTTGACTACTTTATCTTTTTTTCCTTTCCGGCAATTTAAACAAAAGAGCACAACTTTCACCTGGGCACCTAGGCCCACTGGGTCACTCAGTGATGATTTTGACATCAGGGTTTTTACTGTAGAGCTTCTTTTTTTAGTTTTAGACTTAACGGTAGTTTTGTTGCTACCGTGAGGCGACACAATAATTGATAGGTCCCCATTCGCTGGGGCCGTGACTGTGTGGCTTATTGTCTCATTGACAGTGTCCCACATATTACTGCTTTTTTGGTGAGGAGGCAAAAGTATATTAGGCAACACTATTCCTAGTGGCCCTGTCTGAGTGGAGACAGTAAAAAATAAGTTTATCTTTATTTTTGGGAGGTTAATTTGTTTTTGGGTGATTGTTCTATTTTACTTATTGTGTGGCTCAGGGTATCTATTACTGGGTTTAACTACCACACTTGTTGGGGCATGGCTAGCACGGACCCTATTTAACAGGGCCAGTGCGGCAAAAGAGGATTTAGTTAATTCTGGGCTTAAAATAAGCCTCAGCTTCTTTGAGAAACCGTTTCCTTTTATATTTGTTATGCTCCTATTTATTTACCGTATGTTCTGGGCGATGTGGTGGTGTAACGTGGGTACCGCCACGGTTATTTTTGTGGCTCTAGTTTTCTTAGTGTTGCTATTTGTGCGCACTAAGGATAGGGCCTAGGGGTTAGACACCCGGTCAATGTGTGTGTGTGTGTGTGGGGGGGTAATCCTTTTTTTTTTTCAGCATATTTGTGTGAATGAGGGTTCTTATTGTTTGGGTATCTTAGATAAAACGAATTCTTAAGACTATAGAGATCATAGGTAATTTTGCGACACAAAACATGTTTAAGCATGAAGCCTAAAAATCTAGGGCACCTATTTTCACAGAATAAAAAAAAATGTGGGCGCACATAGGAATTATTGGGCTAGGAGTGGGGGGAGCATCAAATACTTCATCTAAGCCCTAAAAAAATTCTTTCTCTCTCCCAGACCTAAATGATACATTTTGCTAGTTGTGGTGAATTATATCCTAGCAATAGCATTCTAGTGGTTAGTGGGGGTTTTACTGGGCTATTTCTAGTGTCTTGGGCCCTAAAGGTATCCGCCCACAAAAAATATGTCTTTGTGTCA
>Ga0302119_10001082_pt1 | contig 12262 bp, 14 predicted proteins | sample AG5_Tmax_MG_FD_203114 | JGI IMG/M metagenome (GOLD analysis project Ga0302119, IMG submission 203114) | Marine microbial communities from Western Arctic Ocean, Canada - AG5_Tmax | ecosystem: Environmental > Aquatic > Marine > Oceanic | place: Canada: Western Arctic Ocean | collected 2017-10-01
AGACGAGTTCCTCCGCCAAGCGCTGCCCGCCTTTTCCAAAAAGATGGATGGAATCACACATTTCTGCAGCTTCAGCCAAGGCTTTCAAGCACAAGCCTTTGTCCTTGCCACCGGCCAGAAGAATGGCCCCTTGGGGAAGATGGCGGAGGGCTTCGGCAGTGGGCTCAGGATGGGTAGCCACGCCGTTATTCCAAATCTCACAAGCCTCGGGGGCGGGCAAAGATTCCATGCGGTGGGGTAGGCCGGGGAAATCGGCCAATCTCTTTTCTACGGTTTGGGTGGGCACTCCCCAAGTGATTGCCACTTCGACGGCCGCTTGAATTTGGCCTTGGCGGTAGGTCTCTGGAAAAGGGAGCGCTGCGCTAGGAGAAAGGTCGATGTCCTCCGGCTTCCAGCAATTACGCGTCCAAGTCACCGCGGCCTTGGCTTTTTGCGCCCAAGCCTGCGTGAACGGCTCACCCTCCGGAAGAAAAACACGGCAATGCTCATCCTGTGTCGTGAGGAGATTCTGTTTTGCCGCCGCATAGGCTTCTACGGTTTGATGGCGATCTAAATGGTCCTCGCGCAAGCAAGTCAAAATAGCCATGGAGGGCCAGCCCGAAGGCGCGAGTAATCCGTCCAATTGAAAGGAGGATAATTCCAAAACAAGGCGGTCGTCGGCGGTGAGCCCTTGCGTCTTTTCCAAAAGAGATCCACCCAGGTTTCCAGCAAGCACTGTTCGCCCCAGGAGGTCTTGCACCAAGTGAGCTAACAAGGCCGACGTTGTGGATTTCCCGTGGGTTCCGGTGATTGCGGTGCAGGGGACATCGGCACAGGCGGTGAGGGCCAATTCCACTTCCGACGTAAGCGTGCAGTGGCATTCTCGGGCAATTTGTAGCCAAGGGGAATTTGCGGGAACGGCTGGATTCACAATGACGACCTCAGCTTTTTCAAAAGAGGCTCGCGTGTGTTCGCCAAGGATGGTTTGAATGGGGAGGCCTTGAAGAAGGGCAAGGGCTTCGGGCAATTGCTCGGCCGACCGCAGATCGGTGACGGTGACGTCGGCCCCAAGGTTAGCGAGGGCTTTGGCTGCACCTGCACCGCCTCCAAATGAGCCGAGACCCATGACCAAAACAGGTCGGCCACGCAGGGTGTTGGGGTGTATCACGGCCTCAGAATAAGAAAAGGCAAGGGGCTGGCGGAGAGGGAGGGATTCGAACCCTCGGAGCCCCAAAAAGGACTCAACAGCTTAGCAAGCTGCCGCATTCGGCCACTCTGCCACCTCTCCACACAATCCGGTTGGAGAGTTTATCGGCGCCGACGATATTGGGAAAGAGGTTAGAATCTAAACATGCTTGAAAAGCAACAAGGCTTGGTTGCCGTATGGACTGGCGCAGGCATCGCTCTGGGAGCCGCTTTTGGTGCCGCCTTTGAAGGCTTAGGCGTTGCGCTTGGGGTTTGTTTTGGCTTGATTTTTGGCGCAACCTATGGCCAACAAATGCAAGAAAAAGTGGACCGGCAGGACCAAGAAGATTCAGAAAAATAAAAATGGCGGAGAGGCAGGGATTCGAACCCTGGGTCCCTCGCAGGACGCTGGTTTTCAAAACCAGTGCATTCGGCCACTCTGCCACCTCTCCGTTTATTCTTGGTTTGGGTCGGCCTGAATTTGATCCCAAACATTTTCTGTAACGAAAATCTTAGCTCCTGCGCGCAAGGCGAGGGCAACTCCGTCACTCGGGCGACAGTCTACTCGCACCGTGCCGTCGGCGTGACCTAAGCGAAGTGTCGCATGATAGGTCCCTTGATGCAGGTGATGGATTTCCAGCTCTTGAATGGAGCCACCCAAAACGTCAATTAATTGATGCACCAGCTCATGGGTCATGGGCCTTGGGGTTTCTTCCTTCCGCACCGCGCGGGAAATTTCTAGGGCTTCGGTGGCGCCAATAATCAGGGACAAGGCGCGCGGGGTGGCGTCGGCGGTGACTTCGGCAAACTGCAGAAATTGTTGGGGTTGATCATCAACCACCACCACTTTGGAGAGCCGCACTTCGGTCCGCGTCATGGGCACAGAGTATCCTTGCGGTATGGCTGTCGCCTTCCATCGAACTCTGCCCTCTCTGTGGGGATGGACTCAGTTCTCTTTCCAGTCCGACGGTGCCTTGGTGCGCGTAGATTTGGACACCGACGACGGCCCCTCTTCTTCTGGCCGTGCGCCAAAGGGCGTGCCAAGCAAGGCAGACCTCGGCCAATGGCTACACGCATTCTTGAGTGCAACCCCGCAGGACTTCCCAGGAGCTTGGGTCATGCCAGGGCCGACGGTATTTTCTCGGCGCGTTTATGAAGCCACGGCAGCCATTCCGCGGGGGCATGTGGTGACCTATGGAGCATTGGCGGCCTCGGCGGGCTCCCCCAAAGCGGCACGGGCGGTGGGCACTTGCATGGCTCAAAATCCGCTTCCGTTGTTGGTGCCTTGTCATCGTGTGTTGGCCTCTCAGGGTTTGGGCGGGTTTTCCGGGGGAGGGCTTCCTGTAAAGTTACAGCTCTTGCATGCAGAGGGGTGGCGTTTAGAATCTTGAAATGGAAGGAGAAAACCCTTTTGCCGAATTTTTTGCTGCTGCCGGCATGGAAGGTAGCGGAGAGGATTTTGTGGAGCCCGAGGCGGAACCGTCTTTGCCGACCTTGAAGTCGGTGGTTCTTTCTTATGAAAAGAGAAAGGGGAACAAAGTCGTGACCTTGGTGCGTGATGTTCCTGCCGGTCAGCAAAAGGAATTGCTAAAGACACTGAAAAAAGTGCTTGGGGCAGGAGGTGGTGTTGTGGACGGATTTTTGGTGATGCAAGGGGATCATCGAGCAGGGTTGACGGCTTGGTTTGAAAAGCAAGGCGTGAAGGTGCGTGGGGAACGGGGCTAAACTGAGGCCATGCTTCTTCTCATCTCTCCTGCAAAGCGTTTAGATTTTGACCGCGTGGCCGATGTGGAGCCGTGTACCGCGCCGCAGTTTTCGTCGGAAGCCGAAGCGTTGATGAAAGTCTTGCGAGATTATTCGGCAAATGACTTAGCCGACCTCATGCACTTAAGCCCTAATTTGGCAGCGTTGAATGCCGCGCGGAATCAGGAGTGGTCGGCGAACCCTTCGGAGGAATGTGCACGACCGAGTCTGTTTGCCTTTCGCGGGGACGTTTTTGCGGGCATGGGCGTGGATGATTTTTCTTTGGAGCAACTCGAGTTTGCGCAGAGCCATTTGAGGATACTTTCTGGGCTTTATGGCTTGTTGCGTCCTTTGGATTTGATTCTTCCGCATCGTCTTGAAATGGGGACGAAGTTGCTCACGAAACAAGGGAAGAATCTTTATGAGTTCTGGGGAAAGAAAGTGCAGGCGGCCGTGCAGGAACAGCTTGAGTCACTGGGTGGTACGGAAGTGATTAACCTTGCTTCGGCAGAGTATTTTAAAGTCGTTCAAGCAAAGAAGTGGGGAGCCAAAGTGATTACTCCGGTCTTTCAAGAAAAGAAAGGAGATGCTTATAAAGTCGTGAGTATTTTTGCGAAAAAAGCTCGGGGGTTGATGGGCCGCCATGTGATTCAGAACCGTTTGACAAATCCGGAGTTGCTGAAAGACTTTGCAGAAGATGGTTATGCTTTTCAGCCTTCTCGCTCTGATGAGAGCCAGTGGATTTTTTCGCGGGGATGAAATTGAGTGGGTTTCTATGATTATCCTGGATGAAATAGAGCATCCAGTTTTTTTGGGGTGTTTTCCTGCCAGGAACCTTTTCAGGGTAAGAGCATATTGGTCATTGCTCAGTCGGTTGACTGAGATTTAGTTTGGCTTTGGTTTGAGGAAAAATAAAGATCGTAAACATGGGTCCGCGTTCGTTAAAACTGCGTGCCTACCCAGTAACAACCAAGAATGAGCCAACTCTGCAAAGTACCTTTCATGGGGTACGGGCGGGAGCCAAGGAGCCGTCGGAAGCAGAGGTATCCAAGAATCGTGAGGGTAACGGGGAGCCACCAGCCTGCCGTTTGAATCATGAAGTGAAAGGCTGCGGCGGCAAGAAAGAGCGCTGCGGCGGAGCGGACGGCTTTTCCGGATACGCGGAAGAGAAAAAAAGCAGGGAGGACAAAGGCAAGTTGCCCTGCCTCTACGCCAATGTTGAAGCCGAGGAGGGAAGAGGTCAGCGCATCTTTCGGCATGCCGATGCCCTGTAACGCGCCAGCAAATCCAAAGCCGTGAATGAGTCCGAAGCCAAACGCCGGCTTCCATGCTTTGGCATTGGTCCCTTTGTATAAATGCCACCAGAGGACGAGGAGAATGGAAGCTGCAATGATGGGTTCCACGAGACTTCTTGGAAGTAAGAAGATTTGTAACGCGGCGAGGGAAAGTGTGATTGAGTGCGCCAGAGTAAATGCGGTGACTGCCCCAAAGAGAGCTTTTCCTCCGGCAATGCCAAACAGTAAGGCGAGTAGAAAAGCCAAGTGATCCCAGCCAAGGAGGACGTGCTCAAAACCCAGTTTGAGATACGTGGGGAAAATAGAGTGTGGCTCTGCACCGCCGGAAGAATTCTCCAAGGGGAAAATGGCGGAGCGAATATCTTGGGACAGGAGATAGAGTTGCGGTTCTGGGGTCAGCCCTGTGACGCGTACATGCATGCGGTGACTGGGGTTTCCGTCGGCGAAGAAGTGGTCGGTGGTGAGCACTAGAACTTCAGGGAGTTGTTCCCAAGGGAGGGTGGCTCGCACCAGCAATTCTTTCCCGCCTTCGGTGATTTCAAAGGTGTCAAATGTAGGGGTCCAATCCATATCATCCGCACGAAGGAAAAATCTGGATTCAAGATAAAGACGGAGTTCCTGCCAGTGCGGGAGGACTTCGGCTTGGCTTAAACTTTCATCATGGTTGATATCCAGCGTGAAGTTCGGCAACTCCATGAGGGTGAGCGCTTGCACATGCCACGTTAGATTCAGTCCGGTTTCTTCCGCGGTTAACGCAAGCCGTGATAAAGAAAGCGGGTGCGAAAAATGGGCCAGCAGTGCCAGGCAAATTCCGGTGAGCATTTAATAGCGCGGGAGAGGAAGGTCCGCGAGCACTTTTTCAAAAATAGGAACCAGTCCTGGGTCAAACTGAGAACCGGCGCCTTCGTGAAGAATCTCCATCGCTTTTTCTTTGCTCATGGCTTTGCGGTAAGGCCGTGTGGAACAAACGGCGTCATAAGTGTCTGCAATCATGATGATGCGGGAGCCTAGCGGAATTTCATTTCCGGCAAGACCTTTCGGATATCCACCACCATCCCAACGCTCATGCTCACTTCGCACAATGTCCACGAGTTTGGGGAAGTGTCGTTCTAACGGTTCCAGAATCCGCGCGCCATAATTAGGGTGTTCCTTGACGATTTTCCATTCTTCATCATTCAGTGGTCCTTGTTTGTGCAGAATATCAAGAGGGATGCCGATTTTTCCGATGTCATGAAGCAGTGCACCTACCCGAATTTCTCGGTATGCGTCTCGGTCCATTCCAGGGATTTCTTTGGCCATCATGACCGCACATTGCGCCACTTTCCTGGAGTGCGCTTTGGTGTATTTGTCTTTGGTTTCTAATGCATTGACCATGGCACGTACACCGCGCAAAAACGCAATCATTTTGGCAAGATCGGCTTCTCTTGCTTTGCGCACTTGCCGAGAAGACACAGTGCGTTTTTCGATGGCCGCCAAAACTTTTCCAATGAGCGTGCCGGGGGTGACCGGCTTGAGCAAGTATTCGTCGGCGCCGTCTTGCATGCTTTGGACGGCTGTATTCACGTCGTTAATCCCGGTCAACATTAGAAAGGGCAGTTCCGAGTCAAGCTGGCGCACGTGCCGGAGCAGTTCATCCCCATTCATTCCTGGAAGAGAGAGGTCGGACAAGATGACATCAAAAGGCTCTAGCGAAAGGCGGGCCAGAGCACTGCGCGCATCACGGACGGCTGTCACGCGAAAGTTGTTGCGTTGCAGGCCAAGCTGAATCAGTTTGGACTGCTCTGCGTCATCTTCTACCAGCAAAATGGACGGACCGACGGGCTTCTTTTGAATCACGCAAAGAGTCTGACGGGGCCCATGACCGGTTTCAAGGCAGGTGATGCCGCCATGGCCTTACAATGCGGACCATGGAGCGTTTCCACCGCCGTGTATTGCTGAGCCAAGAGGACCTGTCTGCCGGGCTGGATGCATTGGCCCTGCGCCTCATTCCGCAATTGGACGGGAAAGAGGTCACCGTGATCCCCATCATGGGAGGCGCCATGTTCTTTGCCGCCGACCTCGTCCGACGCCTTCCCGCCGGGCTAGTCATGGATTTTCTACGGATTCAAACGTATGGAGACACCATGTCACCTCAAAAAGAGGCTAAGCCGGACTGGGTGCCTCATGAGGACAACATCCGTGGAAAGACGGTACTTCTTTTGGATGACATTCTTGACACAGGCCGCACCATGAAGGAGGCAAAACGGTTTTTGACCGAAGAGATGGGCGCCGCCGAAGTCTATCCCGTGGTGATGATTGACAAGCCGGTGCGTCGTGCGGTGGAAATGCACCCGCATGATTGTATTTTGAAAATCGAGGACGATCTCTTTTTGGTTGGCTGTGGGCTGGACCTTGCGGGGAAGTACCGTAATCTTCCAGAAATTTTGGCCTTGGAAGAAATTAAATAAAATTGAAAGAAGACCATTTCATCGTGCCGGATGACTTCGGCGGTATTCCCTTGGATGAGTTTGTGGCGCTTCGGTGGCCGGACATCGCCAAGGGGACTTTGCGTCGGTGGATTCGTGATGGAAAAATTACGGTTGGGGGAAAGGAGGTGCAACCTTCTCAGCCTTTAAGGCCGGGGCATGTTGTTTTGTTGGATGCCCTTGAAGAGCCCCCGAAACGCACGGCGAAAAGTCGGCGCAAGTTGGAGATTCTTTACAGAGACAAACATGTTCTTGCGGTGAATAAACCGGCGGGCATTCCGGTGGAGCCGGGGCGTTGGGAGGAGCACGCTGACCACCTCACCGGTGTTCTTTTGCAATGGGCGGAAGAAGGTCGGCGGGAAGATGGTTTCGTGGCGGAGCGTCCGCGTGCTTTGCATCGTTTGGATATGGGTACCAGTGGTGTGGTGCTTTATGCCTTGAACTTGGAAGCAGAGCGGCATTTCCGCGAGCTTTTTTCGGCGGGTTTAGTCGAAAAGAAATATGACGCCTTTGTGATTGGCGAGGTGCTTGAGAGCTTTGTGGTGGATGCGCCCTTAGAGGAAGCGCGTAAGGGCAACCGGATGCAGGTGGCGAAGCGGGGGGGCAAGGCGTCCATGACGGAGTTCTTTCCCACGAAAACCTACCGCGGGTTTACACTGTTAGAAGCTCGGCCGAAGACAGGACGTACACATCAGATTCGTGTGCACCTCGCTTCTGTCGGCCATCCGCTTGCCGTGGACCCCACTTACGGGGGGCGGCCGCAGATGTTGCTCTCAGAAATCAAGTCAGGGTATCGGCCAAAAAAAGGTCGCCCGGAAAAACCAATCATGGATAGGCTCACGCTTCACGCGCGTTCCATCCGCTTGACGGGTCCCGATGGAAAAGAAATTTTCGTCGAGGCTCCTCATCCAAAGGATCTTCGGATCCTCCTCAGCAAAATGGAGAAATGGCGACATGCGCCTCAAAAGAATACAGAACGATTTTCGGGTTTTTGAAGTCCTAGACGAGACCTTTTTTGGGTCAGGACCCTTTACGATTTACCGGATAACGAAACGCGGTTTGACCACGCACGAAGTGGTCACGCGCTTAGCTCAAGAAGCCGGCGTGGACAGAGAAAAAGTTTGTTATGCCGGACTGAAAGATAAAGACGGCATTACGGGGCAATTTATGTCCGTAGAAAAGGGGAGGCAGGTGAACTTTAAAGATGCACAGCTGACTATCCGCCCCATTGGAAAAGCAGACCGCGCAGTGACGTCGGCGGACTCTCAAGGGAATTCTTTTGAGATTGTGGTGCGTGATTTGTCTGGAGATGACATGCGTCGGATTCGGCACAATTTGGCGCAGGTCAAAGACTTCGGCGTGCCTGCGTATTTTGATGATCAACGCTTTGGATGCATTCGCCATGGACAGGGTTTCATTGTGCGCCATTTATTGAAAGGGGACACGGAATCTGCAGCGAAAGCTTTGGTGGCAGCCCCTTCGCGTTATGGCTCAGAGATGGTGGAGAAATACAAAGAGGGGATTGTGCGTCGCTGGGGGAAGTGGGATGAACTTGCGTCCTACACCAAAGGTCGGCGCGGGCAAAGTATGTTTGCTTATTTGAAGGATCATCCAGATGATTTCGCCGAAGCCATGCGCGTCGGCGTAGCCACGGCAGAGCGCACCATTCATTTGTTTGCCTATCAATCTCATTTGTGGAACCGTGCGGCCGCTTTGTGGGTCAAAGAAGTCGCGAAGGATGAAAATGTTGGTTGGTTACCTTGTGATGCTGGCCCGCTTCCGGTTTTCCGCACGTTGACTGTAGAGCAGAAGCATGAACTGAAGAACGCCAGTTTGCCTTTGTTAGGGCCGGGGGTGGAATTGGATGAACGTGCACAGCGTCTCTACCAATCCGTCTTTCGGGCTGAGGGCGTGAAGATGGAGGATTTCTTGACCTTAGATTTGCCGGGTTTCCGTCCGCATGCCGAAGACCGAAAGCTGTTGCAGTTTGCAGAGTTTTTGCGCGCAGCACCGGCGGAGAGAGATGATATTTACAAACAATGTCAAAAAATGCGTTTGCGGTTTACTTTGCCGCGGGGGCAATACGCCACTATGGTGGCCAAACGTTTGTTTATGACCACAGAGCCCAACGACAAACGGATTTGCTTGTGGGTTTCTCGCCACCCTTTGGTTTGGCCCGATGCCGAAGGCAATGCGCGGCAGTGGGACCCTGGAAAGAAGGGTTCTGGCGAACGTCGGCGTGAGCAAGAAGGGCGGCCTGCTTGGAAGGACCGCGAGGGTCAAGAAGGGCGGCCCGCTTGGAAGGACCGCGAGGGTCAAGAAGGGCGGCCTGCTTGGAAGGATCGGGTGGGCCAAGGGAGTCGACCTGCTTATCAAGGAGAGCGGGATGATCGCAGTCGTTCTTGGCGGGAAGATCGTAAGGACCAGCCAAAGCGAGAGGACCGGCCAAGGCGAGATGACCGACAGACGCGGGACGACCGGCCAAAGCGAGATGAAGATAATCCATGGAAGCAGCGCTCTGAGCGCCCTCGGCCACCACGTCGGAAAGATGATGACAAGCCACGGAGTAGTCCGTGGGGTTAGCCCGGTTGGGCGTGATTGGCGGCAGTGGGCTTTATGGCCTTGCGGGTTTAGAAAACTGCCAAGAACAAGAAATAGCTACACCATGGGGGGCGCCGTCGGGCAAAGTGATGACCGGAGAAATTGCCGGCGCACCAATCGCTTTTCTCCCGCGGCATGGGGTCGGGCATGTTCTTGCGCCGACGGAAGTACCGTACCTGTCCAATCTCTACGCCTTGCGTATGTTGGGGGTGGAACGCGTTTTGTCGGTGTCCGCGGTCGGCTCTCTTTGTGATGCATATGCACCCGGTGATTTTGTTTTACCGGATCAATTCGTGGACCGTACTACGCAGCGTCGGCAGACTTTTTTTGGAGATGGCCTTGTGGCGCATGTTCCGTTTTCCCACCCCGTTTCTCCGTCGATGGTGCAATGCATGGCTACGGTGAGCCAAGAATTTCCCGTAAAGATGCATGAAGGTGGGACATACGTCACGATGGAAGGTCCACAGTTTTCTACGTTGGCGGAATCTCAACTTTACCGTTCTTGGGGATGCAAGCTCATTGGTATGACGAATGGAACCGAAGCAAAATTGGCACGAGAAGCTGGTATGGAGTTTTGTACGCTCGCTATGGTGACGGATTATGACTGTTGGCATCCGAGTCATGGAGATGTGGATGTTGCCGAAGTCATTGCCGTGGCGCAAAAAAATGCGTCGGTGGTTGCAGATTTAGTGCGTGCCGCCGTTCCTTCTCTTTGCGCGCTCGGTGAATCTACTTGGGCTCATGTTTTGAATGATGCGGTAATGACACATGCCGATGCAATTCCGGAAAAGGTGAAGAAAAAAACAGCGGCACTCTTTCGGGATTCCTGATGCCCGTTTGGATTCCTGACAAAGTAGGTTACGGAGAGCATGAAGACCGAGGTTCTCGCTTTTTGGCGTGGGTTTTTTTAGCGGAGGAAGAAGAGGTTTTTGCAAAGCAACTTGAGCAAGTGAAAACTGAGCATCCCAAAGCAAGGCATTGGTGTTGGGCGTGGAGGATTCAAGAGGCTTATCGCTTTGAGGATGACGGAGAACCGGGAGGAACGGCAGGTCGGCCTATGCTCCAAGTGTTAGAGGGCCGTTCTCTTTCTCGGGTGGGTGCGGTTTGCGTCCGCTATTTCGGTGGTGTGAAATTAGGCACGGGTGGGCTTATGCGCGCTTATGGTGGGGCAACGGCAAAAGCTGCGGATGATGCTGGCGTGCAAGAAGTCATCCCGCGTATGCGCATTCCGGTATTTCTTTCTTTCGCGCGCACGGCTGTTCGAGAAGAAGTACGAGTGAAATTCCCAACGGCGGTTTTTGAAGGCGATTTCCAAGATGCTGGGTGGTCAGGGACGGTTGAGGTGGACAAATTCGACGCTCCCGCCATCCATGAATTATTCTGGGAACCTCTGCGGGGCTCATAGCGTCTTAGTTGGGATCCTGCAGTGACGAGAACCTGAGTCAGCTTCGCGCTTTTCTCAAGTCCATCCCCTCGATGGCTGTGGGATCATTCTTTTTTTTGAGGGCAAGAGGCTAGAGTATTTCCATGTCGAAGCCATCTTCCCCTAAAATGCCCACCCGCCGACGTCTCTTGAAAACGGTCGGTGCAGGTGCTCTTGCATCCTTCTTGCCGGCGTCGGTTATTGCGACGGAAAAGAAAGATTCCCCTCATCGGGCATCCGGAAAGACGGTGGCTATTTCTTCAGGAAATGGCATGGGGGCTACAGCCTTGGCCGTGAAGTTGATGCTAGAGGACAAACTACGCCCGGTGAGCGCAGCCGTGCAGGGCGTCGGCCTTGTGGAAAAAGACCCGAATGATTTGTCAGTTGGTTTAGGTGGTTTGCCCGATGAAAACGGACGGGTCACTTTGGATTCCGCCTGCATGGATGGCCCCACGCACAACGCGGGCTCGGTCGGTTGTATTCAAGATATTTTGCACCCTGCACAGGTGGCGGAGCGCGTGATGGACTGCACCGATCACATAAATTTGGTGGGGCCTGGCGCAAAGAATTTTGCTTTAGAGCAAGGTTTTAAAGAAACAGAATTATTGACTGAGCGCACGCGGAAAATTTGGCAAAAGTGGTTGGCGAACCGCACAGAGGATGACCGGCTCTGGCCGCTTGGTGATGTCAATCCGGCGGACCCAATATTGCAAGGTGAGGCGCGGCCTTGGGGTACCATTCACTGTTCTGCTCTGGCACCCGACGGCAGCTTGGGATGTTGCACGACCACCAGTGGTTTGGCTTTTAAAATTCCGGGCCGCATCGGAGATTCTCCTTTGATTGGTTGTGGGCTTTACTGTGACAATGAAATTGGAAGCGCCGGCGCCACGGGGCGAGGAGAGGCCGCCATTTTGTCTGGAGGTTCATGGCTGGTCGTTGAGCGGATGCGGGCAGGGGATACACCGACGCAAGCTTGCCTTTACGCGTTGCGTCGGGTGACGGAACAAGCAGAGCGAGGTGCCCGATGGCAACCGGCATTGTGGAAGGATGGTCGGCCTGGATTTGGCTTAACGCTTTATGCGGTGCGTAAAGATGGACTCTATGGCTCCGCCACGATGTTGGGGAAGCCAGGAACGACGCATTTCGCGGTGGCGGATGAGCAAGGATCGCGAAAAGAGACGTGCTCTATTTTGCACCGGACGGGCTAGGCGTCAGCGCACGAGTGCTGACGGTACGGGGTGGGCTGACTTGGAATGGATACTGCCATTTGCGTTTGCTCGGACCCATCCGGGGAGAAGGGGGAAGGGAGATGGGGACTTCTATCCAGAGCGTCCCCCCCAAGTGCTATTTTGTGGTTGCCATCCAGTCATGGAATAAGCGAAATAGATATTTCCTCGGGGCGTGCAAGAGTCTATTTCCATGGAAGTGATTTGGTTCATCAACAGAAAAGGTGTACATAGATTTGGTTAGCCTGCCGCGGAAAGAAGAAGGCGTAATTCTGTCCGGTGCTAGCCGCCATCTAGGCGAACTAAGGCAGTCACTACATCATTTTTTTCGTCAAAATCTCGGTC
>Ga0302119_10001085_pt1 | contig 12253 bp, 6 predicted proteins | sample AG5_Tmax_MG_FD_203114 | JGI IMG/M metagenome (GOLD analysis project Ga0302119, IMG submission 203114) | Marine microbial communities from Western Arctic Ocean, Canada - AG5_Tmax | ecosystem: Environmental > Aquatic > Marine > Oceanic | place: Canada: Western Arctic Ocean | collected 2017-10-01
ATGGAGCATTCATCGACTTAGCATGGGACATGATAATATGGGTTCACAACCAAAGAGGAAATGGAATCCCGAGAGCCGATATGGAGGCCACATTCGACCAATATTCAACTGATTTCGACTATGTTAGCGGTTGGTATGGCTTCGATGACTTCCCTAATTTCATTGGACAAAGATGGGATGCAAGTGGGGCTTCTGCTTTTTCCCAAGTAGATATTCAATGCTCATATGATAATACAACAAATACCACAACATTCACCCTTGATAGTGATAAAATCATTTATTGTATTCTTGACCTGACAAATCAACCGCCATTCATTGTTTGGTCTACTCCAATCGACCAAGATATATTCGCAAGTGGTTCTGCTGTCATCTTCAACGCAACAGATTCTTGGGATTTGGATGATGATTCACTTAGTGCATCTTGGACCAGCAGCATTGATGGAGATTTACTTGATACTTGTACTGGCGGACAAGGCTGGGGAAGTAGTGATTCTCACCTATATTTGGCAACCAATGTGGTGAATTGGGGCGGAAGCGGGTGGACCTGCCCTCTTTCTGACGGAGTTCATGACATCACCCTCGAAGTTTGGGATGCTTACGGAAATAATGCTACAGAAACTCGCACTATCGAATTGGTAAACTTGCCACCGACTATCAGTATCACTACCTCTCCGACTCCAGATGCAGACAATGTATTGCGAGTTCCATGGACCTCAACTGTCTCCTTTGATACTTTTTCAACCAGTGACCCTGAAGGTGATGAACTAACCAGAAGAGTTTGGGCATCATATTGGTCCTCTTCCCAATACTGCACAGGAACTGATTGCGAAGGAGAATGGAATCAGAGTTTTGCCGATTCGCCTCAAGCAAATTTTACAGTGGAAATAGGCTTCAGTGATAGCATCAATCCAGAAGTGGTTTGGAGTATAGAAGTCCACTTATTCAATGAATTACCAACTCCTGACCTCGTAGTAACAAGAGATGCAAATACCTCTGATCAAATGGTAACTTTAGATTCTACAGCCTCCTATGACCCTGAAGGTGATGAAATGGGTATTCGCTGGCTCTCAGATATAGATGGCTTACTAGGTGGTTCCAATACCAGCATCAGTTTATTCTCTTGGCAAGGACACCTTTCTCGTGGAAGGCATACCATAACGGTGCAAATCTGGGATGATGAACCTGACCATTTCGGGCAAGTAGTTGAAGTTTCAACAATTGTAGAGGTGGAAAACAGCATACCTGTTACCTTGATTGAATCCCCCGTAGATGGTTTGACTGTGGACAGTTCAACCCTAATCGAATTCAGTGCTGAAGGTTCGGGCGATTGGGATTCATGGTGTCCGACTTATGTTGCAGCAGGGATTTGGTTATGCTCAAGTTCTGAAAACCCATTAGGTTCAGATTGGCTAAGTGTTGACTGGAGTTCAAACCTCACTGGGACATTAACTCCTGATGGTGAGGATTGGCTGAGATGGTTTGGCCGCCTTACAACAGGCAGCCATACGATTACCCTGACATTGGATGACCTGCGTGGAGGAGTTAATTCCACTTCTTTCACTATTGAAGTAGAGGAATCCGCTCCTGTACTCGGGCTAATCACACCTTCAGATGGTCAAGGATTCCTTTCCAGTGATACAATATGGATCGATGCATCTTATTCCATAGATTATGATGGGGATTCCTACAACATGAGTTTGAGCAGCGACCATCCATTGGTCGATGCAGCCTTATTGGAGGATGTAGACCCTGCAATGACCTATGCAATCAACTTACCATCCGGAACTCATATCTTGACATTTACTTTGAAAGATGCTACCGGCCGAATTAGCAATGAAAGCATCACCTTAGTCGTAGCAGATTCTGCTCCAGTGGCAGTTGTAGATGCCCCAGAGGTGGAACCTGGTGTTAGCAAAAGAATGAGCCCAGCCCAAAGCATCACCCTCTCAGGAAACTCTTCTCATGATGCCGATGGAGACATCTCTAGTCATGAATGGTTCGAGAATATAAATGACCAATGGGTTTCAATTCTCAACGGTAAATGGGGAGAAGTTCAATTAAGCCCTGGGAATCATCATCTAAAGTTGGTTGTTGAAGATACCCGCAGAGTCTCAGATGAATTCCACTTCAACCTTACACTCAGTGAATCATGGCCATCATTGAGTGACTTGATAGTTTCAAAGGATTCTTTCCAAGCCGGTGTTAAATCAACTATCGAAGTTTCAGTTCTACTAAGTGATGCTGATGGAAGTACCGAAGAAGTTGAAGCAGCCATCAATCATGGAATCCAAAAATGGACCTTCCAATTGGTCGACCAAGGTGATGGATTGTGGACGGGTAGTTTGGAATTCACTCCAGATGAAGCGGGCAGACCTCAATTGAAGGTTGTAGCAACTGACCATAGTGGTGATGATGTGGTGACCTCCACTCTTTCCCATGACTTGTTGGTCAATGAAGCGTTAACAGAAACTAACTGGGGCTATGTTGGAGGCGGAATTGGTAGCGGCGCATTTGTCATCCTGATTCTTGTTTTCTTAGCAACTCGACGTCGCAAGAAACTCAGCAAAATGGATATTGTAGAATCATGGTCATCATTCGATACTACTGTTCAGGATAGCCTTGCTTCAGATTTGGATCAGGCTGCTCTTGTGGAGGAACAGCATCAAGAAGAAGCCCCTTCAATGATTGTCCTCTAATTCTTCCTTGTTAACCCCTAATTCTTTCTTGGTAGGGAATAAGAACCATATTATTGGAATGAACAACAAATACTGGAGTGCCCCTGCTGAATCGATGTTAAGATTTCCATCAAAGGCGATTCTACTATCATGGTCTGGAGTTCCAATAACTGGCTCATCAGCCCTTACAGCACTTCGATTTGGACCAGGAATCAAACCCATATCATAACCTGCCCAGTCAAATTCCACATCAAATTCAAGACCACGGTAATGCCAGTCCACACTGTTACTAGAATGGGTAAACTGGGATGAGGAGGGTTCCTCTACCCCCGAAATTCCTCCATCCGCCATATCGTAAGCAATTGAAATTGGCACCGCCACCAACATGCAGAGGACGGTTGCTACCCAAAAGAAGAGCCTGATGGCCTTCAAAGGCATTCCTCGCTTGGCAAGTAGCAATAATTCACAAAGTAATAAGCCAAAAGTAAGGGCAAAGAATACCTCCCTTGTCGTATCTAGTCGCCAATTTTCACTATCGCCTTTTTCATCAGGGTCTGGAGTCTCAACATCTTTCTGGTTAAGACTCTCAACCGATTTTCGAGTTCGCAACCAATGGTTGAAAGCAGTGAAACCATCGATGTGAATTGTTACTTCCTCAATTTCATCATCTACAATATATTGTGCCTCAATACTTGCGGCATTAGGGGGTCCTGACGGAAGTCCATCCGTATATGTCATATCAAATTCAACGATGAACCAAGTTGATGCCGTACTTGCCGTTATCAGAATAAGCATCAATGAAAAACGAACTAACTGCCCTGAATTGGTGGCAGCAGGACGAGGTAGCATGTTGGCTGCCACCGCCTTCTGTGGTTCAATACTACGCAAATAATTTCTTCATGCAAATGGCTTGTCGCGCTTACGGCTAATAGCAAAGCCTGCCAAAGCGATTATTCCGATTGTTGCTAGAGGTGAGACGAATGGAACAAAACCACCTTCAGATGCTAACTTTTCTGCATCTTCTGCTGATTCATTGGAATCGTCCTTTTCATCGGGAATGGTTGTATCATCTGTTTCATTTTCTGGGACTACCACTTCCTCTTCCTCTTCTTCAACCGGAATGCCTACTCCTGCGCCTCTTAGTGCATCGTTGACATCAGTAACATCGTGAACGCTCTCATCCACCAAATCATCCAAACTATCCTCTGATTCCATCAGTATAATTTCACCCTCGGCAGTTGAACCACCAATTATATATTCTACTGAAATTGATACTGGAGCTGGGCCATACGTATCTGATTCTGGACCTACAAGGGTGTACCAATATTCATCTTCATCAGCGACGATGATTTGGAATCCAACACACTTACCAAGTTCTTCTGACCACAATAAGCGGGCATTTGCATCAACATAGGCTAAATCTTCCTCATAGTTTTCGAGGCGGTCTTCTAAGTTCCCACTGAATGCTTCCATTGTTGATTCGATTGTTGATTCGCTGAAAGCAGTGATTATCGTTTCAAGGCGTTCGCTGATATCAGGGCCATCGCCCTCATCATCGCAAGGTTCCATAATTTCATTTTCATCGTAGCAATCTTCTCCTCCTCCTTCGCCCTCGTCTACGCCTTCGTCTGAACCATCTTCACAGTCTTCATAGCCGTTATTCACATACTCTCTTGGGATTTCTTCACCATTATCACAAGTGTATGTATCGTCATCTCCTCCCTCGCCCTCGTCTACGCCTTCGTCTGAACCATCTTCACAGTCCTCTTCGCCATCATTGACCCAGTGGCTCGGAATTTCTTCACCATTATCACAAGTGTATGTATCGCCTTCTCCTCCTTCGCCCTCGTCTACGCCTTCGTCTGAACCATCTTCACAGTCCTCAAAGCCATCATTGACCCAGTGGCTCGGAATTTCTTCACCATTATCACAAGTGTATGTGCCTTCTTCTTCCTCTCCTTCCCCATCACCTTCGGTAAATTCATCAAGGACTTCGAACTCTTCTGCAATAGCATCCCACATTGTTGGCGATGTTTCACTTCCCAGCACCGCATTCATTGTACTGTAGGCAACAACAGAGGGCATAGTTATGGAGAATGGGGCGCCATACATCTCGACAGCCAGAACTTCTGTTCCGGTCTCATCGATGGTTACATCTTGCAGGAAGTCACCAAATCCAATCCAACCTTCTAATTCTATTTCATCTTCATCGAAATGACCATTATCACTAAATTGGTCAGCGATGGAAATATCGAGTTCGTCAACTTCCAAACCTATATCTTCCGCAGGGATTCCACTTAGACTGAGGGAATATTGGCTGTTGGTTGAATAATCGCCGGTAAATGAATCACAGGAATCGTGAACTTTTACAGTTTCATTATTTTCACCTTCAAAACCCAATGAGTTATATTGGGCCTCCTGATTTTCACATTCCCAACTGATTTCATCATAGTCTGAAGATACATAATTGTGAATTGGACTTGGCTCTCCAAGTCTGACTTCACTAGTCAAGGAGTCGATTTCGTAATTTATCATCGCATCTAACTGGACATTGAAGGGAAGGGTTGCATCATCTCCGCCGATTTCTCCCAAGAAGTCGATCTCCAAGGTCTGCTGGCTATTCATCGATAATTGCAAGTCCATTCCATAGAGAAGGCCATCAGCATCGATATACTCTACATATTCTACATCGAGGGTGTACAATTGTTGAGAATCGATTGAATAAATCAAATCCCAGTTTGCTCTGTCATCTGCCCACGAGGTAATGACGGCAGTATCAACAAGGATTCCATGGCGTACAAAGAGATCCGTGTGAGACATTGTTAGGTCAACACTTGTACCATTGACTTCCCATGTGGTGCTATCACCATCATATTGTTCGATTATTACAGAGGAGGAACCGCTTGTGACTTCAGCCAAAACTAGTTCAATTCCCGAGTCAGTGGCTGCTTTCATAACATCAACCAAAATATTTTCAAGAGAAATTCCAGTTAATGCATTGATGTCATTATCATAATTTGACCATTCATATCCAACTCCAAAAAGCACCGATTCGGGGGCTTCTGTGGATTCTGCTTGGGCAATAGGAACAACTGCGCTTCCAATCAGCATCATGGCGGTCAAAATTAGGCTCAGAGATGTGGCTCTCACTCGGCTCATAAGAAGGGGTATGTACAGCCAATCAAATACTTATTGGAGAATGGGCACTACAGAAATCGGTGGATTTCACTTGGTGTCGTCACCTTTCATGGAATCCTTGCTATCCTCAAGGTGTCCCCATGGGGTTCTTGTTCGATTCAATCCGATTCGCTTGAAATATAGGAATCTCAAATTTTTCCAGCCATCTCCCCAGGTATGGATGACCGCTTCTCCAACTCTCTCTCGATAGGGTACAGCAATCTCGATTGCCTTCTTTTTACCGAGTACTTTTCTTGCTAAAATTTTCATTTCTTGAGACAGCGGCATACCATCATTTGTAGGTCTCATTTTGGGGTTGTCCATGATTGATTTGCGGAATACCCACATTCCAGATTGGGAGTCTTTGATACCATACCAATAAAGCATCCTTGCGGTGAAGGATAAAACCCAATTCCCAAAGCCGTGCAAGCCCGACATTGAACCGTCTTCTGCCTTGGTTAGACGGTCGCATGTAATGAAGTCCAAATCTTCATCGAGAAGTTTTCTTACAAGGTCTGGAACAACTTCTGCTGGGTAGGTGCAATCAGCATCCATTGTAATGATGTAATCACCTTTAGCGATATCAAATGCTGTTCGGTATGCTCTGCCGTATCCTTTACGGGGCTCGATATGAACTCGCGCTCCCTTTTCAAAAGCTATTTCACGAGTTTTGTCAGTTGAATTTCCATCCACGATTAAAATTTCCATCTCGTCGCACCAGCCTGTGGGAATAGAGTCTATTGTCAAGCCAACTGCGGCCTCCTCATTGTAGGTTGGGAGGATAACAGTAACCGAGATTGGGAGTGGGTCAGTCATAGATAACGTACTACGGACTCGGTCTTCTCCTTTCAATTCTATTGCTAAATGTAATCAAAGTTGAAGATGATCTTTTGCTTAACCGTTTGGAGAATCGTTGAAGGGCTATTCACCATCCGAAAAATGAGAAACGTGCATATCGCCATGCTTTCAGGAGAATATCCGCCCCGCTGGGGAGGGATGGGTTCAGTGGTTTACCATTTGGCTGGACACTTGGCGAAAAATGGCCATAGAGTCAGTGTAATCACCCGTAGTAATGGTAGAAAGGCTATTCCAACTCAACCTGGGGTCGAAATAATTGAGGTCGGATGGGCGCCTATTCCCATGCAATTTACTCGTTCATACGGACGTACTGCCTTACGCGCACTAGAAAAACTTCACAGGAGGAGTACTGTTGATGTCATCCACCTTCATTTGCCGCTTATTAGTTGGACAAAGAAGCAATATGTGAGGGCTCAGAAAAATGTTGCACCGATAGTTTCCAGCCTACATGGTTCTTGGTTAGGTGAGAGAGATGGTATGCGCCTTGCCGCCAAACACAAAGAGGCTGCAACTTGGAAAAATCCCAATGACCTTGCAATCCTCCTCAGCGGGGGTTGGTTCGCTCGCTTTGAAAGAGCAGGTATTTTATCGAGTCAGATTTGTGTTGCAAATTCAAATGCCACAAAAGAGGACTTTCTAAGTCGATATAAGCCGGAGAAAGATTGGCGCTGTGAAGTCATCCATTGGGGGGTTGACGAAACGGTATTTCATCCTCTGGATAGGGATGATGAAGATAGTCAATTGAATCATGAAAAGGTACGCATGAAGTATGGGGCTGATGATGAAGCTGCACTTTCTGGAGAACCTGATACCAAGACCCCTTTATTGTTAGCAGTAGGACGTTTAGTCGCTCGAAAAGGAAATCGCTTACTATTGCATTCCATGCCTCATATTATTGATAAAAACCCGCAGGCTAAACTAGTCATTGTAGGCCGAGGACATATGCGGAAATCTTTGTTAAAACAGGCCAAAAAACTTGGTATTGAAGGGGCAGTTTCAATTGAATCCAGTCTATCATTCGAGGAATTAGCACAACTATACAGGAGTTCTGATTTAGTAGTCTATCCTTCTTATTACGAGGGGCAGGGGTTGATTCCCTTGGAAGCCATGTCAAGTGGTACAGCAGTAGTTACTGTAGACCATGGACCGCTTCCTGAGATGGTTGATTCACAGGTTGGTTCTTTGTTTAAACTCGGTGATGCAGAAGATTTAGCAGCCAAGGTCAATGCTGAACTGGCTGAACCTCAACAACGTAGAGTGAAAGGGTTAACCGGTCGAGATAAGGTCCTAGACCTCTTCACTTATGCTAAAAATGCTGCGGATTTTGAGAAGTTGTACGAAGAATCTAGGATTTGAATGATTCTAAAATCCTAATCGCAAGGGCAGGTCCGATTCCAGGAACTTGTAGTAATTGTTCTCGACTTGCGTGCTTGATTTCTTTACGGCCTCCGAAATGGCGTAATAATGCTTGCAACTTTTTTGCACCCATGCCTTCCACTTTCTCTAGAGGGTCACGTAAGGTTCTACGGCCGCGTCTTTTGCGATGATAGGAATTTACGAAACGGTGGGCTTCATCTCGTGCATGCACGATTACCCTACCAATTCTATCGAGAATAAGCGGTTCTTGTTCTAAGCGATGGAGAGTTTCTTCCCGCTTTGCCAATGCTGCTACTGGAAACCTCTCTGATAAGCCATGTTTTGACAACATCTTGTTAATTGTTGAAAGGTGAGTTTCTCCACCATCGAGAAGCAGTAAGTCAGGCCATTCATCTTGCCTTTTCAGCCAGCGTTCTACTACCTCGCTCATCATTCTCAAATCATCCATTGCATCTTGCTTGATAATGTAGGTGCGGTATTCCTTCTTTGAAGGTCTACCATTTCGTAAAACTACACTCGCTCCAACCCTTTCGGCACCTTGTAATTGGGACATGTCAAAACATACGATATGGTCTAGTGATTCTTGTTTTAGTAACAGAGCGCCATCATCCGCCGCCCTCTGTTCAAGACTTCCTGCATGTTTCCGTAACTGCCTTTCGACCTGTAAATCAGCATTCTGGTCAGCCAATTTTCTCAAAGTAGCAAGGTCTCCCCTATGTGGTATGCGTACTTCGACTTGGCTTCCACGTCGTTCATCTAGCCAAGCAGATACCGTCTCAGGCAGCGGAGTGGGAAGAAGAATCAGGCGAGGGGGGGTTCTGGCTGCATAATGATCTGAGATGAAACGGGCGATGCTTTCACCAATGTCGCCCCGATGAATCAAAACCCACTTTTCCTGTGATTGGACTATGCCCTCTTTGGCATGCATGACAACAACCATTGCCAAGTCACCTCGACTAGCGAAACCAATAGCATCACAATCTCGATAAAATCGGCTGCTGATTACCTGTTGACTAAGAGTTCGTTGTACTGAGGCTATTAAATCCCTTACTTTTGCAGCCTGCTCAAAGCGTTTTTCATCTGAATTCTGCTGCATTTCTGATACTAATTCACTCAACAAAGCCTTAGCATCTCCATTCAAAACACTAGCAGCTGCATCTACATTATCCTGATAATTGCCGGCTTCGATACAGGGTCCAGAACATAAGCCAATATGCATCGATAGGCAACCTTGAGGTAACAATTCCTTACAATCACGAATACCAAATTGCCGACGTAATAACTGAACCATTCTTTTGGCTGCTCCAGCATCAGGGAATGGGCCCCAATGACGTGAATCAGAAGGTGGATGTCTGGTGTAAAGTATGCGAGGAAATTGATGATTTGTAAAGGCAAGGTAAGGGTAAGATTTGTCATCTTTTAACATAGAATTATAGCGTGGTTTATGCTCCCTAATTAATTGCCGTTCCAAGACCAAGGCTTCACTTGGATTATTGGTAACTATGAATGAAATCTCATCTGATTTTTCAACTAATTCTGGTATCATTGCTCTGTCTGGGTTTTTGGCAAAATAAGAGCGGGTCCGGCTTCGAAGACTGGTAGCCTTGCCAACATAGAGTACCCTTCCAGCCTTATTCTTGAATAAATAAACTCCCGGTGAATCGGGTAAGTCAAGGCTGCTGGATGAAACAGGCACATCTGCACGACTAAGGGTAGGCACAAAGAACCATGCGCACCTCAGGGCTACTATGCTCACTCCATCGCAGACTCGTCTGTTGCGTTGGTTGGGCAAATTTTCTAAAGAATTAGTCGATTCTTGGGATGTTCCAAGAGAACTCTCTTTACCTGGGCTATCCGAAGCACTTGGAGTGGTCAGGTCAGCCTTGCATTCACCCCTGAATGCACTGATGGAAGAGGGTTTGGTGGAATTCCGTTTGGCTCATGTAATAGGGGGGGGTTCCCGCCGGAGGAACGTCTACCATCTAACAGAAGCAGGAAGGATAGAACTTGCAAACTTACCAGAGCAAGAAAAAGAAGAAGCGCCTACTCGAAAATCCTCACTTAAGGGCGAGCCACCTGGACTAAGCGAATTGAAGGGAAGGGAAGAAATCCTTGAACGATTATCACAAATAAAACCTATCTCGATGACAATTGTTGGGATTGCAGGAATTGGAAAGACCTCTTTGGTTAGGAAATTAGTTGAAGGCCTCCTCAAAAACAAAAAAAGTTGCAGGTGGGTTAGAGCAAATATCTATGATGATTCATCATCACTTGCAGCAAGAGCACTGGATGGCCAAGAAGCCCCAGAAGATCCAAGAGCAGTAGCAAATTGGCTTAGTGAGAAATGTAATGAAGAGGTCATAATTATAGATGACTTGCAAGATATTCACGATAGACACCTCAAGGGTATCATCAAAATGATTCAAGATTTAGATAAGAAAGGGCAGCAGTTAATCCTCATCTCAAGAGCACCTTCACCAATTGAAATCGCCGAAGTTATCAGCATCGAAGAAGTCTCGGATGATGCTGCAATGGAAATCCTTGGAGATGATATCGATGAACAACAACGCCTTAGTGCAGTTGAACACCTTGGTGGCCACCCATTAGCCTTGCACATGTGGAACCCAGAACAGCCTCTTGCAGGGGCTCATATTCGTAGATTCGTTGAAGATACTGTTCTGACTCAACTTCCCGATGAATTGCTTCCAATGCTCGATGGAATTGCCGTTCTTCCTGTTCCGGTTCAAGCGGAAATTCTTGGTGGGGATGATGGCATGGAAACCCTCGATGAACATGCCTTGATGCGATGGTCTGAAGGAGACCTAGTTGAATTACAACATCTAGTTAGAAATGTTCGAAGAGAAAGTTGGAGCCAAAAAGAATCAGAAAAGGTGCACGCAATAGCAGCCCAGCGTTGGGCTGAAGTTTCAGGTCAACAGGCAAGACTATTGGAATTGCATATGAGAATAAACGGAGCGGATGAAAACTTACAAGAACACCTTGAATTACATGGAGAAGGGCTTATTCTTCATGATAGTGCGGCAATGGCGACTCTAATTGACGATGCTTGTAAACGATGGCCAGAAGCCGATGCTTTGCGCCACCTTTCTGTATGTATCGCTTTAGACCGAGGCGAGACAAGTCATGCAGAATCGGAAATAAAAAATATGAAAAATCCGCCTTTGGAATTGCAGGCAAGGCTGTCTCGCCAACAAGGAAAAGTGGAGGAGGCACTCACATTGGTTGAACAAGCGATGACCAGTATTAGCGGTCTTGAAAAAGTAAAATTACAAATTTCAGAAGCAACGAGAATGATAGATGACCGCCTTCCGGACGACGAAGAAATGCAAGGTCTTGAAAATGTTGAAGAAATGATTCAAGGGATAGCCGTGAAAGAATTACAAAGTGACCAAAGAAAGAAAGTTCTCGTTGCTCTTGCTTCCCTAAGACATACTATCAAACTGAAAATGAATGACTCAGAGGCCGCAACTGCGATTAGAAAGAGTTTAGAATCTACAACTTCAAGTGAAGATCCACTGATAGTAGATATGAAAAATCGAGAAGATATCAAATTTTCAGGATTGATTTGTGTTGAGTCTTCGAATCTATTGAGGGCACTTTCCCTCAAATTACTCTCAATAAATAATATGAATGAAGAACAGAGAATAGATGCTCTTCAGGAAGTTGTACTTGATGAGATAATCAGCACACGTCTTGGTCGCCGACTTGCAGCGGACTTGTGGACGTTGAGAGGAATTCACCAGTCTGCTGATAGATTGATATGTTGGCGAGAAGCGATTCATCTCTATACTGCTGCGGAATGTCCTGCGGCTGCCAAAGCTTTGACGCTGAGGATGCATTCATTGTTGCGTTGAAACCTAACCAACAAGTTGTTCAGTGCCTGACGGAGAAGGGTGAATCAGGAATTCCAAGAAGCATCTTCGAAGAAATCATCGCCACCAGCGTTTCCACCAAAACCAGAACCTGGAGCGGGTGGTGCACCACCTGCTGCATCATCTCCCCAACCTCCCATCGCCGCAAATTGGCGTTCGGAAACTCTTGTCTTGTTCTTGCTGGTGAATTCATTCTCCAATTTGTCTAACTTTAGACTACGCTTACGCTTACGGCGTCTCCAAAGTAAGCCGATTCCCAAAAGGCTGACTGCA
>Ga0302119_10001087_pt1 | contig 12247 bp, 9 predicted proteins | sample AG5_Tmax_MG_FD_203114 | JGI IMG/M metagenome (GOLD analysis project Ga0302119, IMG submission 203114) | Marine microbial communities from Western Arctic Ocean, Canada - AG5_Tmax | ecosystem: Environmental > Aquatic > Marine > Oceanic | place: Canada: Western Arctic Ocean | collected 2017-10-01
TTGGAGTCTCCTGCTCCTTGGGTTGGTGGTTCATCCTGCCCGTGCCGATGGGATTGGATTACGGCGCCCTGCACAGAGCTAACTTCTGGGAGTACCTCACCAAGGCGGGCGACCTCTCATCTCCGGGGCCCGGGTTCCTGTTTGTGGCCTGGGCTTTTATGGCCTGTTACTCCCTGCCCGTTTTTGCGGCTCAGCTTGCTGGATTGGCCTGGGGCTGTAAGCGTTGGTCTTGCCCCGCTACGCGCATGTGCGCAATCCTGGGAGTGGTGGGTCCCCTGGCTTTTGTTCTGTACCCCTTCCGAATCGATCGGTTCCTTATCCCCACGCTATTCGGCGGTTGCGTGTTGGGGGCCGCCATCGTGGCGCGTGTCCTCCTGCGGCCGGATGGGCCAGGGAGGAGAACCATCAGAGTGGCTGTGCTGCTCTCGATGGTCTTTGGCTCCAGCTATCTGGAGTCGACTATCGGTCCCGGTAGTCGTTGGGCCAATCCTTTTGCCCGACGGAGCGCACCCGCGGGTGGGCCCGTAGGAACGGAAGTCCTACTAGGCCAAACGGTGGCCCACCTGAATGCCTACGTACCCTTTCTATGGATCGGCGGGACGGGGACCGAACTACCTCCCACATTGGTTGACTGGACCCTGTACCAGGCGCAGCGGGTTCCGGAAGTTCTGTTCAAGGATCGAGATGAAACCGCCTGGTTCTGGAAGGAACCCGCCGGCCCCGACGGGGCACCTTGGACCCGGGAACAATTTCAGGACTACGCCAAGTCCTACTTCCACGTCCTGGTGCTAGATCCTCCCGACCCTCGAGGTCGCCCCCGGGAATTCGAGCAGCGCTATTCAGACTGGATGAGCACGCACCCAGCGTTTGAACTCCTCGCGACTGAAACCGGCCCCCTTGATGGTCGGGCCTTCACCGTACGCATCTACCAACTCTCGCGGTAAACGTTTAGTCGGCCTGCTGCGCAGGCGCTTGGATTCGGTAGAGGTGGCTGCGGGTTCGCACGATCAGCGCGCCCCCCACTGCGGCAGCGGAAGCCATGCAGCCGTCGTCGAGTGTGTTCTCAGCCAACTTCACGAATTCTCGGCCTGGGGCAATCACCGTCGTCTTGCCCTCCCGATCGAAGTAGTACACGCGACCGCCCGCATGCAAGAGGGATGCCGAAAACTCCCCCCCGATCCGTTCCTTCCAAAGCTCGGTGCCGGTACGCGCATCGAGGCATGAAGCCACCCCGCCATCACTGACCGTATACACCTCGCCGCCCACGACAACGGGCGAGGCCATCGTAGACATGCCGCGTACCACCTTCCAATTCACGTGGGCTTCGGTCTTCCCGCCCTCCTCACTCGGGGCCGATAATTGGACAGACCACAATTCCGGGCGCATAAAGCCCGTACTTAGCAACACAGATCCCTCGAATGCCAATGGCCTAGCGGACATAGAGAATCCACCATGTGGCACACGCCACAACTCTCGCCCGTCAGTGAGATCAAGACCATAGGTGACCTGGGCCGAGGTGCTTACGAGCTGGGAGACGCCGCCAACGCTAATGGCAATTGGGGTGGAGTACGCCTTACGCAGATCCGGGGGGAACGACTCAAGGGGCGTTCCGTCTCTGTCCGAGCGCCACAAGGTCCGCCCGGTTTTCGGGTCCAGAGCGACGACAAACTGCAGGTCGCCACCATCCATGTGCAGCATCAAGCGCCCATTCGAGAGGAGCGGAGACGATCCGGGCCCGGCAATGTGATCGCAACGAAGATCCGTGCGACGCCAGAGCTCCTCCAGAGAGTCTTCGGCCAGGCATATGAGCCCTTCGCTCCCGAAGCTGAAGAAGATCAGCCCCTGTCCCACCGTAGCGGACGGGGAGGCGTAGCTATTGAGCTCATGCCGAGGTTCGGGCTCGGGCACCTCAAGAACCACCCGTTGCAAAAGAATGTCGCCGCTCTCCAAGTCATGGCAGAGCACACGCAGCGAATGACCCTCAGCATCTGCAGAGGTAAATAAAATACGCCCGTTGGCCACGATGGGCGACGACCAACCACGGCCTTCGATAGGTACCTTCCACCGGACGTTCGAATCCTCGGACCACTCAAGAGGCGGGGTAGATCCCGCAGCAGCATGCCCGTCATGACTCGGACCGCGAAAGTCGGTCCATTCGGACAGGGGCTCCTGGGCGCCACCAAGAACGCAGGCAATGACGATGGTTGCAATCAACGGAAATTAATCCTTAAGGCCAAGCTTCCGGAGCTTGGGGCGAATAACCAGTTGGCAGTACCTCTGTTCTCGGTTCGCCGTGTAGTAATCCTGGTGGTAACCCTCTGCGGCGTAGAACTCCACAGCAGGTGTAATCTCAGTCACGATAGGGTCCTTGAAGGAGGCAGCGGCCGCCGCAAGGGATGCCTCCGCTTGCTCCCGTTGGTCCGCGTTGTGATAGAAAATGGCGGAACGGTACTGGGTGCCGACGTCTCCCCCCTGGGCGTTCAAGGTCGTGGGGTCATGCAAACGCCAAAACCAGTCCAGCAATGCAGTGTAGGAGAGAACGGCGGGATCGAATTGAACCTCGACCACCTCGGCGTGGCCGGTCAGTCCGGTGCAAATGTCCCGATAGGAAGGGTTGGGTAGCTCCCCCCCGGTGTACCCACTCCGCACCCCGGTGACGCCATCGATCTGCTCGAGGACTGCTTCAATACACCAAAAACACCCCGCACCGAGGGTGGCCAATTCGACGGCCGTGTTGGAGTCAGTCACTGCGGGTACCACCTGGGGCTCTAGGTCGGGAATGCCATTCACGGCGCCACGTTCATCCCCCTGGCAGCCGCAGCCCAAAAGGGCCAGCAGGGATAGGAACACACACGATTGGGAGATCATGGTTACAGGATAGGCCTGGAATCCCGTCCGCACCACTCACAATGTCGGTGTCCGATTGGGGTACTCTGGGGCAATGCTCTGCATCCGCCCTCGCGCACCACTGGGACTACCCTTCTTATTGCTCCTCACGGGCTGCGCTGACCCCGGGCGAATTGAGCCAGATTGGGCCTCTCTCAATTTGACCCGCTTCCCTGCGGTCACCCAGGCAAGCCTGCGTGGCATCGCAGCCTGGAATGAAGATGTTGTCTGGGCAAGTGGAAGCGCCGGGACCTACCTGCGCACGACAGACGCCGGCAACACCTGGAGCACAGGTCAGGTTCCCGGACTGGAAGAGCGTGAGCTGCGTGACATCCACCTTTTCGGCCCGGATCAAGCAATGGTCCTGGTCGTGGGCTCTCCAGCCGAACTGTGGAGGACCGAGAATGCGGGAAAGGAATGGCGCCTCGTCCATCGGGACGCTGACCCCGGGATGTTTATGGACTCCATGGATTTCTGGCCAAATGGTCGCGGGCTTTGCTTCGGCGATCCTGTCGGCGACTCTTTTACAATCTGGGTCAGTGACACCACCGGTAACACTTGGACTCCCGTGCCCTCCCCTGCAATCCCCCCTCCCCACCCTAATGAAGCTGGGTTTGCCGCCAGCGGCACCCTGGTCCGCTGCCTACCCGGGGGGCGCGCGCTTGTGGCGACTGGGGGTGGAGCTGCTCGAGTGCTGGAAACCAACGACTACGGAGTGAGCTGGCAAATTTATGACACCCCCATGGCCCAGGGCGGTACGGCTACCGGCAGCTTTTCAATCGGGGTCAATCAAGCGGGAGGTGCCGTCCTGGTCGGAGGCGACTACACGGCACCGCAAACCCGACCGGGTTCCGCCGCCTACAGCGAGGACGGTGGTCGGCATTGGGAGCCCTCCGAAACGCCCCAGCCGGGTTACCGTTCCTGCGTACAGGCTGTCCCTAATAGCCCCCCTGACACCTGGCTTGCCGTTGGAAAGGGCGGCTTCAGTAGAACCGCCGACGGCGGTCGAACCTGGACGGAAATGGCCCTTCCCGGTCATTACACCATGTCTTTTGCCCCCTACCGCGGCGGTCCGTTTGTGGTGGCCTATCTGGCTGGCGCCGCGGGGAGCCTAGCCCGTCTTGAAATCCCATGCGCGCGCTGACCTTTCACGGCATTGAGGACGTGCGCCTGACGGAAGCGCCAGACCCGTCGCTACTGGATCCGCGGGACGCACTGGTGCGCCCCCTACGCGCGGCCATTTGTGGTTCCGATCTGCATGCCGTCCAGGGCCGCGAAGAAGGCTTGGACCTGGGCACCGTTCTCGGGCATGAGATCTACGGGGAGGTGCTGGAAGTTGGAAGCGATGTGCAAGCCGTCCGCCCCGGTGATCGTGTCGTCGCCCCCTTCACCACGTCCTGCGGTAAATGCACCCCCTGCCTTCAGGGCCTCACGGCTCGCTGTGAACTCGGGCAGCTATTCGGCTGGAGCTCAGGCGGCCAAGGCCTGCAGGGCACCCAGGCGGACCTGCTGCGGGTTCCATTGGCCGACACGACCCTAGTCAAAGTTCCACAAGATGTTTCTGGAGCCCGAGCTCTGTTGAGTGGCGACGTCCTCTCAACGGGCATGTTCTGTGCGCTCCAGGCCGGAGCGGCTGAATGCCAAACCCTGGCCGTGGTGGGCGCAGGACCCGTTGGGCTGATGGCTGCTTTATGCGCGCTGCACCTAGGAGCTGACCAGGTATTCGTTCTGGATTCAGTGGTGGAGCGGCTGGAACTAGCCGCCCGTTTCGGAGCGGAACCCCTGTCGATCGAAAATGGTGCGGCGCGCGAGACGATCTTGGCACGCACCGAAGGACGTGGAGTGGACGCCGTGTGCGAATGTGTGGGGTCACCCGCAGCCAGTCGCGCGTCCATCGAACTCCTCAGGCCGGGCGGGACGCTTGCGGCTGTGGGGGTTCACACCGAGGCAGCTTTCGCCTTTAGCCCGGGTGAAGCGTACGACAAGAATCTGACCTATCGAGCAGGCCGCTGCCCCGCCCGGGCATTGATGGATACCACGCTACCCCTGGCATTGGATTCCACTTGGCCCCTGGAAGAGCTCTTCACACATCGAGTCCCTCTGGAGCACGGTGCCGACGCCTACAGGATCTTCGGCTCGCGCGAAGATGGCTGCATCAAGGTTCTGTTGGAGCTGGGCTAGCCGACGACGGAAGGCGTCCAGCCATAAGCTCCGCTACAGGACGAGTAATCTCTTCCTTGTCGAGCAGGATCCGCACGATAGCCGTAAGGGGCGTTGCGAGAAGAGCTCCCACCAGACCCCAGACCATCCCCCAGAAGATCAGAGCCAGCAGGATGGTCACCGGATGCAGGTCCATGGAGTCCCCAAGCAATTTCGGCTCCAGCCAATTCCCGACCATGAATTGCACACCGCCCGGAAGGATGATCGCCAACACCTGAACGGAGGTGCTGTAGTCCCCCAAAAGGACGATAGGCAAAGGCATAAGGGTGGCAACCAGGGACCCTACATTGGGGACAAAGTTCAACAGGAACGCAAACAGGCCGAAGACCAAAGCCATCTCCACCCCCAAGAGGGTGAGAATCAACCAGACGCCGATCCCGGTCATGGCCGAGACGCTCATCTTGGTGCTCACGTAGCCACGAATTCGCCGTTCCACATCGCCCAGTGTTCGGTTGCGGGCGGAGCCGCGCGCGCTGCCGGCCATGAGAAACATGACAAAAATCAAGACCAGCATCCCTTGAGATGTAAGTCCGACGAGGATGGATGCCAAACTGCCCAGGGTTGCTTGGGCCGCGCCCCGGGCGGACTCCTGTAGGGAAGCACCGGCCAGCCACTCATCCAGCCCCAAGGTAGCCATCAAGCTCGAGGCCTGAATGCGGTCCAGCATCCCCTGAACATTGGCCTGGTACACCTCCTGGTTGGCTTGCAACTGGGTGATGGAGCGCGCCACGAGAGTGCCGAAGGCCGCCAAGAGAGCCAGCCCAACCAAAGAGCTGAGCACGAAGGCCAGAGGGATGGGGACTTTCAGTCGTCGCGCCAGAAGGCGAACAACGGGGCCAAGGGCCACAGAGAGAAAGAAGGCCAAAACGAAGGGCACCAAGACGGTTCCCAGCCAAACAAGAGCGGCTCCCGTGGCTATAGCTGCCAGGGTAACCAAAGACAGAGTCTGTACCCTCTGGTGGTTATCGCTCGTTCCGAGGGCACTCATGCGGTAAAGGACTTCAAGTGGAGGATCTAGACGACGCCATAGGCGAGCATGGCATCGGCAACCTTGACGAATCCGGCTAGGTTGGCGCCACGTACGTAGTCCACCTGCCCTGTCTCGTCCTCGCCAAAGCAGGTGCACTGGGCGTGAATCTTGGCCATGATGTCGCGCAACCGTTTGTCCACCTCTGCGGCAGACCAAGAATAGCGCTGAGCGTTCTGGGATTGCTCCAAACCGGAGACCGCAACGCCACCGGCATTAGCCGCTTTCCCCGGGCCGAAATGAACCCCGGCTTCACGGAATACAAGCGCGGCATCCGCCGTGGAGGGCATGTTGGCCCCCTCCGCCACAATCCGGCAGCCGCCAGCCACCAGAGCACGCGCATCATCGCCATCCAGCTCGTTTTGCGTCGCGCAGGGGAGTGCGATATCGCAAGGGATGTCCCAGGGGCGCGTGTCCGCCAGGTAGTCGCACCCATACTTTTCGGCATATTCACTGATGCGACCCCGGCGTATTTCCTTGAGGTCCTTCAGGAAGGACAGCTTCTCTTCAGTCACACCCTCAGGGTCATGAATGCGTCCACCGGAATCGGAAAACGAAATCACTTTGGCGCCCAACTCCATAGCCTTCTCGGCAGCATAGATGGAGACGTTACCCGCGCCGGAAATCACGACGCTCTTGCCCTCCATGGAGTCTTTCTGTTCGTTCAGGATCTCCCGAACAAAATACACCAGCCCATACCCCGTTGCCTCCTTCCGGATAAGGCTGCCGCCGAAGGAGAGGCCTTTGCCGGTCATGGTTCCAACGAAGCGATTTTCGATGCGCTTGTACTGGCCAAACAGGTATGAAATCTCACGCGCACCGACCCCGATGTCACCGGCGGGGACATCCGTATCCTCCCCAATGTGCCGATACAGTTCAGTCATCAAGGACTGACAAAAGCGCATGACCTCGGTATCCGACTTGCCCTTGGGGTCGAAATTAGAACCGCCTTTGCCACCGCCCATGGGCAAGGTGGTCAAAGCGTTCTTCAAGCACTGCTCAAAGCCCAGGAACTTCAAGATGCCCTGGTTGACCGTCGGGTGAAACCGCATGCCGCCTTTGTAGGGCCCAATGGAGTTATTGAATTGGACCCTCCAGGCCCGGTTCACCTGGACCTTTCCATGATCGTCCTGCCAGCAGACCCGAAACGAGATGATCCGGTCAGGCTCCGTAATGCGTTCAAGGATGTTGACCTTCCTGTAACGCTCCTGCTCAAGCAGGAAGGGCATGACGCTCTCCACAACCTCATGCACAGCCTGATGGAACTCGGGCTCGCCGGGATTGCGAAGAACGAGCCCCGCCATGAAATCCTGCACTTCGTCCGAACGGGAGACACTGGCTAGAGTCGCCATGAGGATCGATCCTTCCTTGTGGGGTAGCGGGCTGCTTTGTGGATTGCGAGCTAGACGAAAGGCGTCACGCCCGGCACGGCCACGGTGCACTCTGGAGCCGGTCCGAATGCCAGAGACTCTGGGGTCAGATCCAGAGTCGAGTTCCAGGCCTGTTCCCAGGTGATGGATTGGCCCGTATAGGCAGCTAGCCGACCCATGACGGCCATCATGGTCGAATTAGCCATGTAGTCGCCATTGTTGATGGGCTCGCCGTTACGGATGGACCAGAAGAAAGCATCGTGTTCGTTCTGGTACATATCGTCCGAGCCACGCCTGCGCTGGCTCCAATTCTTGGAAGCGTCGTTCCGGTAGCGCCAGCTTTGACCATCATCGGTTTTGATGCTGTGGCTCTGGATGTTGGCCACGCCCTTGGTGCCATAGACGTAGTCCGAGACATTGGAAGCACAGCCACTCATTTGGCGACAACTGGAGAATCCAACAACCCCATCTTCCCACTCGTAGACGGTGTTGAAGTGATCATAGATGTTCCCGAATTTGGGATCCGTACGCTTGCTACGCCCCCCACTTGCAGTGGCTTTGACCGGGTACACGTCGCCCATAGCCCAGGCCAGCTTATCCAGGGAGTGGATGTGCTGCTCGGCAATGTGGTCGCCTGAGAGCCAATCGAAGTAGAGCCAGTTACGCATCTGCGTGTCCATATCGGTCCAGTCCGGCTTGGGCGCCCGATACCAGAGTTCCCCAGTGTTGTAGGTGCACTGCATTGTTCGAATGTCCCCCACCGCACCCTCTTGGATGCGACGGACGGTGTCCTGCTTTGCGAACTGGTAGCGGTAGCACAGACCGCTGACCATGCTCAGACCCTTCTCTTCCGCCTTACGGGTGGACGCGATAATGGACCGCAGTCCGGTGGCGTCCACCGCAACGGGTTTCTCGACAAACAGGTGCTTACCGTGTTCAACGGCGTAGGCCACATGCATGGGCCTAAAGAAGGGCGAGGTGGCCAGGAGGACAACGTCCACCGCCTCGATAACTTGCTTGTAGGCATCAAACCCGACAAAGCGGTTTTCGGGCGGGACCTGAACGCGATCCTTGATGTCCTCGCTGGCACTCAGGGTCCTGTGACTGTTTTCCAGGTGATCCTCGAAGGCATCCCCCATGGCCACAAGCACAACCCCATCATCCGCACGCAGCGCCTGGGCTGCTGCACCGGTGCCCCGGCCGCCGCACCCGATAAGCCCCACACGCAAAATGCCGTCCCGCTCCCCGGATCTCTTCTTGGCCAAGGCCCATGGAGACAGGGCACCGGCGAGAGCCCCCGTGGCTCCGGTTTTTAGGACAAGGCGGCGGGAAGGAATGGGAGCAGTAAAGGAGGTCATGCTGCAGGGGTGGGGTCGGGCCCGGTCTACCCAGGCGGTCATGGATTCCGCTTCGATCTAGTCCGCCCCATCATCGTGGCCCACCCCTCAGATCCGCAAGTAACCGTTTCAGCATTCGACCGGTCAATTTCAAGAACCATGGCTTCGATACCTGAAATTCCATCAATGAACCCAGAAATCCCCGGTGGGCCAGCCACGCACAGTGCGGACGCGAAGGCGTCGGCCAGTGCCCCACTCGGCGCAACGACCGAAGCCCTGCGCCCCCCTATTAGGGCCCACCCGGTCCGAGGATCCACAATGTGCGAGTAGGCCTCCCCTCCCAGCATCAGCACCTGGTAGAGGTCTCCAGAGGTGGCCACCGCGCCGTTAGACAGGACGAGGGGGCGGCTGGGGCTCGATTCGGGACCCCAATCCAGAAGGATATTCCAGCCTTCCTCGCCGGGTGGCGGCCCCGAAACGACCAAATCCCCGCCCCCTTCCACCAGGGCGCTTCTAATGCCGGCCGACTCTATGACCGCCAGCGCCTGATCGAGGGCATAGCCCTTGCCAATCCCCCCAGCATCCAATCGCATCCCTGGCCGGCCTGGAAGCACCTCGGACGTCTCAGGGAGAAGGGTCAGAAGGTCCATTCCGACCTGTTCCGTGGCCTGCTTGATGGCCTCCGCCTCTGGCAACGCGCCCTGCCTGAAGGCTCTGCGCCAAAGGCGAACAAGAGGCCCCACGGTGACGTCGAACGCACCCTCCGTTTGGGCGTGAACCGCGCGGGCCTGAAGCAGGACGTCCATCAGGTCGGAGCTCACAACAACAGCCCCTGTCTCGGGGCCACGCTGCGTCAAGCGCCGTAATTCACTGCTGGCGTTGTAGTCGCTAAGCACCTGATCTAGCTCACGGATCCGCTCCAGTGCCAGGGCCATGACAGCCCGGGCGTGGCCCTCCTCGCTGGCGAAGAGAACCACCCGAAATTCCGTCCCCATAGCGGGAGCTCGCATCTCATGCCGAACCAAACGGCCACCGCCGCACCCTGCGCCCATGGAGCACAGCAAAACAAGCGCAAGTGGGTGTTTGAGGAACATATCCAACCGCCCCCGAAGGGCGCCGTGTAAGGTGTGGACAAGTTACCCGCGCCACCTGCGGGACTCCATGCTGCACCTGAACCGACAATCGAACTTCGCCCTCCCGCTGCTTCTATGCCTGCTGGGAGCCGCCCCCGTTCCCACCCAGGATCCCGCGGTGACGGACACGGCCTACCCGTCAATGCCCGAAGAACCCGGTCCGGTGACGCCCCTGAAGACCCCCGACGTGGATCCAGAGGGTGGGCTCATGGAGTACGAGGAGTTCATCCCCGGCACTCAGATCAGCTTCACTCTCCTTCCCATTCCGGCGGGGACCTTCAAAATGGGCAGCCCGTCCAGCGAAGAAGACCGGGGGAGCGGGGAAAGCCCTCAGCACGCCATCGACGTCGCTCCCTTCTGGATGGGTCGCTTCGAGGTGACCTGGACTGAATACCACACCTGGCAATTCAAGCTCGACCAAGCCAGACGCCAGGAGCCGGACCCCAGCGACGCCTGGGCTGATGCCGTATCACGCCCGACACCGCCCTACGTACCCATGGACTTCGAGATGGGGATCGAAGGCTGCCCCGCCGTGTGCATGACCCAGCTCGCAGCGAAACAGTACACACGTTGGCTCACTATGAAGACTGGGCGATTCTATCGCCTACCTACAGAGGCCGAGTGGGAGTACGCCTGTCGCGCAGGTACCGAGTCCGCTTACTCATTCGGTGAGGAGATTGATGACTTGGAAGACTACGCATGGTTCTTTGATAACGCCGATGACAGGTACCACCCCGTTGGCCAAAAGAAGCCGAACCCATGGGGGCTCTTTGACATGCACGGTAACGTCGCGGAGTGGGTGCTCGATGCTTACGACGCCACGTACTATGGGGATTGCGATTCGAATTCCGCCACCAGAGTCAACTGGCCGAAGGAGCTCTACCCCCGGGTTGTGCGCGGCGGCTCGTGGGATAGCGATCCCGAAGATCTACGCAGCGCCGCCCGCATTCGCTCCAAGAAGGGGTGGAAGGTGCAAGACCCGCAGTTACCGAAAAGCATCTGGTACCATACGGATGCGAGCTTCGTAGGGTTTCGTCTCGTGCGGCCCCTAACCCCTCCTAGTCCAGAAGAGCGCAGCCGCTACTGGGAGGCCGACACGGACAACGTCCGGACGATCCAAAACAAACAGCGCCAAGGCGGACGCTGACTCGCATCTCCCGCACTCCAGCCCCAGCAATAGCCATGCCGCACTCTCATTCCTCGCGACGTTCGTTCCTCAAGTCCTCGGCCACTGCTGCGGCCGCCGCAAGTGCAATCCCCACGCTAGCCTCGGCACTGAACCGTAGCGAGCCCATGGGCGATCGGACGATCCGAGTCGCACTAGTAGGGTGCGGTGGGCGCGGGCGCGGTGCCGCCAGCCAAGCTCTTGCCACTGCGGGCTCGGTTGAGCTCGTGGCCATGGCTGATGCGTTCTCCGACCAACTTGAAGACGCGCACAAGGCCATCTCTAACGCGGTACCCGAGCGTGTCAACGTACCGGAGGAGAACCGCTTCGTCGGGTTCGACGCCTACGCCAAAGCCATGGCCTGTGACGTCGATCTGGTGATTCTGGCAACCCCTCCAGGCTTCCGCCCCATGCACTTCGAGCATGCCGTCAGCCTCGGCAAGCACGTCTTCATGGAGAAACCGGTAGCCGTTGATGGCCCAGGCATCCGAACGGTGCTGGCCGCTGCCCAGGTAGCCAAAGACAAAGGTTTGAAAGTCGGGGTGGGCCTCCAGAGGCATCACTCCGCCAAGTACAAGGAAACCGTTAGCCGCATTCAGGACGGAGCTATCGGGGACGTTGTACTTCTACGTTCATATTGGAATTCTGGAGGTGTCTGGACGCGCCCCCGCAGGGAAGGTCAAACCGAAATGGAGTACCAGATGCGCAACTGGTACTACTTCAACTGGCTCTGCGGTGACCACATTACCGAGCAACACATTCACAACCTGGATGTGGCCAACTGGGTTAAGGGTGGACCTCCGGTCAGCGCTCAGGGGCAGGGAGGCCGCCAGGTGCGCGACGGCATCGACCACGGGGAGATCTACGATCACCACATGATCGAGTTTACCTACGCGGATGGAACAACCCTGCTCAGCTGCTGCCGCCACATCCAGGGATGCTGGAACAGCGTGTCCGAGCACGCCGCCGGAAGCGCTGGAACCGCGAATATCGGGGCTGGACGTATCGACCCCACCGAGGGCTCAGCATGGCGCTTCCGCGGCGAGGACCCGAACCACTATCAGGTGGAACACGACGTCCTAGCCGCAGCCATCCGAGAGGGCACCCCG
>Ga0302119_10001089_pt1 | contig 12230 bp, 8 predicted proteins | sample AG5_Tmax_MG_FD_203114 | JGI IMG/M metagenome (GOLD analysis project Ga0302119, IMG submission 203114) | Marine microbial communities from Western Arctic Ocean, Canada - AG5_Tmax | ecosystem: Environmental > Aquatic > Marine > Oceanic | place: Canada: Western Arctic Ocean | collected 2017-10-01
ATTCGAGCTTTGCAGGCCCACGGAGATGAATTTGTCACTGGCCGAAATATGAACTCCTTGAAAGTGCTGGGTACTGTAGGAGAACCGATCAATGAAGAAGCATGGACGTGGTACAATGAGAAAGTGGGAAATAACAATTGTCCTATCGTTGATACGTGGTGGCAAACTGAAACTGGCGGGATTCTCATATCCCCTCTCGCAGGCCACACACCTCTAAAACCAAGCTATGCTACACTGCCGCTTCCCGGTGTGCAACCAGTGCTGGTAGACAACGACGGGAACGAAATTGAAGGCAATGGCGTGGAAGGAAACCTATGCATGAAGTTCCCATGGCCTTCGATAATAAGGACAACATACGGTGATCACGAACGCTGCAGGCAGACGTACTTCAGCACCTACAAAAATCTTTATTTTACCGGAGATGGATGCAAAAGAGATGAAAATGGGCTTTATAGGATTACCGGTAGGGTTGATGATGTAATCAATGTATCAGGCCACAGGCTGGGTACAGCGGAAATTGAAGATGCAATAGACGAATATGTTAACGTTGTGGAGACAGCAGTTGTAGGATACCCTCATGAGATCAAGGGGCAGGGAGTGTATGCGTATGTAATTTGCCATTCCTCTGATGTGGACGAAGACCTTATGCGTCAGGAGATTCTAAGCAAAGTAACAGAGATTATTGGACCATTCGCTAAACCAGACAAGATTCAATTCGTCACGGGATTGCCAAAAACACGTTCAGGAAAAATAATGAGAAGGATCCTAAGAAAGATCGCCGAAGGAGAAACTGATAAACTTGGAGATATTACTACACTTCTGGACCCATCGGTTGTAGAAGAAATCAAATCTGGCGCTCTATCAAATTGATCCGCACCGTAGTATTGCGCATTTCATATATTTACGTCATAATACAATTTAGACGCGACCGTTATTAGGATGAAAAGTGAAGTGTGTTCAATAAAACAAAGCTCCTAAAGTGGTAGATGGACTGGTCATAATTCCTACTTACAACGAGAAGGAGAATATTGAGAACATTATCAGAACGATATTCTCCCTTGAGAAAGACTTCCACATTCTCATTGTTGATGATGGCTCCCCGGATGGTACGGGCGGCATAGTGAAAGCTATAATACCCGAATTCTCTGGCAGGCTTCATATTGAAGAACGAACCCGCAAATTAGGGCTTGGAACTGCATACATTCATGGTTTTAAGTGGGCCCTCAAACGCGATTACCGGTTCATCTTTGAAATGGATGCAGATTTTTCTCACAATCCGGCAGACCTGGAGCGATTGCACGAAGCTTGCAATACTGGAGGTGCCGACCTTGCCATAGGCTCCAGATATATTAAAGGCGTAAATGTAGTGAATTGGCCAATGGGCCGCGTCTTGCTGTCTTACACCGCTTCTATGTATGTCAGGTTGATAACGAGAATGGATATACAAGATACCACCGCAGGATTCAAATGCTATAGACGCACGGTCCTTGAGACAATTGACCTGGACAAAATTAAGTTCATGGGATATGCATTTCAAATAGAAATGAAATTCACCAGTTATAAGCTTGGTTTTAAGCTAAAGGAAGTTCCGATTATTTTCACAGACCGACAGGAAGGAGAGTCAAAAATGAGCAGCAACATTATCAAAGAAGCGCTCTTTGGTGTGATTCAGATGAAGTGGAATAGTTTCTTCAATTAGGGATGAAACATACGCTGATCATAAACGGAACCCTGGTAAACGAAGGCGTTATTTTTAAGGCAGACATACTCATCCAGGACGGGAAAATATCGAGCATCGATCGCAGCAATTCTCCAACACTCAGGAACAGAGAAGATTTGCGAATAATTAATGCAAACCACCAGTATATCTTTCCCGGTGTTATTGATGACCAGGTTCATTTCCGGGAGCCCGGCTTAACCCATAAAGCAGATATTCACTCGGAATCTCGATCAGCAGTAGCAGGTGGTGTGACCTCATTTATGGAAATGCCCAACACCGTGCCCAACACACTTACCCAAGAGCTACTAGAAGACAAGTACAAAATTGCAGCCAGAAACTCCCTGGCTAACTACTCCTTTTTTATGGGGGCTTCCAATAACAATCTTGATGAAGTGTTGCGCACCGACCCCAAATCCGTATGTGGTGTGAAAGTATTTATGGGTTCATCTACAGGCAATATGCTGGTAGATAATGATGAAAGCCTAAGCCAACTTTTTTCAGAATGCAAAATGCTAATTGCCACACATTGTGAAGATGAAGCCACTATTAAAGCAAACTGTGATCAATATAGAAAGCGTTATGGTGATAACGTTCCGATGTCAGCACATCCTCTAATCAGAAGCGAGGAGGCATGTTACCTTTCTTCCTCTAAGGCCGTTCAACTTGCTACTAAACATGATACTCGCCTCCATGTATTGCACATTTCAACTCAAAGAGAACTTGAACTATTTTCCGCGCAAGGTCCAATTAGCTCCAAGAGAATCACTTCCGAGGCGTGCATACACCACCTTTGGTTTAGCGACGAGGACTACGATTCAAAAGGTAGTCTGATAAAATGGAATCCGGCGGTTAAATCGAAAAAGGATCGGGACGCGATTCTTAAAGCGGTTATCTCAGACGTGATTGATGTGATTGCTACTGATCATGCGCCGCATACAATAGAGGAGAAAGAGCGCTCCTACTTTGATGCTCCTTCAGGAGGGCCTTTACTTCAACACAGCCTTGTCACCATGCTGGAGTTATATAAGCAGGGAAATATCAGCCTAGAGACCATAGTAGATAAGATGTCTCATGCCCCGGCGTTGTTATTTGAAGTGGAGGGACGAGGCTTCCTTCGTGAAGGCTACTCCGCTGATCTAGTTATTGTTGATTTAGACCGACCCTGGATGGTGAATAAATCCAATATCACATCCAAATGCAAATGGTCTCCTTTTGAAGGTCAGCAGTTCAGCTCCTCAGTTACCCACACCCTGGTAAATGGCCACATAGCCTACAGTCATGTAATGCCTAAAAATCACTTTGAGTTCGACGAGTCAGTAAAGGGACACCGTCTCTCGTTCAGCAGGTAATGAAACGTGGTCTTATAACACGTAGTTGGGGTAGGAGAAAGTGTGTAAATTTATTTGCACAATGAAAGTTTAGAGAGACTAAGTGCCATTGTTACCATTACCTTCTACTCCACCTTAGGGTCCTGGATATAAACTTCAGAATAGTCTCTGTAGTGCATTGCATTGATGCTGAAATTCTGGACATTCGATTGAATCAACCTATACTGCTCATCATACCATAATATGACAAGCGGTGCATCATTCATCATGATCTGCTCAGCCTCAGCAAAAGCGGCATAACTGGTACCTAACGAATCCTTCGTTACTCCTTTCATGAATAGTTCGTCGAACGTACTATTTCTATACCTGGGAGTATTCAAAATTGACGGCTCCGAAGCATCATCCGGGACATTCCTGCCATACATCAACAACAAAAAGTTCTCGGGACTTGGATAATCCGCTATCCATCCTGATCTAAACATGTCTCCTCTGGCATACTTTCGATCATCCAGCAATTTTGACATCGGTACAATTTCCAGCTCAAGGTTAATATTCAGGACATTACTCAATTGTTTCTGAACTTCAAACGCCACACTAGTGTTTCTGAATCCACCACTGTTAAGCTCTAGCTTGATTGTAGGAAAATTCTCGCCATCCGGATATCCCGCAGCTGCAAGCAATTGTTTGGCCTTCTCCGGATCATAGCTATACCCTTGAATCTTAGAGTTGTCATATTCTCTGAACGAAGGAGGAGTTATCCCGTGTATTCCGGGCCCGTATGCTTCACCGCTCAAGACTTTTTCGATTAGCTTCTGTCTATCTATGGCATAAGATATCGCCTGACGTACTTTTAATCCATTCGCGTCAAGCCCAAACAAGGGATTGGCCAGATTGAACTCATAAAACTGAGTAGACATATCTGCGGAACGTTCCAGAATAAAAATTGGGGGTTTCTTCTCAAAGTAGGCTATTTGCTGCTCAACAATATCCCGTACCGACTCAGCAGGCAGTCCCAGGATCATGTCAAGCTCGTCGGCCTGAAACAATGCCAGCTCCCTTTTTTGAGAATTATAAAAAGATATCAGCACAGAATCCAAATACGGCAATTGGTTGCCAAAACTATCTGTCACGTGATAGTTTGGATTTCTTATAAGCACCAATTTCTCAATTGGTTCACCGGTCAGTTCATCATTGTCTTCCAAAAATTCGCCAAACATAAATGGCCCTGAGCCCACAATCAAATCAGTACCATACTTATCAACAGCTTCTCTTGGGACAACCGATGCTGCCGGATAAGCCATGATATATATAAAAGAAGAGCTTGGCTGCATCAGTGTGACCTCCAACGTATAATCATCGATAACCTTCACTCCTTCAATCTCCCCGGCAGCTGATTCATAGAATTCGTTAGCTCCAAGAACTTTGTCTTTAAATGTTCTCTCGAACATTAGGTTAGGAATGGTGTCGTTAATTAACTTGGTACACAAAAGCTCAAATGAATACTTGAAATCTGCTGCTTTCACCTCTCTCCCCTTCCCATCCGGAAAACAAGAGTCATCATGAAACTTCACCCCCTTCTTAAGGCGAAATGTGTATACTTTCCCCTCTGGCCCAACTTCCCAGGAATCAGCAATCCGAGGTTCGATCGATAGATCCTTCGTGTTCAACTTAATCAACCCCTCATATATCTGTCCAGCAACCCTGTTAGACACTCCATCTATCATTGCATAAGGAAACAAGGTTTGAAATTCGTCGCGCTCATTGAGCTTGAATGTTCCACCATATTCCCTGTCGCCCTTAGCTATGCTTTTAGTAGATGTTGATGGATTGGAATCAGCACAGCCCACAGCTATTAGAGATGCAAGAAATACCACCCAAAATGTGCCTTTTATATTCAAATCATCAAATTTTAACAATGCCTTGACTGTACTACGCAGTTGTTCAATCTATGCCCATTTTAAGACACAAATAGATGCAAGATTAAGGCATCTTTACCTAATTACCAATATTATTGGTGTTTATTTTCCGGCACTCACCTTGGCCAAATTACTCAATTAAAATATTCGTTTTCCATTGTGGTTATCTTTATCACAATTTGACTATTTTTGTAACTGCTATTCAGGGTCAATAAATATTCTTTATATTTGGAATATCTGAAATAACATCATATAATTGCACCTGATTTAGCTGAATAATTTTCTGGTTTGACGGAAATTCCCCTAAAGAGAAATTTAAGGGGTGAATTAAAAGAAAACCATTATGCCTACTATGAAAAGAGTATTCCTAGCACTCATCATTATAACCGGACTGTTTGCCAGCTCTTCTCTTGCTGCCAGTACTGTTATTCTTGAAGGAAATTATCAGGGCAAAAACCTGTTCGTTCAAAACCCATTCGCTGGTTCAGGGGTAGGCTTCTGTACTTTTGAAGTAACTATTAATGATGAAGTTACTACAGATGAAATTAATTCCAGCGCATTTGAAATTGATTTCTCAGCGTTTCAACTAGAGGTTGGCGCTAAGGTTGTGGTCAAGATCAAACATGGAGATGATTGCAGGCCAAAAGTGCTTAATCCTGAAGTATTGAAACCAAAAAGCACATTTGATATAGTCTCCATGAAGATTGATGATCAGGGAGTGCTGGGTTGGAGCACTAGCAATGAAACAGGAAGATTGGCATACACTATTGAGCAATTTAGATGGAACAAATGGGTAAAAGTTGGAGAAGAGGAAGGAAAAGGACAGAAAGCCAACAACGCATATACATTTAAGATTACCGCCCACTCCGGAGATAACAAGTTCAGGGTGAAACAAGTTGACTACAGCAGACGTCCCCGATACTCCTCATCAGTAAAGTACAGGGATCCTACGATTGCCCCTGTTACCTTCGCCCCACAAAAAGTAAAGGACTTTATAAACTTTTCCGCCGAGACAATGTATGAGATATACGACGCATATGGCAACATTGTCAAAAAGGGCTTTGGCGACAAACTTGATGCCACAAACCTTAAAAGAGGCACCTACTACATTAACTACGACAAGGAAATGGGCAAATTTTTGAAGAAGTAAGCCCTGTCTAACGTTGTCATTTCTATCTTTCCCTATTCCTAATAGCCAACTGGCTATTCATGTTTATAAACTAACCCGGCTATCTCTTGGCCAATACGAACTTATATGTTAAAGATTGAACATATTGGCATTGCCGTAAAGAACCTCAAAGAGGCAAATGTAAAGTATGAGAAGTTGCTCGGCAGGGCACCATATAAAAGTGAGCTAGTGGAGTCTGAAGGAGTCAATACTTCATTCTTTCAAATGGGTGACAGTAAGCTTGAATTACTTGAAGCCACGGAAGAGAGCAGCCCTATTAAACGCTTCCTGGACAAGAAAGGAGAAGGCATGCATCACATAGCATTTGAAGTTCTTGATATAAATACAGAAATTGAGCGGCTCACAGGCGAAGGATTTGAACTCATCGGCGGGCCAAAGGAAGGTGCCGATAATATGCTGGTGTGCTTCTTTCATCCTAGAAGTACAAATGGACTACTTATAGAACTTTGTCAACAGAAAAACACCTTAGCCTAGGATCTCAAGATTCTCATCAAATAGTTCAGCCACCATCACCTCTCTCTCTAGCAGGACGCCTCTTATCCCCACATCTTCCGCTCCCTTAACGTTTTTGATCATATCATCTATAAACACCGTTTCTGATGGAACTAACCTCTCCTGTTCAAGTAGTCTCTGATAAAACATTGGTTCAGGTTTTCGCATTCCTTCAATATGCGAATAATACACCCCATCAAAATATTGATCTAGTCCATCCAGGCCATGCTGGCCCTTTATCATTTCATGGAATCTTGCAAAGTGCAGGTCATTCGTATTGCTGAGAAGATAGATCTGGTATCTAGGCCTCAACCGTTCTAGTAGAACAATACTTCTTTCAGGAAAACCCAACAACATTGCATTCCATGCTTCTATAATAGCTTGATTTGTTGCACCTTCCGGAATTAGTTTTTGTATGCCCTCCAGAAATTCCGGCACCTTTAACTCTCCCCTTTCAAACCTATCAAACAACCGCAGCTGTCTGGCCTCCGTAAAGATCTGTTCGTGGTTCTCAACCCCTAATGTCTTGAATGCATCAACAGTCAACCCATAGTCCAGTTCGAAGAGTACTACTCCCAAATCAAATATGACGTTCTTTATTTTGCTACAGGCTGGCATTTGATTGCAGGACATTAACGCAGACAAAGGTTAAAAATTAATCGGTAGAAAATTAAAAATCCGGTAAAAGGGATTAATTTTGCACCTGCCTGTAATACAGGCTTTCACAGGGCCTATAGCTCAGTTGGTTAGAGCGCCGGACTCATAATCCGTCGGTCCCAGGTTCAAGTCCTGGTGGGCCCACAGTGCCCTCTGGAGTCCTTAGTCTACAAGGGATGAAGGAGGGCATTTATTGACCCTCTTCTCCATCGTCTTTCCTTGTAAGTGCATTTCTGTATATTTGTTGTAAACAACCGTTCGCTAATGATCAACAGGCGAAAATTTCTACTGGCTACAATGCTTGCCTCAGCCGGGTCAATGCTGAACGCAAAAAGAGTTGCAGGCAAACTCTCTTTACAAAAAGAACAGGGAATTCCTATGGCCATCTCTACCTGGAATCATGGACTCCCAGCGAATGAAGCAGCATGGGACATAATTGAGGCAGGGGGTAAGGCTATTGACGCTGTGGAAGCCGGGGTCAAAGTACCAGAGGCGGACCCGGAATCAAATTCTGTTGGATATGGCGGCTATCCTGATAGAGATGGCAATGTAACATTAGACGCTTGCATCATGGATGAGACAGGTAATTGTGGATCTGTTTCCTTCCTTCAGCACATCATGCATCCTATTTCAGTTGCGCGAAAGGTCATGGATAACACGCCCCATGTGATGCTCAGCGGGGATGGGGCCCTGAAATTTGCATTGGAGCAGGGGTTCAAAAAACAAAACCTATTGACAGAAAAGTCTAAAGAGGCATGGATGAACTGGCTAAAATCGGGCAAATACAAACCAGTGATCAACAAAGAAAACCACGATACTATAGGGTTGCTGGCAATAGATAAGAAAGGAGACATCTCAGGTGCATGTACAACTTCCGGGTTGGCCTGGAAATATCATGGACGGGTAGGTGATTCTCCTATAATTGGCGCAGGCATGTTCGTGGACAATGAAGTTGGTGGTGCAGTAGCCACAGGTATGGGAGAAGCAGTGCTCAAAACTTTAGGCACTTTTCTGGTAGTTGAGCTGATGCGCGGAGGCCTCTCACCCCAGAAAGCTTGTGAAGAAGCTGTAAGACGTATTGTGGCTAAACAGAACGCTGAAGATTTTCAAATTGGATATCTAGCCATCGACAAATCGGGAAACCATGGAGCGTATTGTATTCACAAAGGTTTCAATTATGCCCTGCACGATGGAACACAGAACAAGATGCATAACGCCAGTTTTCATCTGAGCGATGAGTAGTTCTGCCACTCCAAATTACAGCCGATCTCTGATTGTAGTCACCTCTCTCTTCTTCCTCTGGGGGTTTATCACTGTTTTAGTTGATTCCTTAATTCCACGACTCAAGGAAATCTTTGAGCTCACATATTTCCAGGCCGGCCTGGTACAATCTGCCTTCTTTATGGCTTATGGGCTTTTGTCAATACCTGCAGGATTTATCCTCGCCAGAATTGGCTATAAAAAGGGAATGCTGCTTGGACTTGCTACAATGGGTGTTGGCTGTCTGTTATTCTGGCCGGCAGCAAGCATGCGTGTTTTCGGCATCTTCTTGCTTGGGTACTTTGTGCTGGCTGCAGGTATGACGATCTTACAGGTGGCCGCTAATCCATTTGTGTCCGTGTTGGGTGATCCCAGAAAAGCGTCCAGTAGGTTGAATCTTTCCCAGGCATTTAATTCACTGGGTACAACTATAGCACCAGCAATCGGAGCCATGTTTATCTTGAGCGACAATATACTCAGTTCTGAAGAACTATCCCAGCTGGCAGTTGCACAAAAGCTAAACTACCTGGCTTCTGAAGCGTCAGCAGTGCAAATGCCGTTTGTTATTTTAGCCGCTTCATTATTACTCCTTGCTGGGTTCGTGGGAATGTCCAAGCTACCACAAGTTTTGAATACCGAGTACGCAGGAAACTATCGCCAGGCACTTAAGAATACGCAACTGGTAAAAGGGGCAATTGGCATATTCGTTTATGTTGGAGCGGAAGTGGCGATTGGCAGTTATCTTGTCAACTACTTTCTGGACATGAACCTGGCCGAGGCCATAAAGGAAAGCGGAGTTCTCTCTCGTACGTCATCATACATCCTAAATACAGGCGACTTGAACTCAGTTGACACTAAGGGGATTGTTGGCGCTTTTGTGATGTTCTATTGGGGCGGCGCCATGGTGGGCCGTTTTATTGGTGCGTATCTTACTAGTGTGCTGCCCCCTGGCAAAGTGCTGAGTTGTTTTGCTGCTGGAGCGGTATTGATGATTCTCATTTCCATGAATACGAACGGCTTGATTGCTATGATTTCTATACTTGCGGTTGGCCTGTTCAATTCCATTATGTTCCCCACCATTTTCACCATTGCCATTGAAGGACTAGGCGACCTTAAGCCCCAGGGCTCAGGAATCCTCTGCACTGCCATTGCCGGTGGAGCATTTATTCCACCTCTATATGGTTATTTAACAGATATGGCTGGCTTCAAAATGGCATTTGTGCTCCTGTTGATCTGCTATGGCTACATTCTATGTTATGGTTTGATCTCTAAAAGGCTGGTTCCTAAAGCATCTGAATGACAATATTCAATTCAAAATCGAAAGCGATCCAGAAAATACTTCTTCGCCAACTTGTTTGTGCAACTTTCTTCTTATTTAACTCTTGCAGCCCTGGTCCACAAGGCAATGGTCTATCAAAATATGTAAATCCTTTTATTGGGACCGGGGGGCATGGCCATACCTACCCTGGGGCCACTATGCCATTTGGGATGGTGCAGTTGAGCCCTGACACCCGGCTGGAAGGATGGGATGGCTGCTCGGGTTATCACAATTCAGACAATATCATTTATGGATTTAGCCATACACACCTGAGCGGAACTGGAGTAAGTGATTATGGGGATGTATTATTTATGCCAATGATCGGAGAACCTTCGTTCAATAATGGGTACGAAACAGGGCCCGATGGAGGATACGCATCGCGGTTTAATAAAAACACAGAACACGCATCTCCAGGCTACTACACGGTTCAACTTTCCGACTACGATATCAAGGCAGAACTTACCGTCACCGAACGGGCAGGAATGCATCGATACACGTTCCCTTCTGAACAGATAGCCCAGATAATTATTGACCTGGAACACCGTGACAAATTGCTAGATGCTTCCATCAAGGCATCAGAAATATATCCGGATGAAGTGGAAGGATTTAGAATTTCTCAAGCCTGGGCTAAAGAACAACACGTCTATTTCGTAGCCAAATTCTCACACACAATTAGAGAAGCTGCTATCCACAAACTGGATTCATTAAACACCAAAATTCAGCTGTCTTTTGACCTGAAGGATTCATACGAACTGCTCGTGAAAGTTGGGATTTCAGCGGTGAGTATTGAAGGAGCAAGGAAGAACCTAAATGCAGAAATACCTGATTGGAATTTTGATCACGTTAAAGAGCATGCGCAAGCCGCATGGAACAAGCAGCTGAAAAAAATTGAAATCGAGACTGAGAATGAGGTGCACAGGGAAGTTTTTTACACGGCTATGTATCACTCGATGCTCAACCCAAACCTATTTACTGATGTGGATGGACAATACCGTGGAATGGACTTAAAAACCCACCAGGCCAGGGGCCATAAGCGTTATACCGTCTTTTCCTTGTGGGACACGTTTCGTGCTACCCATCCTCTATTCACAATCATAGAAAAAGAACGAACTAATGACTTCATCAGATCTTTCCTTGGTCAATATCAGGAGGGAGGCAGCCTGCCCATTTGGGAGTTAGCAGGAAATTATACAGGGTGCATGATTGGTTACCATGCGATTCCTGTCATTGTGGACGCTTACATGAAAGGAGTACGAGATTATGATGCAAACAAAGCCCTGGAGGCCATGGTCTATTCTGCACGCCAATCTCATCTGGGGTTAGAGTCGTACAAGGAATCTGGTTGTGTACTAGCAGAAAAAGAGGCAGAATCAGTATCAAGAACATTGGAGTATGCCTATGACGACTGGTGCATAGCCATTATGGCTAAAGAACTAGGGAAAATCGACATCTATCAGGAATTTATTAAAAGAGCTCAAAGCTACAAGAACGTATTCGACCCCAACACCGGGTTCATGAGGGCAAGAATCAATGGAGGCTGGTTTTCCCCTTTCGATCCAAGTGAAGTAAATTTCAACTATACAGAAGCCAACTCATGGCAATACAGCTTATTTGCCCCGCAGGATATAAGTGGATTAACCTCCCTGATGGGAGGAAATAATAAACTTGAGGAGTACCTGGACAATCTATTCACCGCCAGCTCCCAAACTACCGGGCGACAGCAGGTCGATATTACGGGACTAATTGGCCAGTATGCTCATGGCAATGAGCCAAGCCACCATATGGCATATCTCTACAACTATATCGGAAAGCCCTGGAAAACGCAAGAGCGCGTCCACCAAATTCTCACTACCCTTTATACCAACCAACCTGATGGCCTATCAGGTAATGAAGATTGCGGACAGATGTCTTCATGGTATGTGTTAAGTGCCATGGGTTTCTACCCCGTTACTCCTGGTTCAGACCATTACGTAATTGGCACTCCTCTGTTCAACAAGGCTATAATTAACCTGACAGCTGACAAGTCATTCGCTATCATCGCCTACAGAAATTCACCAGAGGAAATCTATATACAGTCAGCCGAACTAAACGGCAAGCCATACCATGCAACTTATATCAGCCATGAGGATATTGAAGCTGGAGGAGAGCTGACCCTTCACATGTCAGGCTCAAAGAACGACCAATGGGGTGCTTCACCTGAGCACTGGCCTGTTTCATCAATACCAGCTACCCATAATATCACACCTGCTCCGTTTATTATTACAAAAGGACGTACCTTCTCTGACAGCCTAAGTGTGGAGATAGGCTGCGCTAACAGCGAATCCAATATTTATTATTCCGTTGATGGGTC
>Ga0302119_10001090_pt1 | contig 12223 bp, 13 predicted proteins | sample AG5_Tmax_MG_FD_203114 | JGI IMG/M metagenome (GOLD analysis project Ga0302119, IMG submission 203114) | Marine microbial communities from Western Arctic Ocean, Canada - AG5_Tmax | ecosystem: Environmental > Aquatic > Marine > Oceanic | place: Canada: Western Arctic Ocean | collected 2017-10-01
GATTACTCCACGTTTAATGTGATTGACATTACAGAAATGCCCTGGAAGCAAGTAGCTAAATATAGGTCGAATACAATATCTCCTCTTCTTCTCCCAAACATAATTCATCAAGTTGCAACAGCATACAATAATGCAACAGTTTTAATTGAATCGAATGGTCCTGGGGGTGAAGTTTGCAATATACTCCATTATGATTTGGAATATGAACACACAGTTAACGAATCTGGTGTTCAATCAAAATTAGGAATCAAAATGACTAAGCGAGTTAAAGCGGTAGGTTGTTCTAATTTTAAAGACCTTGTAGAAGAAAATAAACTAATCATTAATGATTTAGAGACAATATCTGAGATATCTCAATTTATCGTTAAAGGAAAAAGTTGGCAAGCCGAAGCAGGTAGTAATGATGATCTAGTAATGAGTTTAGTTATGTTTTCTTGGTTCTCTTCCCAAGAACTATTCAAAGAATTAAACAATATAGATTTGAGAAACAAATTATATAATAGCGAAATGAAGCAAATAGAAGAGGACCTGACTCCATTCGGGTTCATCGAGACTGGTATGGAAGACTCAGAAAAATATGTCGTAGAAAATGGAGAAATATGGCAAATCTACAATTAGCTTATGTCAATAAATAAAACTATAAACAGACATTGGAGAGATTGGGCTGGATTGATATATTTGTTTATATGTTTGGTTGATTTTTTTATTGCTCCTTTAATATGGAATTTAAAAATGGAAGAACATTGCAATGATATAGTTCGATATCCAGTAGGAGTGAAATGTGATGTTACTAGATGGGAACCTCTTACTCTAGGAGCCGGAGCAATGTTTCATTTATCATTTGGGGCTATATTAGGTGCCACTGCTTGGAAAAAGAAAGATGAACTGGAAATTCATAATAATAATAATAACGATTCTGCTGTTTAGTAGTTGTGCAAAGCACAACAAAGATGACACAACACATAATGATTTGGGTAGTGGTGATAAGTCAAATTTACCAGTCACTCTAGCCTCTCTTATTGAACACGCAGAATATTGCAAAGCTATTTACGATAGTGGTGGTGATCAAAAGGATGAAGTTGCGTTTGAAGTGAAACAAGATAAGGGAATAACAATAATAATTATTAGGGGTACCGCAAATGATGCAAATGTACTTTCTGATATTGATGTGAGGTTAGTAAGTGATGTTCGTCTAGGAATCCGTTTACATAAAGGATTTAGAGATGCTTCTACAACCATTATGCAAATTTTAGATAATGAACATACTCTTGAACAGACAGTACACGTTACCGGCCACAGTTTAGGCGGTGCTGTTGCACAAATAATAGGAATGTGGCTTCACAAAAGAGGAAAAAATGTTCAAATTTACTCTTACGGATCGCCAAAAGTCTCTGATCAAGTTTTGTCTGGTGGACAACCCACTCATTGGCGCGTGGTTCGCCGTAGCGATCCTATCCCTTTTACTCCTCCTTGGCCTTATGCACATACAGGCCTTTTTATAGATAGTCAAGATTTGGATTGGGGTCCAGATAATGACAATGGTTTGATTTCTAAAACGGATGGTTTAACTCACGCCATAGCAAAATATGTGGAAACATTGAAGTTGATGAGATAGAGAAAATTATAAATAGTTACAATGGATGAAGAAGATGTTCTTCTTCATACCTCATCGAAATTATCGCATAATAATTCAATAACGGTAGAACGATTGGGGTAAAGCCATAATTGAACATTTATTTTATATAGGAGAAAAACGATGGGATTTCAATTAAGCCCAGGCGTTCAGACAAAAGAAATTGATTTGTCTACGTCAATACCTGCGGTTGCTACTTCTTTAGGTGGTACAGTTGGTCGTTTTACTTGGGGACCTGCATTTGAACCTTATCTATGCACCTCAGAAGCCGACCTTGTATCTGTCTTTGGAAAACCAACCAACGATACCTTTCCAGCGTTTCTTTCTTCTGCCTCTTTCTTGAAGTACACTAATAGTCTTCAAGTAGTTCGGGTCGTTGATTCTGGTGCGATGAATGCCGCACCTTCTGGTAACGTAACTCAAATCACAGGCGAAGAAGATTTTGAAACACAACTGGATTCCGGTACTTTGACAGAAGGCTTTTATGCTCGATATCCTGGTACATACGGAAATGGCATTACTGTAGAAACACATTCCGGCGACGGAACTTGGAGTGCTTGGCAATATAGCGGTGCATTTGATGTACAGCCCGATTCAAGTAACAACGAAATGGCAATAGTCGTAGTAGTTGATACCGAAATTGTAGAAAGTTATCTTGTAGGTTTAGCACAAGGTGACAAAAATAGCGACGGTGGAAACATCTGGGCTATGGATACTCTTAATCAGATGTCCAAATTAATTTGGATTAACACAGCAAACGTAACTAATTCGGGTGCTGGTTCAATCACTTTCACTGGAGGACTCGCAGTTTCGGCTGGAGTTGCCGCTCATTGTGATGATGGTGGTAATGATGATCAAGGCGATTGTGAAACAGCAGGTAATACTTGGGTCCCAGCAGTGGATGCAGGTACTGTTGGATCAAACGAGTATATGCAAGGTTGGGATACATTAGCAAACGGAGACGAAGTTAATATTTCCCTAGCAATTGCCGGTGGACTCTCTAACGAGAACTCTGCTCAGGTTGCTGTTGTTTCTAAGTACATCATTGAGGTAATAGCAGAAGGTCGTAAAGACTGTATCGCTATTGTATCACCTCCAAAAGGAGAAGTTGTTAATGTCGGTGGTGCTACCAACGCTGTTAATAATGTAATTGCTTGGAGAACCGATGTAGCATTTAACTCTGCTTCATCTTACGGTACACTTGATGGTAACTACAAATACGTTTATGATGTCTACGCTGACACATACCGCTGGATCGGATTCAGTGGCGATGTAGCAGGGTTAATGGCTCATACAGATAGTGTAAGAGATGCTTGGTGGAGTCCAGGTGGTCTTAATCGTGGTCAAATTAAGGGAGTTGTAAAACTTGCTTATCAACCAACTCAAGCCCATAGAGATCAATTGTATATGCTTCCAAACGGAATCAATCCAATTGTAACTTTCCCAGGACAAGGTACAGTTCTCTGGGGAGATAGAACTCTGTTGGTTAAACCTAGTGCTTTCGATAGAATCAATGTACGAAGATTGTTCATTATTCTAGAAAAAGCGATATCAATATCCGCAAAATACTTCTTGTTTGAATTCAACAATGAATTCACACGTAAGAATTTCGTAAATATGGTTAATCCATATCTCAATGGAATTAAAGCGAAACAAGGAATGTATGATTTTTATGTTCAATGTGATGGTAGTAATAATACGCCTGAAGTCATTGACGGAAATCAATTTGTTGCGAGTATGTTTATTAAACCTTCCAAATCAATCAACTTTATCACGCTTAACTTTGTTGCGACAAAGACCGGTGTTGATTTTGCTGAAGTGATTGGACAAGTATAGGAGAACTAAATGGATATAGCAAAATTTGGTACGCAGTATTCGGGAGACTATGCTCGTCCTAACTTGTTTGAGGTTTCTATTGCACAAATGGATACCAAAATGATGATTAAGACAGCTTCTCTACCTGCAACTACTGTTGGTGTAGTCGAAGTTCCTTATCAGAATCGTAAGTTAAAGGTTCCTGGTGATAGAACATTTGCTGATTGGACAGCAACAATCATCAATGATGAAGCATACGTTGTACGTGAAGCCATTCTAGAATGGCAACAAAAAATCACAGGATTCACTGGTTTTGAATCTGCAATTGATGTTTCTGAATCACATCGAGAAATCACAATTCAACCACTTGATCGTGGCGGCAACAACAGCACACACTCAGTACGAGTGTACGGCTGGCCTAGCGAGGTCGGAGCAATAGACCTTTCTTGGGAAACTGTTGATGCCATTCAAGAATATACTGTAACATTTGCAGTATCTTGGGATGATGGTGGTATTGATGGTGCGGATGTAAACGTTCTGGGCTAATTATATAGTTTGTTATTTGAGTTGTATAAATATATTCAAATACTAACTTAAATAACAAAAAAGTGGTGATATGGAACTATTTGGTTATAAGATAGAGAAAAAAATTGGCTCTAACGTGGTGGAAAAGGGGACAAAATCCTTTGTTGCACCAAACCTAGACGATGGTTCTACTGTAATTGACGGAGGAGGAATAAATGCCTTCTCCATCAATTTTGATACCGCATTTAAAACCCAGCAAGATTTAATTGCTAAATATCGACAAGTTGCCAGACATCCAGAAGCTGAATCAGCAATTGATGATATAGTTAACGAAGCAATAGTGTTGGATCCTTATAAGGATCCAGTTACAATATATCTTGATAAACTAGACACGGTTGATGTGCCTAAGAATATCAAAGATATGATAGCAGAAGAATTTGACGTTATCTCTAAGAAATTAGAGTTTAATCGATCTGGACCTGAACTATTCAGACGATGGTATGAAGATGGAGCAATTCACTTTCATATTATTTTTGATAATGATAATCTGAAGAAGGGTATTAAAGAGTTACGATATATTGACTCCACTAATATCAAGAAAATTAAAGAGATTATCAAAGACAAAGATGAAAATGGAATCGAAGTTGTTACAGGGGTAGATGAATATTGGATATATACTAAGGAGAGTAGAGGAATTACTCAAACCTTAAAAGTTGCCTTAGAAGCAGTTGCACAGGCTGATTCCGGAATATATGATAAAGAGAAAGAAGTTATTCTTTCTTATCTTCATAAAGCAATGAAACCGATTAACCAATTGAGGATGTTAGAAGACTCAATGGTTATTTACAGAATTACACGAGCACCAGAAAGAAGGGTGTTTTATATTGATGTTGGGAACTTACCAAAATCAAAAGCGGAAGCGTACCTCCGCAACATTATGAACAAGTTTAAGAATAAGATGGTTTATGATGCAAGCACTGGTACTGTAGCTAATGGTAAAGATACAATGTCAATGATGGAAGATTTTTGGCTCCCACGAAAAGAGGGAGGCAGAGGTACCGAAGTAGAAACATTGCCGGGTGGACAAAATCTTGGTGATATGGATGATGTATCATATTTTCAGAAGAAAGTATATCAGGCACTTCACGTTCCAGCTAGTAGAATGGAGACAGATTCATCTTGGAGTTTATCTAGAACGGGTGAAATAACAAGAGATGAAATAAAGTTTACTAAATATGTAACAAAACTACGTAAACGATTTGCTGATTTACTTTATTCATTATTAAGAACTCAGCTCCTTGCAAAGGGGATTATTGATAAGGGTGAGTGGAACGTATATCAAGAGAATATCAATTTCATCTTTGAAGATGATGGATATTTTTCAGAACTCAAAAAACTTGAGATGATGACCTCAAGAATCGATATGCTTGATACTATATCAAGTGGAGAGATGATTGGACGTTATTACTCAATCGAATGGGTTAGAAAAAACATTCTAATGCAGACCGAAGAAGATATAGATGTATTAGATAAACAAATGGAAACAGAGAAAGCTGAAAAACAAGCCAAAACTGACGCTGATGGTAAATCCGGCGAAGCACCTGACTTATACTAAGAAATAAAAACTATTATGATAAATGAAAATTTAGGAAAACTTGTGCAATCCGCACGAGATAAAAAGCCTACAGACTTCAAAAAGGTTTTAACTACTGAAATTGACAGTAGAATCGAAGCAAAAGTATCAGAAATAAGAGACGGTCTCTCTAAATCTATGTTCAAAGAGAATTGTGAAGGACATCCTGATGGTGAAGAACACACTCACGAAGATGGTACTGTTCATACTCACGAAGGTGGTGATGTAGAACACACCCACGAAGATGAAGAAATTGAAGAAGGTACATTACCTCCTGCACTTCAGAAAGCCATTGATGCCAAGAAGAAAAAAGGCAAAGGTGATGACGAAGAAGAAGATGAGGATAAAGATCCAGTAGGCGAGACAAAAAAAGAAGGCACATTACCACCAGCTCTTCAGAAAGCCATTGATGCCAAGAAGAAAAAAGGCGGAGATGATGAAGACAAGGAAAAAGACGAAGGTACATTACCTCCTGCTCTTCAAAAAGCTATAGATGCTAAGAAGAAAAACAACTCAAAATCTGATGACGTAGATAAATCTCCTGATGATGAGGATGAGGACAAGAAAAAAGATGAAAACATTGCTAATTTTGGAGACAAAAAAGCAAAGGCCTTTACGGACGATGATAATCCAACTGATAACAAAAAGAAAAAGGACAAGAAGGAAGATATTCGAGATGTTGCCAAAAGGATTTTAAGAGGAAAATGAGCCTGATTAAATTTTCAGATTTTGATGAAGAATCATTATCATTTGATGAGGATGTAGTCATAGTTGAGTGGGCAGAGTCAGAATGGTTCAAACTACTCAATTATGAGAGGGCTGAATTGGAAGCCGAAGAAGAAGAATGTCTTAAAGAATTTAAGGCTAGAAATACTCAACAACGGCGTCAAACGCAAAAAAATAAAGACCGGAATAAATTTAAAGACCGGCAAGGCAAATTGCGAGCTGGGATTGAGCGTAAAAAGGGTGGTAATAAAGTCAGACGGCTCAAAATCAGAAAGAAATGGCAGAAAGTAAATAAATCTAAGATTAAAAATGCTCAAAAAGTTTATGGTGGCAAGGTTCATTCTAAGTTCACTAAAACCAAACCAGCTCACAAACGTGGAGGAAGATAATGTTTGATCCGATCAAATGCGGAAAATGCATTGGTAATGTAGCTATGGATATCCAGGGACACGATCCCAGAGGTTGGATCAAGGCGGCTATGTGGCAATGCGTTGCAGATGGAAAAATTACTGGAGGACACTTTAAAGCTATCCTCGAGCGAAAAATAAAGAAATCAATAAAGGACATTTCTAATCCAGAGAAATATGTAAACGATATCTGGAACAAAGTCAATAAGAAATGTAAAGGATAGGAGACATATGAGACTTATATCAGAAATCAACGATACCATTAAGTATATTACTGAAGCAAATGGAAAAGATCTCCATATCGAAGGTGTGTTTCTACAAGCAGATATAAAGAATAAAAATGGACGATTTTATCCTGGTAAAATTATGGATAAGGAAGTCGCTCGATATACGAAAGAATATATAGACAAGAAACGTGCATTTGGTGAATTAGGACATCCTGAAGGACCTACTATCAATTTGGAAAGGGTATCTCATATGATTACATCTTTAACGAAAGAAGGAAGTAATTATATAGGCAAAGCTAAGGTATCTGATACTCCACACGGAAATATTGTCAAAAATCTTATCAAAGAGGGAGCCCAACTTGGTGTATCCTCTCGTGGTATGGGTTCGCTTAAAGCGAACAAAAAAGGAATTCAGGAAGTACAAGATGATTTTTATCTTGCTACTGCCGCGGATATTGTCGCGGACCCGTCAGCACCCGATGCTTTTGTTAATGGTATTATGGAAGGCAAAGAGTGGGTATGGGCGAATGGCGCAATTCAAGAAGTTGAAATTGCGAAATATAAAGAAATCATAAAGAAAACGCCTAAAAATCGATTAACATCGATGGAAGCGACAATTTTTGAAGATTTCATAAGTAAGTTGTAGCAAATTAGCTACGTTAAAGTAATTAGTTTTATAAATATAGATAATCAGAAATGATTCATTTATAAATTTATATATTAATCAAATTGGATTAGGAGAACCCTGATGAAGTTAAAAACAAAAACTGGCGAAATGTTGGTTTTGGATGAAGAAAGTCAAGTCTGGAAAGGCGAGATGCGAGCATCCGATACTTCTATTACACAGTCAGATGCCGATGAACTTTTAGAGAAGGGGGACCTGGAAATGGTTGCTGAAGATTCTGAAATTACTGAAGCTGATGTCTCTGAAGCTGAGGAACCAAAAGCGAAGCCTTTAAAGAAGAAAAAGATTAAAGTTGCGGGATCGGGCGATGTCGAAGTTATGGAAGATGATGACGAAGACGAGGACGATGAAGCTGATGGGGATGATGCGGACGAAGATGAGGATGACGAAGTAGAAGAAACCAAATCTAAAGCCAAAAAAGAAGAAGTTGAAATTGTAGTTGATGTGACCGAAGATGTTAACGCATTGTTTGATGGTCAAGATTTGACTGACGATTTTAAAGAACGAACAAAACTTGTATTTGAAACTGCGGTGAAAGCCAAGGTAAAGGAAAATCTTGCATCTATCGAAGATAGAATGGAAGCTGATCTTGCCGAGCAGACTGCCAATACACTTGCTGATATTACAGAGAAACTAGATGGTTATCTAGACTATATGGTTTCCCAGTACATTGAAGAAAATGTTGAAGCAATCGAACACAAGCAAAAAAATGAAATCCTAGAGGGTTTTGTTAGTGGAATGCAAAAATTGTTTGCTGAAAATTACATTGAAATCCCAGATGAAAGGTACAATGTAGTGGACGAGCAAGCTAAAGAGATTGAATCTCTTAAAGAAAGCCTTGATGCTGAGATGAATAAAAACGTAGAAGCAAAAGGTAAATTAGCGGAAGCCTCCGCTGAAAAGATTTTCAGAGAAGTAACAGAAGAATTAACCGAGACACAAAAAGCAAAGATGAAATCTCTTGCTGATGGTGTTGAATTTGATGATGCCGAGACTTTTACTGAAAAATTAAACACTTTGAAGAAAACTTATTTTCCTTCAGAGTTAGAGAAAGACGAAGTAGTTGCAGAAGAGGGTGCTAATGGATCCTCAGAGGTAATGACTGATGCAATGAAGAAGATTGTGGCTTCACTTTCACAAACAAGAGAACCAAGCGTTTTAGGCGCCTAATTCACATTTATCAACTATAAAGAAGGAAACAAAATGTTTTTATCTGAAGAGATTAAAGATAAGTGGCAGCCAGTTATGGAGCACGAAGATCTCCCAAAGATCGAAGATGCTACAAAACGTGCAATCACACTACGTCTTTTAGAAAATCAAGAAAAGGCTTTACAAGAAGCCAATGTTACAGGTGCTAACGTAGATAATTGGGATCCAATCCTGATTTCCTTAGTACGAAGAACTATGCCTCAACTTATGGCGTATGATACAATTGGTGTTCAGCCTATGTCTGGACCTACCGGTCTCATATTCGCTATGAAATCACATTATACTGGCGAAGCTAGTACTGGTGCTGAAGCATTAACATTACCCGCTGGTCAACCTGATGTTGATTTTTCAGGTGATGATGGTGCAACTCCAGCCGCAAATCAATATTCTACTGCCGATGGCGAAGCACTTGGCGGATTTGTATCAGGTGGCGGAGCATTCAAAGAAATGAGTTTTTCAATCGAGAAATCAAGCGTTACTGCTGAGACTCGTGCGTTAAAAGCGAAGTATTCTTTGGAACTAGCACAAGACCTTAAAGCAATCCACGGATTGGATGCTGAGTCAGAATTAAGCAACATTTTGTCTGCTGAAATTCTAGCTGAAATAAATCGAGAAGTGATCGAATTGATTCTTTCTCAGGCGACTGCCGGAGCAACCGACGGAACAACTCTTGCAGGTACCTTTGCTGTCGATGATTCAAAAGACAATCGTGGTGCTCGTTGGGGTGGTGAAAGATACAAATCACTTTTGATTCAAATCAACCGTGAAGCGAATCTGATTGCTAAGAACACAGGCCGAGGCCGTGGTAACTGGATACTATGTAGTGCAGACGTTGCGTCCGCCCTTGATATGGTAGCCGGATTAGCAGTACCTTCAATGGATGTAGGAGCAAATCAGCCCGATGTCGTTAATAACGTTTTTGCAGGCACACTTGGTGGGAAATATAAAGTTTATATTGACCAGTTCGCTGCCGCAGATAGCGTTACTGTCGGTTACAAAGGTGCTAATATGTATGACGCCGGACTTTTCTATTGTCCTTATGTGCCCTTACAATTAATGAAGAGCATTGGGGAAGAGGATTTCCAACCACGACTCGGTTTTAAGACTCGTTATGGACTTACTCATAACCCTTTCGCATCTGGCACAGCCGGAGCGAATCCTTATTTCCGTAAGTTCACAGTAACGGGCTTATAATACCTGTCTACAATATCATACCGATATAAGTAGATGAGACAAGTAAACGTGGTTAAAACCACATTGCGAGCCCCTTTAATTAGGGGCTTTTTTTAGACCTTAAAACTCGCTTTTCCGACTACGCCATTCGTGTACGTTTTCAGGAATTTCGCTACCTTAGGGCCGCAGTCGAATCAGCCTCTACCACTTCATTGTGTTAGAGGCTTTTTTATATTGTAGTGGAGTGATATAAATACTAATATGGCACAAGAAACTAGAATAACTCCAACTGCAATCAATTTAGCTAAGTCTACGAACTATAAGCTAAATATACACTTAATACCAAATACAATATTTTGGTTAACTACGTGTAATATTCCTACATTCTCTACGAATGAAGTTCCAATTCCTGACCCAATTCACGGTTACAGATATAAACCAACGAATACCTCTCAAATAGCTCCAATGACAGTCACATTCCTAGTGGATGAAGACTATTCTAATTATATGGAAGTTTTGGATTTGATGTACAAAGCGGCAGGCCCAATTATGTCTGATCGATTTAAAAAGGATGAGGCTACTGGTTCAGACGGAAGTCTGCATATCCTCTCAAACAACAAAAATGTTTCGGATGTAGTATTCACATTCCACAATCTTTTCCCCACTATTCTAGGAGAACTTCAGATGACCAACGAATCGCCAGATCCGTTGCTTACTGATTTGACAATGCAATATGATTATATGTCGTATCAGAGTGGAACCCCACTCTAAAAATAAGTGAAAAAAGGTGAGAAATCACTTGACATTTGAAGTGAATTAATATATAATGTAAGTATGAAAATTGAAGAATTAGAAAACTCCGTAGAAAAAGACTTATACATAGACGAGACAATCCTCGCCAAAGAATCCCTTTCAACTCCTGTTAAGCATAATAAGTATCTAAAGATGCTATTGCGTGAACGTTTAAAGTTGAAGAAATTGCGAAATGAACTCTATAAGGTATCCTTGGGTAGGACGAACTATTATAATGGTTCAGATCCAGATCCCTTTGATTATGTTCTTAAAGACCGAGAGGTCAAAGACTATGTACGTATAGATCCGATCGTGGTGGAAGCAGATACAAAGGTAACTCTACAAGAAGAGATGGTTAAATATCTTGAAGAAATTTGTAAAATGTTTGAAAGGCGTAGTTTCGCAATAAAAAACGCTATTGACTTTATGAAATTTACTCAAGGTGTAATTTGACCGACATTATTGTACATAAAAAAGATGATGTATATTTGAATATTGAATGTGAGGCTCATATTGCTCACGATTTATCAGATTTTTTCACGTTTAGGGTACCAGGCTATAAGTTTATGCCAGCGTATCGCAATCGAGCGTGGGATGGGAAAATAAGACTATTTAATGCGTTTGGTGGTGAATTGTATGTCGGATTATTACAGTATGTAGTAGAATTTGCAGAACGTAAAGATTTAACAATACAGTCTCTACCTTTAGAAGAGATTATCACAGTCGAGGGGACAGCAAGTTTTTTTATGTCACTTGATCCTTTTGTCGATGGTAAAAGTATTACACCATACGATTATCAGATGGATACTGTACATCACGGTATCAATCATAAAAGGGCTTTGATGATATCACCCACATCATCTGGTAAATCCTTAATGATATATGCGTTGGTGAATTGGTATCTCAATACGATTGATAAAAAGATACTAATAATAGTGCCGACCACGTCGCTGGTTGAACAGTTATACAAAGATTTCGGTGACTATACTACTGGCTCATCTTGTGACTATACCGTTGATCTGGCGCATAGGATATACGCAGGTAAAGACAAGGAGACTGATAAGAGAGTAGTTATAACAACTTGGCAATCTATATATAAATTAAAGAAAGATTGGTTCAAACAATTCGGTGCTGTAATAGGAGACGAAGCACATAATTTTAAAGCCAAGTCACTTACTTCCATTCTGACAAAAATGACGGAATGTGAATATAAGTTTGGATTTACGGGTACTTTAGATGGTACTCAAACACACAAGTTGGTACTTGAGGGATTATTCGGCCCTGTCCATAAAGTCACTACAAGTAAAGCATTAATGGATGCCGAACAGATTGCGAAATTACATATTGAAGCAATTACCTTGAAATACACAGACGAAGAAAAGAAACTTGTGAAAACAA
>Ga0302119_10001091_pt1 | contig 12220 bp, 6 predicted proteins | sample AG5_Tmax_MG_FD_203114 | JGI IMG/M metagenome (GOLD analysis project Ga0302119, IMG submission 203114) | Marine microbial communities from Western Arctic Ocean, Canada - AG5_Tmax | ecosystem: Environmental > Aquatic > Marine > Oceanic | place: Canada: Western Arctic Ocean | collected 2017-10-01
TGATACCATGATGAAGCGGGATATCCCGATGCAGGCAGCGCGCAAGGACCCTGTTCATCTTCACATTCATCCGGGTTTGATTCTTCGTAATGACCACCGCGCGCAAGGTCCATCAGAGCGGTCAGATTTGAGCCGGATGTTTCGGCAAATTTGTCAGGATAAGCGTTCGCATATCCGATGTGTGTAACGAGGTGTAAAACCTCTTCTAAAGTAGCATCAAAATCACTCCCGCCTCTGCCGCCGGGGTGGACTTCACTCGCGTACAAATCTTGGAGTGCGATTTCGCCGGATTCGACTTTCTGATGGAATGATTCTGGCAGCGCTTCGAAGATGGTCTCCATATCGTCTTCGTTTTTCGGCATGACCATCGCTGCATTTGCATTGACCATTTCTTGAACTACCGCTAAATCGTCAGCGACGCCGTCAGCGTCGTTGTCTAGGTAGCCGGCCATAACTGCCGCTGCGTGTTCAAGAGTTGCGTTCGGTACATTTGGGGCTGCCATTAGATAGATGCCGAAAACCGAGATGGATTTTGGCAGATGGATGCTCAATGGGTCGTAAATTAATGGGGTTTGAATGATGCTGAGATTGAGCGGCGCGCAGTCGGTTGGGGGCAGCGGCAAGTTGCCGCTGCCGCTGCCGGCATTGTTGCTTGAGGGTGGTTGGAATATGGCGACCGAAGAGGGTGGGAGGGTGAGAGCACCGTCGAGTATTGTGATGTTACCAAAGCGGGAGGTGATGCTACCTTGCCAACCAATGGCTTCACCTGAATCGGAATCCAATGCTTCCGTTGGAAGTGCTGAAAGGGCGGCAGGGTCGAGCGAGAAAGAATAGGATGTGGCTGCCCGATTCATGACGATGATGGTGGAGTCGTTTTCGGTCGCCATCGACCACGCGATGGCGTCGCTGGAGTTGTGCAACGAAGCGTAGTTACCTCGCCGTAGCGGTTCTAACTCCGACCTGAGTGCGGCGATTGTGCTGATATTTTCAGCCAAGCCGGCTTCCAGCCCGCTTCTCGCCGCGCCATCACGCCACATGTGGCGATTGTCAGGGTCAGCGCCGCCGTATTCGCCATATTCATCGCCAGCATAAATCAGCGGCGCGCCGGGTGTTGTCAGAAGCCAAGTGTACGCTTGCAGTGCAGCCTCATATGGTCCTGAATTGCTTGGCTGACCTGGTAAGCCTTGCTCAACCCACTGATTCCATTCATCAGCGGTACCTGAATCGGCGCGCGAAGCAAACCGAGGTACATCGTGGCTGCCGACAAACGGGACCATCGTTGCGCCCAGAACATATTGGTCCTGACTTCGCACAGTCCAATAGTCGAGATGCTGGTAATCACGAGCCGTCGCATCACCGGTTGCAAATTTTGTGAACACATTATCGACGACAGCGTGATACAAGACGAAATCAGCTTGACCGTCGAGTTCGTTTGGACCAATGTAGCGATTAATCATCTCGTACTCGGCGGCATTAGCAGCCAAATCATCGCCAACCCAGCCCATCGCGGTCTCGCCTTTCAGGTAGTAATCGACGCCACCAATCTCAAACCGCTCGTTAACCCGCATCGCTAAATTCGTCACCGCCAAATCATCAACATGCTTGACAGCATCAATACGAGCCCCATCCAAGTCAAAACGCTCCAACCACCACAACGCGTCGGCGATCATCGCTTCGCTCGCGTTACGATTTTTCCAGTTGATATCAGGCATGTAATCCCGGAACAGACAGTCGAGTCGATGCTCGGTCCAGTCGCAGTCTTGGCTGCCGCAAAGGCAGCCCTCGTTGAACCAGTCGGGTTGGTCGGAGAAGTAGGGGTGATCTTGGTAGACGTGGTTGACGACGAAGTCACCGATTACCCGGATTCCAGCCGCATGTGCCGCATTAACAAGTTCGTACAACTCTTGTTCTGTTCCCAATCTTGGTTCCACTTCGCGTGGTTGGCTAGGCCAATAACCGTGATACCCGCTCACCTCATGACTCCCATCCCCAGCAGTTCCAGTGGTGTTAGCAGCGGTGTTGAATGGCGTCAGCCAGAGAGCGTTGACGCCTAGATTCGTGAAGTATCCATTGTTGATCATCTGGGTGACGCCAGCAAAGTCGCCACCGCGCCAATCCGCCCCAGCGGCAGCACTTCCATTCGGCATATCGTTGCTTAAATCGCCGTTGACAAAACGGTCGGTCATGACCATGTAAATGAGCGCGTCCTGCCAGATGAAATCCTGTTGTGGCCCTTTCCAGAATGGGACGATTAGAGGTTCCAAATGGTTGCCCTCATCGTCTTGACCATCGATAATTAGCGTGTGTTTCCCATTCGCCAATTTTGTTGTGTTCAGGCTCATCGACCAGTCGCTGACATTCCACACCTCCGAAGAATCATCTTCGACATTCAATATGTCGAGAGATGAGGCGCGGTATGAGTGGAGGTAGCCGCCCATCATCGAGCCTCCGCTACCGGCGTGTGTCAAGTAGCGTTCAGGGAGCCCGGTAGTAGCGTTCATCTCGATGGAGTACATCGGCCGGCTTTTGTTGTCGACTCTGACTACGGAATTCTCGTAGTCGCCGCAGTAGCCGCGGTAGTCATTGCTAGGATCGAAGCGGTAGTCGGCTTCACCGATAACGAATTTGTAGCAATACAACCCTTCGCTCAAGTTGACGCTTGCTGACCATTCACCCGTACTCGAGTTCAGTGCCAAGTCCGTTTGCGTCGACCAATTCCATTCTCCTATCAGGCTGACATTGGCGGGTTGTGCTTCAGCGGCTAAAGGTTGCCAGGCGAAGTGGGTCAGCGGGTCGCGCTGCCTGACAATCGTAACATCTTTGGCCGAGTAGTAAATTTTTCGCAGACCATTTTCGAGAACTTCTGTGGCTTGATGCTCCACACCACCGTCATCGATTCCGGCACCTTCCATTGTTCGGTCATTTGGTTCCGTATCGAGTGGTATGCCGATCGTGCTGAAAAGTGGAACTAATAGAAAGAGAGCGGAGAGGATGAGTGCGAGACGAGGTGAGTGGCGGCCCCTCATTCTGAAGCCCTCGGCTTGAACAGTGAGTTTGCAGTTTCGACCATTTCATCGATATGTTTGCAGATAAAGCCGCGGACGAAGTCGTTGGCTGGCTCGTTGTAAGTGTCGAGCGGTGCTGCGTGTTGTTGAACCACTCCGGCGTCGAGCACAGCGACGCGGTCGGCGAGCGTCATCGCTTCTATCTGGTCGTGCGTCACATAGACTGTTGTTGTACCTAACTCATCGTGTAGTCGCCGAATTTCTTCGCGCATTTGATGCCGCAATTCAGCGTCGAGATTCGATAGCGGCTCGTCCATTAGGAGTACTTTGGGACGACGGACGAGAGCGCGGCCGAGGGCGACACGTTGTCGTTGACCACCGGACAACTCCTTTGGCTTCTTAGCCAACTCGTCGGTCAGGCCGAGCATCGACGCGGCTTCTTCGACCCGCGTCTCTATCTCAGCGGTCGGCAGTCGCTCCTCGCGCTTCTGCATCCGCAATCCGAATGACAGATTGTCGTGAATTGTCATGTGAGGATAGAGCGCGTATGATTGGAACACCATGCCGAGACCGCGCGCTCCTGGTGGTAAGTCATTGACTCGAGCACCGTCGATGAAGATGCTCCCTTCGGTGACATCTTCGAGTCCAGCGAGCATTCGTAGCGTTGTTGATTTGCCGCACCCAGACGGTCCGAGTAGGACTAGAAACTCACCGTCATCGATAGCCAAGTCGAGTCCTTTGACCGCCTCGGTGCCATCATCGTAGCGTTTGGTAACGCCCTCAAATCGTACACCTACCATTCAGCCACCACGGTCCTGCGATTCCGTCTCACGGCTTGAATGAGCCGCCCCCGCAGCCAGCATCAACCCTCCAACGACAGCGACGGCATGAAGAATGAATCACTGCGACCGGACTTTCTCGATAAGGTGATTCTCGACCTGTTGAGGATACCTGTGTAGATTGTAACTGCCTATGGGTATAGGGCAGTATGCTGGTTTTAGATTCTGGCTTGACTCGTCCTCATGTATTCAGCCCTTGACGCCGCCTGCTGAGAGTCCTTGGATGAGGAACCGCTGGAACACGATAAACAGCGCCGCGACCGGCAAACTAACCAGTAAACTTGCGGCGGCAAAATCGCCCCATGCTTGCCCGGTCGCTGAAATCATCGACGCCAAACCGACTGGCAACGTGTACATATCGTTCGATGTATTGAATGTCAGCGCCAGCAAAAATTCGTTCCATGCGGCGAGGAAGGAGAATAGCGCGGTGACAGCGACGGCGGGGAGGGAGAGGGGGAGAATTACCTTACGAAAGACCTGAGCCTGATTGCACCCATCCAACAATGCCGCCTCCTCCAGTTCACGGGGTACGGTGTCGAAAAACCCTTTCAGCATCCAGACGCAAAGCGGTAGTGCTGTGACCGAATAAGCGAGGATGAGTCCGGCCCAAGTGTTGAGTAATCCGAGCGATTTCATGACGAGGAAGTACGGTACAAGAATGATTACGCCCGGGAACATTTGGACGAGTAGGAACGAATACATCGCTGCGTCACGGCCACGGAATTTGAAGCGAGAGAAGGCGTAGCCGGCCGGGACGGCTAGCGCAAGGCCGACGAATGTCGTGCCGAGACTGACGGCGATTGAGTTGCGTAGCCAAATCCAGAACGAATCGCCGCCGAGTACTTTGGTAAAGTGTTCAGTGCTAAACGCATCACCGATATTTCCGCCGAGAGCGTTACCAGGTGAGACCGCAACATCCAGAATCCAAACGGCAGGAATCAGGACGAATGTTGCGGCGTGAAGTAGACCGGCGTGGCTGGCAGCTCGTTCTATGAGCGGCCGGATACGGCTGTTGCGGGCGAGCCCCGCTTCAGAGCCAGCCATCGAAAGCGTGCCAGTCGACCAAGCGACGACAGCGCGGCTGGAGAAGGCGAAGAACGCGAGTCCAGCCGGAATAACGACCCAGCCCGCCGACCATAAGTCCCAGACTGTCAAACCACTTCCACCGCTGCCCGAGCCAGCCTGAACAAGTGTTGCGAGACGAAGCGACAGAATTGTTGGGATGAAGCAAATTCCAGCCGCTAGAATAGGTATTGTCGTCCGCATCAAACCGCGTGAAAGTGAGCGCGCCGCAGTCCATAGCCAGACCAATCCAGCGATTTCAAGGCCGTGCAGCAGCGCACCGTCACCGCCGCGCAGCAATTCGATTGGTAGTAAAAAGAGATTGACCAACAACGCCACGCCCGTAAGCGTCACCATCGCATCGACTTCAACCGGCCGATACCAGTCGATGACCAACCGGCCGCTATTCTGGCGACCCTTGGCAAAGTTTTCCTCTACCTCGTCAGTAATATCAGGCGGCGAAGTGACCGTGTTCAAGCGACCGCCTCCGTAGCATTGGTCTTCTTCATGTAGTACCAAGAAAATGTCACTAGCATCGCAAAGATGACCACCGACCAAGCCGCAGCGAGGCCATAAGCACCGTCACGGAAAGCGACATCATAGACATAGGTGATCAAAATATCAGTCGCTCCGGGCTCACCAGGATACAGGTCAGGCCCTCCGTCTGTCATCAGATAGATGACGTTGAACATGTTGAATGTCCAGATGAATCCTAGCAACGATAGCGGAACCAGCGCGCTTTTCAGATTTGGTAGAGTCAGATGACGGAAGCGGTGCCAACCACTCACACCATCCACTTTTGCAGCTTCGTGCATATCTTGTGGAATCGATTGCAATGCACCACTTAGTGACATCATCATGAAAGGAACCCCCAACCAAATGTTCACCATGATCACCGCCAACTTCGCCGCGCTCTCTCCAGACAACATATCGAGATCGGTACCTAACAAATCGTTGATGAGGCCGTCCGGCTGCAACATGCCACGCCAAACGAGGACGGAGATGTACGACGGAATCGCCCATGGCAGTAGCAGACAAGTACGATACGCGGTCCGTCCGCGCAGGTCGGCTCGGTTCAGTAAAAGCGCTAAGGAGAGTCCGAGGCCGACATGAAAAATCACATTGATTACGGTCCACATGAGAGTGAAGAGGGTCACCCGGAGAAATCCGGAGGCGGTTAGAACTGTGACAAAATTACTGAATCCAATCAGCGATTGTTGGCCCAAATGCGTCTGGTGCGCATCGGTAAATGAGAGCCAAATTCCGTAAGATACGGGATAAAATGTCAGAATTGCCAGAGCGAGAAGCGCTGGCGCGATGTATGCGTGGGCGTGACGGGCATTTCCTCGACCATCTTTTGCGTCTCGCCAGCGGAGAATGAACAGTGTTGCGAGTAGGCTCAGAGCGATTCCTCCAATTGCGATTAGGTAGGGAGTAGTGTCGGGCGCTGGCGGCGGAATATCGACAACTTCGGAGGTTGCGCTGAGGGCGTAGAGCGGCGCGGATGCGTTGTGCGGTGCACCGTTTGAATCGAGTGCTATTACCGCAAACCAATGAGAGACGCCAGGATCTAATCCGGTCAAATCGCAAGTCCAATTCGATGCTGTTGGTGAAATCACGACGCGTCCAAATTCGTCACGTGACGCAGCCTCGCCCTCAACCCAGCAGTCGTCATAACCAGAGCCAGGGAGAGGCCGGTCGAGACCGCTCGTGTTGCCTACGAGAATCGTTGAATGGAGGGTCGCGTTCGCCGTATCGTTGAACTGAGCACCAGCAAACCATATTTGGTATGCGCTCGCATTATCGATTACCCCTGCAGTCATCCTAACTCGTCTATATTGTGAGGCATCATCTTCGAATGTGATGTCCTTGACCGATTCCCCATTCGTCACTGGCAGTGTGAGAAAGAGCGCGGTCATCACGAGTGTTGAGCAGATTAGCACTCGCTGGAGTCGAGTCTTACTCGGCTCCGCCATGTTGCTAGCCTCCAGCCGCTGTAACTTGAAACAGCCGCATTATCATCAAAAGAAAGTAAGCGTTTAATCGTCTTTGAGAGAGAATATTTCCGTAATTACCGAAGAATAATAATAATAATAATAATAAAAGTAATATGGAAAAAAACCTTGAAAATGGTTCAATTCTGTTCGATCATATTTTTTTAAATCAGAGATCTCCGGCGATGAGTGAAATCAACTCATCGTTCGCTTCACGAAGAGCGGTCTCAGCAATATCCGGGTCAGCGTATGTCCGTTCAAACGCAGTTCCGAGCGGACCATAGACCTGCGACATCCCTTTCGTCGTCGGTGCTGGCGTTGCCACTTGTGCCTGCGCTAGGAAACCGGCGAGCACAGCATCTTCGCTAATATTGGAATCTTCGTACAGCGCAATCGCTGTTGGCATAGTGTATGTATCAAGCGCGAAAACCCGTTGAACTTCTGGTGAAGATAACCAGAGTGCCAATTCTACCGCAGCCTCTTTTTCAGAACTCGATTCGCTGACCGACCATCCCTTGTAAGTGACTAGTGGGGAGGCTGGCAACCCGGTGTTCGGGTGTTTCGGTAGGAGAGTTTGTCCGATGTCTAAACGGCTCGCTTCGTAGGTCGCCCAATTCCAGGGCCCATCGACGATAATCGCCGCTTTCGAAGCCATAAATTGTGTCTTCATCGACTCAATTTGAGTTCCTTTTGCTACCACCCCGTTCTCCTTCTCCAATCCTATCATCCACTGCATCGCTTCGGCCGAGCCGTTTGAATTGAGGCTTGGCGTGCCGTTTTCATCGAAGAGTTGGCCGCCGAATGCGGTCTGGAAAGGGAACCACCAGTAGGCGTTTTTTACAGGAATCGCCAAGCCTTGTACATCTCCGTTGGTGAGATTTTCTGCGGCTTCGACGAGGTCGTCAAGAGTCCAGTTTTCATCGGGATATTCGATGCCTTGCTGGTCAAAAAGTCTCTTGTTGAAGATAAGTGAGAGGCAATCTTGACTGGCTGGCAATCCAAGTAGGTCATCGCCGTATCGCATCGCCTGAAGGGCTCGTGTATCGTATATCGCGCGCTCGGTTGGAGTCAGGTGGGGTCGTAAATCCTCTAAGAGCGGATAGCCGTTCACTCGGACCTCGCCGATTTTTCCCAACTGATCGCTCGACAGTCGGACGAGGTCTGGCGCTTCGCCGCCCTGTGCTGCGGTCATGTAGAGTTGGTCGGCGTTGGTGTAGGGAATCAGAGTCGCTTCTACGGCTATGTTGGGGTTTGCCGCCTCAAACGATTTTACTGCGTCTAGGAACGCTTCTTCCTCCTTTGATTCCAATGCGAACGAGGCCCAAACGACCAGTTCGATGGCCTCCGTGGCATCGCCCATCGAAGCATCGTCCGCCAAATCATCTACGGTCGAAACTGGACTATTCGATAAGCATCCGGCGAGTGGAGCAGCGAATAGAATGAGCACCACCAATATGGCAGTCGCACCGCTTCGCATAGTTGGCTGAGGACGACTCTGCCGATGAGCCTATCGAGACTCACACGCTTGGCTTTGAACTCAAGCGCTCGTTTACAATCAAAAGACCGAAGTGAACAAATGAAGTTATTTTTTTCTGGTTTGGTTACCATTTGAGGGCGTGGTCGATGACACAGATGCTGGCGTCCGCGAGATGTACGGCTCGACCGTGCCAAGAATTGGCGTTGTCGGACCCGATGGAACACTCCTCATGCTGCACGAAGGATACGTAGATGTCGAAGACCTCCTCGAACTGCTCGAGAGAACAAAAACAACCTCTGATCCAATCGATCCAAACGAAGATGCTCCAATTCACGGTGACCCTGGCCCATCTGGCAGTAATTTCCCACTACCAGCGTTAGGATTCTTCCCGAGCCCACTCGCTCTCCTCGCAGGACTCTTTGCAGCCTCTCGCCGCCGCAATCTTGCGCAGCGGTGATGAGTGATGGCTACCTTGGCTCAGCCATGCGCGAACATCCGTCCGACCGCGTCGACCTTCGCAGCGATACGGTGACCCAGCCGGTAGCGGCGATGCGCGATAGGATGCACGCCGCTGAAGTTGGCGACGATGTGCTCGGCGATGACCCGACCGTCAACGAATTGCAAACCCGTCTCGCAGCGATGCTCGGCAAAGAAGCGGCACTGTTCGTGCCGTCCGGAACGATGTCAAACGCGGTCGCCATCCGAGCCCATACAAATCCTGGCGATGAGATAGTCACCGAGGCGACGAGCCACATCTACATCTACGAAGGTGGTGGTTACGCTGCCCTGTCTGGCTGTTCGGTGGCTTTGGTGAACGGGGTGAGGGGTGTTATGACTGCGGGTGATGTAAAATCGGCAATTAGAAAGGCTGCTGGAAGCATGTCACATTTCCCAGATGCGAGTTTAATTTGCGTCGAAAACACCTCAAATCGAGGCGGCGGAACCTGCTACCAACTAGCGACTTTAGACGAAATCGCGGCCGTCGCAAAAGATGCCGGATGCGCTTCTCACATCGATGGCGCAAGGCTGTTCAACGCAGTCGTGGCGACCGGCGTCTCACCGGCAAGAATGGTTCAAGAATACGACTCAATTTCCATCTGTCTCTCCAAAGGCCTCGGCACTCCCGTCGGCTCAGTTCTCGTCGGCGGCGCTTCGCTGATTTCTCAAGCGCACCGGTGGCGGAAAATGTTCGGCGGGGGCATGCGTCAGGCTGGGATATTGGCTGCGGCAGGACTCTACGCGCTCGACCACCATGTCGAGCGTTTGGCGGAGGACCATAAGCGAGCTGCTTGTTTGGCCGAGGCGGTTAACGGAATGGCTGGTTTTTCAGTCGATTTGGACGCTGTGCAGAGCAACATGTGTTACATTGAAATTACCGATGGGCGTTCTGCTGAGTTGGTAATAGAGGCGCTGGCGAAAGATGGGATCGATTTGCTAAGTATTGGGCCGACTACCATCCGGGCCGTTACCCATCTTCACATCACTGACGAGGATATTGAGCGGGCTGTCGGCACCTTCTCCAGCTTCGCTCACCTCGCTCTGTCTGAATAACCACTGCAGACCTAGATAGGAACAGAATCTATCGAAATGATGACTGCCCTGCAGCGGTTCTTCAGCCAATCGCTCAGTCAAAAATGAGTACTGCTTGAATGGTCAGTGAACCCCCTACACATGTGATGCATTCCTGTAACCAACGAGTAACTCCTGATTCGTACTCCTTGAATCCGTGGTATTTTCACATATTTCAATGGATATGCAGAGGCTAATTGGTGATTATCTTTCCAACCACTTTCAAATTGAAATCATTGTATATTTCATATTGCTAATTATTGCAGTTTCAGTCTTATTCTTATCAATATGAAAGAATCGTATTACCCGTCAGGGATTCATAGCCATTCAATTTCTCGACGAAGAGCGGGGCTTGATAGAGGGTGGGATTCGGAATATCAAGTGATGACTACTGATTCTAACACTTCTGAAGTGGCAGAAGACTCCTGTATCATCGGCTGTGGCAGCCTAAAAGAGATTGGAAATTGGTGCGCTCGTTGTGAAGGCATGCTTCGCAGCCGACTGGTCGGCGTCATGTCGATGGACCAACTAAGTCCTGAATTTACGACTAAGATTGAAACTGCAATAGGTGCTATGCATCGCTTCAAGACAATAAAGGCGAGAATGAAAAGACTAACCGAAAATCTCGGTGATGAGGTTGATATTAATTGGGCTAGAGTTGATACATACTCAGAGCAAATTGACCCACTTGTCAGAATTTACGACGAAGCCGCGGCATTTGAGATGGCATCGCGTCTTTGGTCGATGTATCGAACTTTATCAAAAAAAGAACAGAATCGGTTGCTTCGCCGAGGACTGCCTCTTCCCGGTGGCCATTGGTTGCAGATTGATAGCCGAAGTTTCAGTATTGATGGCGACCCAATCGGTCTAAAAATCCCTTATTGGACTCTATTGAAATCTATAACTGCGAATCGGGCCGCGTGGGATACATGGAAAAATGTTGATTTCAAACGACTATTCCGCGCTCTTGCCGCTGCGGCTGCGCCGTTGAGTATTATCATTGAACAACATCCAGTGAATCGATACCATCACGCATTGTATCGGGTTTCCTGGTGGCTTCGTTCCATCCTTCCTATTGGGAAAAATCCATGGATAATTAACGAGCGGGTAGGATTCGGGAATCGTGACCGACTCGTAGTTTTCGGGCATGTCGACAAGTTATCCGAGGGTGAAAGGGCGAATGCGGCTTGGATTGAGAGGTGGAGCGACATCTCAGGTGGTTTCAGCAGTTTTGAGCAGGACCACACCGAACAATTGGGTGCTCTCAGAATCGCAAGAGGTAGATTACACATAATCGTCGAATCGGGTAATTCATTGGAGCCTCTCCTAGTTCCGGGAGACCCAGACCTTTGGGCGATGTTAACCTCATGGTCTCTCTCTCCTCCGACATCGGAACAGCAAGCGATGCTCTCAGCGATCCGGACGGGTTGGGGGAATAGAGAGTGGTCTGCGGAGCGAATTAGACCGGCAGATCGGCGGGCAGCGATGCTCCTATGGTCGACCATCGATTCACTCGGCGATATCGATTATGATCGAGAGTCGCGTTCGTTAATCGTGACCGGTGATAGTGGCGCGTTTTATGGCATTTCGAGTCGACACGGAACTCACGGCGCTCCATATAGGGTCATTTCAGGCCGAACTATCGAAGGGTTACGAACTACGGCACAGATGCCGATTTGTTTGCACGACGCACCGAACCAACAAAAATTTCCTTATCCAGATCGGTTGCTTCGCGTCGTGCTAACCGTACGCGACGATATTCGCGCGAGCAAACATCTTGAGCCGTTGCGAAAAATCGTTCAAGGAATGGTTTGTAATGTGAATGATGTTGGTGCTCTTCAGTATCGCGCTCGCCGCCGTCGGCAACCCTGGAGAATCGACTTAGGTCGGCGTGCCGACGCGGTGCCTCAACGGCACCGTTGGACCGCATTAATTCCATTTATTTACGAATCCATACATCAAGCGGAGGTCGGTGATTTCTTCATACTGCCCATAGAAAATGCTGGCGAATTGCGCTTCGGCAACGATGCCGACACGGTCCGTCTTGAGACTCAGGATGAAATCGATTTGGTTGCGGTGCTAGCGACTGCAAACGGTTGGGTTCGTGATGGAGATGTTGAGCGATTTGCAGCAGCGGTGGAAACTGCTCACGCAACCCGTGGGCCTCAGCCAGACCGGCTTGAACCGGAACAGCAAGAAATCACTGATGCAGGATTGGCGGAGGCAATGGAAGAAAACGCGGAAGCAGGACTGGGAGAGGCACGAGGCGGGGCC
>Ga0302119_10001095_pt1 | contig 12209 bp, 11 predicted proteins | sample AG5_Tmax_MG_FD_203114 | JGI IMG/M metagenome (GOLD analysis project Ga0302119, IMG submission 203114) | Marine microbial communities from Western Arctic Ocean, Canada - AG5_Tmax | ecosystem: Environmental > Aquatic > Marine > Oceanic | place: Canada: Western Arctic Ocean | collected 2017-10-01
AAACCACTTGCCGGAAGCAACGACATCCTAAAACGTTGGAACTGATCTTTTTCCATTCCATCCACCATGATGGTAAAAGAAGTTGCAAGGCTCTCGAAATACCTGTTAATTCTCGTCACTCGTGAAAGGAAATAGTCCACATCGAGTTTGGTTCTCCACCCCTTGTCTTCCCCCGTTTTCAGCACTTCCCTCCCATTGTGGGAGATTTGCTCCATCTCGTGGAGTGTAAGCCGAAAGTAGAGCTCTGTGATTTGATGGTACATAATAAATACCACTTCATCAGGAAAGTCAGTCACGGGCGCCTGCAGTGAGAGCAACGTGTCAATCCTCAGGTAGTCCCAATAGGTCATCGAATCAGCATATAACAGTCCGTCGAGATAGGATTTAGTATCCTGTCCCATCGTTTCATACTTGTCTTCCAGCTTCTTAAGCCGGTCTAACACTTGCTGATCAAAGGCCATTATTCAGTTATTTGTTGCAAGTTTAGGAAAAAAGCTAAAGTTTAGAGTCAATAGATACAAAGTTTGTAAACTTTGAGATGTTAATTAATAAGGGAATTAGATACCTAAGAAATGGCGTCAGCAGGCAGGCATTACTCAAACCTGATTGGGTGCGCCAAACCGGAGTAATCCTTGAGGTCCATCTTAGCAGATCCCACGAAGAGTTTGGCCTCAATCGAAATCGGAATGTGATTTTTGTCATCTGATATCCATACGGTTACATCCTCCTCGGCATTAAATACACGTCCTTCCTGAACAACCGGATGAAATTTCAGGCATCTGATTTTACCCATGGAGCTCTTGATGGTCTCCTTGCCCATGTACCTGATCTTTAGCGGAAATATCTCATCATCCATAAAAGTGTAGAGCAGGAGTTCGTCCCCCGCCTTTACATTGCTCATATCAAAGTTACGTGCAGTGTAGAATGAAGAAAGCATATCCTGAATACCAGGAGGCACTTTCATGATTTTTCCATCGCTGTCAACAATGTTCTTTGTGTGATCATAGAGTTGATCCTGGTTGATTATGAACCCTCCTTCATTTACTCGTCTTATGAACTTTACAGGAACCATGTCCTGCTCATCCATAAAAGTCTCGTATCGATCGCGCACTTTATAAAACCAATTAAAGGACCCAACAGTACGGCCGGTGCCAACCATGTGAAACGTTTTCTTATGGTTGATCATTTTGGATTCCTGCTTCACCTCCAGGACCGCTTCGCCAGCGTCGAGCCATCCGTAGTGAATCCGGTATTCGAGTTTTTCACCTCTTGAAAAGGCCATCTCTTTGCTGATAGCAGTAATAGTGTCAGGCGCAGAAGGCACCCCTTCCGCGAAGGTGACCACAGCTACCTCATTGAAAAAGAAGGCGAAGAACAGGACAGTATTTACAATCATTCTCTTCATTACAAGATACGACATTTTCAAAAAGCGTTCCAAACTTTTCACAACAGATGAAAATACATTTTGGCCCATCTCAAAAAATTCCTGATTAAACATCATGCGTTAAAACTAATGGTAGATTTGCAGCAATGAGACATCCAGCTATATTGGCGCGGTTTATAATCTGGAAAGCCAAGAACATTGAACATCGATCGTTCCTGCTTATCCTCTCGGTTATCATTGGAATCATCTCAGGTCTTTTAGCTGTTACTCTTAAAACGACGGTTCACTACATTGAAGTATTTTTTACCAAGAGCAGCACTTCGGAAATTGGCGGGGAGAACTACTATTATTTATTCTATCCCCTGGTCGGGATTTTTATAACCGTTGTATTTATTAGAACATTTATTAAAGAAGATATAAGTCACGGCATCACCAGAATCCTTTACTCGATCTCCAGAAGGCGGTCGATAATGAAGCTTCACAACATCTACTCATCTATCATCGCCTGTACTTTTACTGGAGGATTTGGAGGGTCAGTAGGAATGGAGGCGCCTATTGTCTCAACTGGTGCAGCTGTTGGCTCTAACGTGGGGCAGCTATTTAGACTGGACTTCAAAACCACAACTTTACTTGTAGCATGTGGAGCAACCGGAGCAATGGCTGGAATATTCGGAGCACCCATTGCCGCCTTGATATTTTCTCTGGAGGTCCTCATGTTGGACCTTACTCTTACGTCGATAGTCCCTTTGTTGATGGCTTCAGTAACAGGTTCCTTGGTAGCAAAACTGCTTTTAACTGATAAAGCTCTTTTCCATTTTTCACTGAAAGACACTTTTGATCCAATGCATCTGCCCTTTTACATCGGATTAGGGGTAATTGCTGGTTTAGTCTCTGTTTATTTTACCAGAATGAACATGGCGATTGAAGCCCGATTTGATCAGGTGCAACGCCCCTATCACAAGCTTCTTTTGGGAGGACTATTTTTAGGACTGCTTATATTCATCTTCCCTCCTCTTTATGGTGAGGGCTATATGGCTATGAAAGCCGTTTTGAGCGGATCAGGACCTGATCTTTTGAACAATAGTTTATTCCATGATTACAAGAACAACCTTTGGTTACTTCTTGGCTTCCTCACCTTGGTATTGATATTCAAAGTTGTCGCTACTTCCATCACTACTGGTTCTGGCGGCATTGGTGGAATTTTTGCACCTACGCTCTTTATGGGAGGCATAACAGGATACATTTTTGCCAAGGCAATAAATGCCCTGGAGTGGGTCAAATTATCAGAAAGCAACTTCGCACTGGTAGGGATGGCAGGACTTATTGCCGGAGTAATTCACGCACCGCTAACCGCGATTTTCTTGATAGCAGAAATTACAGATGGCTATGAACTATTTGCCCCCTTAATGGTTACTTCCGCCATATCGTATCTTACTATAATGTTTTATGAACCCCATTCTATCTACACAAAGCGGCTGGCGAAGCGTGGAGAACTGCTCACACATCACAAGGACAAAGCAGTACTATCTCACATGGTGGTTTCCGACTTGATTACCAGGGATGCTACAACCATCAGCCATGAAGCCACACTTGGAGACCTGGTGCAGGTGATTGCAAACTCCAAGAGGAATATCATACCGGTTCTGGGGGGCAACAATACACTCCTGGGCATTGTGCCGCTTGACAATATCCGCCAGATCATGTTTAATCAGGAGATGTATGAAACTACTATGGTCAGCAGCTTAATGGTACTCCCACCGAATTATGTTTCTTCGGATGAGTCAATGCAGGATGTGCTAAACAAATTTGAGGATTCTGGAGAGTGGAGCCTGCCGGTGATTGATGAAGGAGAATACAAAGGATTCATACTCAAAACTAAAATATTTTCAGCCTATCGTAAAAAATTAATCGAGTTTTCAGATGATTAAATCCCCCGTTCCAGAGTCTAGTTCACCGGAACTAGTATCATATTTATGGGGATGCTTAAGGGAACACTATAAGACCGCCCGAGTTCCAGCATGTCTTCGTCATCCTCTTCGTAGTACCAGTTAATTGTCACCTTTTCCCCTCCTTTGGACAAGCGCTCCAGACGTTCAAGAATATCCATCAAATACCGTGTGGAAGAGCTGTTGCAATATTCCAGTTTGATATTGAGTGTTGTTTCCTCCTGTGGATCCTGAATGTACTCATCAATCCAAGCTAAAATGGGGTCATAGAACTCAGCTGTTCTTTCAGGGATAGACTTGCCTTTTAATTCAAGCACACCTGAGCCAGCATCCAGCGAAAGTGCTGGCAACTTAAAACTTCCCTGCCGTTCTATATTGTCCATCAAAGCACTCAATTCATTAGAAATCTGTTGCCCGTAAAGTTACTATTTTTGGCAAAAGACACAAGTGCGGAAACAGACGCTACAGTACAATATTCACAATCCGTCTTTCTACCACTATTACCCTCGTAGGATCCTTGCCGTCCAGCCACTTTGTGCTTTGTTCATTTGACAATACCGCCTCCTCTATTTCGTCCTTTGACAGATCTAGAGGTAAACTTAACTTAAAGCGTGTCTTGCCATTGAATGAGACAGGATAATCGTACGTGTCACCGGCTAGATGTTGCTCATCATATTCCGGATATGAGGCAGTTGAAACGCTTGAATCATTTCCCAATAAAGACCAAAGCTCTTCCGCAATATGCGGAGCAAAGGGTGAAAGGACAACCACAAGATCGGAGAGAATTACCCTCTTCTTACACTTTAGATTACTAAGTTCATTCACACATATCATGAGGGCACTCACTGAAGTATTGAAAGATAGATTTTCAATATCCTCGTACACTTTCTTGATTACCTTATTCAGCGCTCTTAATTCCTCTTCATTCGGCGCATCCTCGGACACGTTCAATACACTAGCCTCATCGTGAAAAAGACGCCAGAACTTGCGCAAGAATTTATACACGCCTTCAATTCCCTTGGTGTCCCACGGTTTTGGCTGATCCAGAGGCCCCAGGAACATCTCATACATACGTAAGGTGTCTGCGCCGTACTGAGAGATGAGCTTATCTGGATTAATGACATTTCCCTTAGACTTACTCATCTTTTCCCCACCTTCACCGAGGATCATTCCCTGATTGACCAGTTTTTTAGCTGGTTCATCAAACGGAAGGCACCCAAGATCGTACAGGAATTTGGTCCAGAATCGCACATATAGTAGATGCCCGGTTGCATGCTCAGCCCCTCCAAGATAAAGATCGATATTTTGCCAATACTGCAATGCCTTACCCGAAACAAATTCCTTGTCGTTGAGCACATCCATATACCTCAGGTAATACCAACTTGACCCTGCCCAGCCTGGCATCGTATTCGTTTCTATCTGAAATCCTTCCTTAGTAGCCCAATTGTTTGCCCGGGCCAATGGCGGCTCCCCGTCCTCCGTTGGTAGATATTTATCAACCTCTGGCAGTTCAAGAGGCAGCTCACTAGCATCCATCATATAAGGTGTCCCTTCCTTGTAATACACAGGGAATGGCTCCCCCCAATATCTTTGCCGGCTGAATACCGCATCTCTGAACTTATAGTTGATTTTCGCCGTACCTAGTCCATTACCTTGTATTCGTTCTATTATCGCTGGAATTGCTTCCGGGATCTTCAGGCCGTTGAGGAAATCAGAGTTAATCATCACGCCGTCTTTGTTCTCGTTAGCCCCTTCCGAAATATCTGAGTCTGAAATTATCGAAACAATAGGAAGATCAAAATGCCTGGCAAAGTCCCAATCGCGTTGATCACCAGATGGCACCGCCATTATTGCACCTGTTCCATACCCAGCCAATACATAGTCAGAAATCCAGATGGGAACCTTGTCGCCAGAAAATGGATGCAGGGCATGTGCACCGGTAAAAACACCTGACACTGATTTAACATCCATCATGCGATCACGTTCGGATCTTTTCATGACCACCTTAACGTATTTGTCAACTTCCGCCTTATGAGATCTAGTAGTTATGGCAGCAACCAGCTCATGCTCAGGCGCCAGCACCATGAACGTAGCTCCAAAAATTGTATCGGGCCTGGTTGTAAATACTTCCAGAGTCTCTTCAAGTGAATCAAGAGCGAAGTTGATAGTGGCACCTTCCGAACGCCCAATCCAGTTCCGCTGCATTTCCTTCAGTGATGTGGTCCATTCAATCTCATCAAGGCCAGATAACAGGCGTTGGGCATAAGCCGTAATACGGAGCGACCACTGCTTCATCAACTTTCGCTCAACAGGATACTCCCCTCTCTCAGACACCCCCTCTTTCACCTCTTCATTAGCCAGTACCGTCCCTAGCTGAGGGCACCAGTTGACCATTGTCTCCGACAAATACGCCAGGCGATAATTGAGCAACATGTTTCGCTGCTCAACTTCTGTCCAGCAATTCCATTCATCCGCTGAGAAAGGATCATGGCTCGTTGCTGATGCAACAACATTTACACTGCCGCTTTCCCTAAACTTCTCCATCAAAGCCTCAATGGGTTCAGCTTTATCAGACGCTCTGTTATACCATGATTCGAAAAGCCTGATGAATATCCATTGCGTCCACTTATAAAAACCCGGATCACTTGTTCTCACCTCCCGATCCCAATCAAAAGAGAAGCCCATTAGATCCAGCTGCCTTCGATATGTTTCGATATTCTTAGCTGTGGTCAAAGAAGGATGTTGGCCTGTTTGAATAGCATATTGCTCAGCCGGCAACCCAAAGGAATCGTAACCCATTGGATGCAGAACATTAAATCCGCTCAAACGCTTGTACCTGGCAATAATATCTGAAGCAATATAGCCGAGTGGGTGTCCCACATGCAAACCCTGCCCGGAAGGGTAAGGAAACATATCTAAAATGTAGTACTTGGGCCTAGTGGTATCGTCAGGCGTCTTAAACGTTTGGTTGGATTTCCAGTAGTCCCTCCACTTCTTTTCTATTTCAATAAAGTCGTAATCCATCCATTGTGCAATTGTTTTCCTGCAATACCAGCGTCATCACCATGCGAAATTAAAAAATCCCAGAAGACGGGTATCAAATTTTCTTACTTTTGATCAGCAATATCCAATCTTATTTCCATGTCAACCAAAGAAAAGATCGTTAAACGAAGGCTGTACGCTTCGTCTGTTTCGACGATTATTAGTATCGCACTTGTGCTATTTGTGCTTGGCCTGGTCGGATTAATTGTATTGACCTCTGAAAAACTTTCGGTAATGGTAAAAGAGAATATTGGATTCTCCATCTATCTCAAAGAACAGACAAAAGAAGTAGATATAATTCAATTGAAAAAATACCTTGAAGCCACTGCCTACGTGAAATCCGCTATGTACATCACCAAAGAACAAGCAGTTGAATTACTGCAGAGGGATTTAGATCCAGATGAAGACTTCCTCGACATTCTGGAAGGATATAATCCGCTTCCGGCATCAATTGATATCATTCTGAATGCAACATATGCTAACCCGGACAGCATCACCTGGATAGAAGAAGATATGGCCCAACATGATCTGGTGAGGGAATTTAAGTACGACCCTAACTTTTTGAACCTGATCAATGCCAATGTAAAACAGATCAGTATGTTCATACTTGTCTTTGGGGGCCTGCTGTTTCTAATTGCCATCGCGTTAATCAACAACACTATCCGCCTTGTTATTTATTCACAACGGTTTACCATCAGGACCATGCAGTTAGTTGGGGCGACAAGGGGATTTATTCGCAGGCCATTTATCATGAAGGGCATTACCCACGGGATCATAGCAGGTGTAATCGCAATTGCATTCCTAGTAGGATCACTCTACCTAACTCAACAAGAAATCCCAGAGCTCATTGAAATACACGACATACAACTAATTGGAACTATCTTCGGTGCGGTAATAATATCCGGAATACTAATCTCATGGATATCAACGTTATTCGCAGTTAGGAAATATTTGAAACTCAAAACAGACGAACTCTATTTTTAGTACTTTTGTATCATGAGCGACGAAGCAAAAAAAGAAGAACCTTCCGGTTTTGTATTGGAAAAACAAGGATACATCCTTGTCTTGACGGGTATCTTGTTAATTATTTCAGGATTTATCCTGATGTCTGGTGGAGGATCTGAAGACCCCAACTATTTTAATGCGGATGAAATATTCAGCTTTAGACGTATAACATTGGCCCCAATAGTGGTAATGACCGGATTTGCATTAGAGATATATGCCATCATGAGGAAGCCTAAAAATTAAGCCCCGCACCCTTAAAACCTATGTCTGCATTACAAGCTTTAATACTCGGAATAATTCAAGGACTTACCGAGTTCTTGCCCGTTTCCAGCAGTGGTCACCTTGAATTGGCCAAAGCACTATTTGACTACCAGGGGCTTCCGGAAGATTCTTTATTCGTGACTGTTGTACTCCACGCTGCAACCGCTTTAAGCACTATTGTAGTCTTCAGGAAAGAGGTTGGTCAATTGATAAAGGGGTTGTTCCAATTTAAGAACAATCAGGAGCTCCATTATTCGCTGAAAATTATTGTGTCTATGATTCCCGCAGCTATTATTGGATTGATGTTTAACGATTTGATTGAAACATTTTACGCAGGCAAAGTAAAACTGGTTGGGGCGATGTTATTAGTAACTGCGATACTACTGTTCTTTGCGGACAAGGCGAAGAATACCAAGACTGAAGTCACTTACCTGCACAGCATAATTATCGGGATAGCACAAGCAATTGCCATTCTTCCTGGCATATCCAGATCCGGTGCGACAATATGCACGTCAGTGTTGATTGGCGTTAATCGAGAGAAGGCTGCAAGATTCTCATTTCTTATGGTGGTGCCGTTGATTTTAGGCAAGATGGCTAAAGAAATAATGGACGGTGCTCTGGCCTCGAGTAATGTCGAAGCAATTCCATTAACCATTGGGTTTGCGGCTGCCTTCTTTACCGGATTAATTGCTTGCACATTCATGATCAGTCTGGTAAAGAAAAGTAACCTGATTTACTTTGCCGTCTATTGTGCTGCAGTAGGAGTGTTGGCGATTGTATAATCAGGTGGAAATATGCATGAAACCGATTGAAGTTCACCTGAGCAAGGTGAAAAATATCAAAGAGGGCGCACTGGTACTGATTGACAAACCACTTACCTGGACTTCTTTTGATGTAGTCAATAAGATCAGGTATTTCCTAAACAAAGAGCTGCATACCGGCCGCATCAAAGTGGGTCATGCAGGAACTTTGGACCCATTGGCTACTGGCTTACTAGTTGTGTGCATAGGTAAATTCACAAAACGCATCAGTGAAATTCAAAAGCAGGATAAAGAGTATGCAGGGACACTTTCCCTTGGTGCAACAACGCCTTCATATGACCTGGAAACAGAAATTGACAGAACTTTCACCACAGCAGATATAGCTGACAAAAAAATACATGAGTTCACCAAACAATTTGAAGGAGTAATTGAACAAGTACCCCCAGCCTACTCTGCCATTAAAGTGGATGGCGTACGATCCTACAAGAAAGCTAGGAAAAATATTGCCCTGAAACTCCAACCCCGGCAAGTTAAAATTGACTCGTTCAGGATAACAAACATTAATATACCCAAAGTGGAGTTTATCGTGTCGTGTTCTACTGGTACGTATATACGCTCTTTAGTACATGATTTTGGCAAGGCATTGCACAATGGTGCACACTTAACTGCGTTATCAAGAACGAGGATAGGACACTTTCACCTTGGCAATGCCTGGAAGCTGAAAGATGTGCTTCAATGATAAATTAATCAGAAGACTCTTGAAAATTAGCCTATAAATTGATACTTTCGCGACCCCATCACTATTAAGAAAACAAAGCACATAGATCTTTAGACAATGAAGCTATCTCAATTTAAGTTCAATCTACCCGACGCGCTGCTAGCTGAACGGCCAACTGCCGAACGTGATGGGTCCAGATTAATGGTTGTAAACAGAGCAGACGGAACAATTGAACACAAAATCTTTAAGGACATTCTTGAGCACTTCGATGACAAGGACCAAATAGTAGTCAACAACACCAAGGTTTTTCCCGCTCGAATTTATGGCAACAAAGAAAAAACTGGAGCCAAGATTGAGGTTTTCTTGCTAAGAGAGCTTAGCAGAGAGCAACTGCTTTGGGATGTTTTGGTTGACCCGGCAAGAAAAATCAGAATAGGCAATAAACTCTATTTCGGAGATGATGAAACTCTCGTAGCGGAGGTTATTGACAATACGACATCCCGGGGCCGTACTCTGAGGTTCTTATATGACGGCACATATGAAGAATTCAAGGAGGTAATTGAGGAATTGGGTGAAACTCCACTTCCCAAGTACATAAAAAGAGCTGCGGATCAGCAAGACAAAGAAAGGTACCAGACCATTTATGCGAAACACGAAGGAGCTGTAGCCGCACCAACTGCTGGTTTGCACTTCAGCAAAGAGCTGCTGAAGAAAATGGAATTAAAAGGTGTAGGCATTAATGAGATCACTTTGCATGTCGGACTGGGAACATTCAGGTCCATTGAGGTGGAAGATCTGACCAAACACAAGATGGACTCTGAAGAGATTTCTATTCCAATAGAAACTGTAACGGCTATCAATCAGGCTAAAGACTTAAAAAAGAAAGTCTGCTCCATTGGCACTACAACCATGAGGGCTATTGAAACTTCAGTATCAACAACAGGGATGCTGAAACCATATGAAGGCTGGACAAATAAGTTCATCTTTCCTCCGTATGAATTTAGTATTGCCAATTGCATGGTCAGTAATTTCCATCTGCCTCAATCGTCACTTTTCATGATGGTGTGTGCTTTTGGGGGATATGACCTGATGTTTCAGGCATATAAAACAGCTATCAAGGAAAAATACAGGTTCTATAGTTACGGTGATGCCATGTTGATCCTGTGACTTATCTATCTCCCAGATACGTTATTATCGCTGCCGGAGGCAGCGGCTCCCGTTTCAACAGTAATCTTCCCAAACAATTTGTGGAATTGGAAGGGGTTCCCATGCTGATACGAACCATGGAAGCCTTCGATCAGGCAATCCCCAATATACGCGTGATATTGGTATTGCCCGCTGAGCACGTTCACCTCTGGGACGAATTAGGAAAGAATTATAACTTGGAAATTTCTCATGAGGTAGTTACTGGTGGTGAAACGCGTTTCAACTCAGTAAAAAACGGTCTGGACGTTATCGACGATGAAGAGGGCTTTATAGCTATTCATGACGGTGTGCGTCCATTGATCAGCAAGAAACTAATTAGAGATGCCTTCAAGGCAGCTGAATCAAATGGCAACGCCATTCCCGTCATCAATGTAAATGATTCTTTGCGAAAAGTAGATGGCGACCTAAATATGCCTGTCAACAGGGGTGACTTCCGGGTAGTTCAGACCCCTCAATGCTTTGCCCTGTCAGTGATCAAAAAGTCCTTCAAGCAATCATATTCACCTGGATTTACGGACGAAGCCTCGGTCGTAGAATCAAGTGGAGAGGTCATACATTTGATACAGGGCGAGCCAATCAATATAAAAATAACTACACCGGCAGACCTACTGATAGCTGAAGCCTTTTACAAAGGATCACTAAGCTAACACACGTATTTTGCTATCTGGAAGTATTGACATGTTGTCCAAGTCAACATCATAGATAAGATTGATCCCCGGCCTTTTTCCCTTTTCAAAGCTGCCAAGTTCATCGTCAATACCCAGCACCTTCGCTCCATCATAAGTTGCCCACGATATCAGGGTAGAAAGTTGAATACCTGGATAGCTGGCTGAAATTGTCTTCATCTCATCCAGAATAGACAAGGCCCAATTGGAGGCAAGGCTATCAGTTCCAAGAACCACCAAGCTCCCTGTTTCAGCAAGCATATCAACGTCAGGCAGCCTGTTTTCAATGTATAAGTTAGCATTCGGGCAAAGGCAATAGCTTACATGAGAATTGGAATCAGCCGCTCTAGACAGATCAGCATTCGTGGTGTAGGTGTTGTGTACCAAGAGCACTGACACACCTCCCCCTAGCGACTTCAAAACAGCCTCCATGGAATTTGTTTGAGTAGGGCTAAAAAAATTGAGGTCGACACCAAAGTCAGCATACAATTCCCGAATCGGGCCAGTACCATCCATGTACAATGTGTTCTCATGAGCCGACTCCTGATTGTGAATACACAACGACACATCTGTATCTCTGGCATGACCGCCCAACAACCCCATCAATTCAGCCGAAGCAGTATAGGGGGCATGAGGCACAAGGGAGCTCGTAATCCCCATCTCGGTAGAACGATCCTGTAAAGTGACACCATCAGCGAATACTGAACGAGATATAGCAGGATCAAGCCCAATAAGTTCAATGTAGTTGTGATAATGTATTTCAGACTCCGATTTCAGGGCAAATGATTCTCCTGTATTGCAAATGTCACCAACTGCCACAATGCCGTTTGTTTTCATTTCCGCCTCAGCTTCCTGCATCGCATGCTGAATAACATCCGGCATGGCTTTTCTCATTTCCATTATCGGTCTAATAAAATCTACCAAACCACCCCTCTCAAGCATCATACCTTTTAAGTGTGATAATTCAAGGTGACAATGTGAATTAATAAAACCGGGACACAAGAAGCCTTCCACCACAATTAAATCCTCTAATCCCTCACTGTTTTCCAGCACATCTAACACTGTTCCACCATCATCTGTTATTAAAACACCGTTGAGAATTGGTGCTGTTTTGGCTAAAAAAACCACGTTTGCTAAATATTTTTTCACCTGATCTAAATGAAGGGAATGATTCGAAAATAATCATTATATTTACATAATTGGCATCCTATTTGGCAAGCG
>Ga0302119_10001097_pt1 | contig 12202 bp, 9 predicted proteins | sample AG5_Tmax_MG_FD_203114 | JGI IMG/M metagenome (GOLD analysis project Ga0302119, IMG submission 203114) | Marine microbial communities from Western Arctic Ocean, Canada - AG5_Tmax | ecosystem: Environmental > Aquatic > Marine > Oceanic | place: Canada: Western Arctic Ocean | collected 2017-10-01
CGCAAGCGGTCGAGCGGTGCTTCCTCGGCGAAGAGGCAGGCGCCAGTCAGGAGTAGAACGGCAAGGGCGCGGCTCTGAACGCTACAACTCGAGAGCGATGAGGTCGTCCAGGGTCTGGCGTCTGCGCACGACCCTGGCTTCTGCTCCATCGATCAGGACTTCCGCGGGCATGGGGCGGGAGTTGTAGTTCGAGGCCATCGTGAAGGAGTAGGCGCCGGCGCTCATGATGGCGACGATATGATCTGCATGAAAGTCTGCGAGGTCGCGGTCCTGACAAAAGAAGTCGCCACTTTCGCAGATGGGGCCGACCACGTCGGCCTTGATTTGTGAGTCGCCAGCGGACTCGCGGACGGGGACGATCTCGTGATGTCCCTGGTAGAGTGCGGGGCGGATGAGATCGCTCATGCCGGCATCCACCACTTTGAAGTTCTTTGCGTGACCCTTCTTCTCGTAGAGGCAGGTAGTGAGCAGGACACCGGCATTGCCGACCATGTAGCGACCTGGTTCGAGGAGGATTTTGAGGCCGAGGGGCGTGAGGCGAGGAACCAGTTCGGTGGCGTAGATTTCAGGAGAGAGAGGGGGTTCGGCTTGCTGTTCCCACCACTCGCTTTGACCGGAGGCGAGGGCCGAATCGTAGACGATTCCGATTCCGCCGCCGATGGAGAAGAATTCGATGTTGTGCCTGGCCTTGAGTTCGGCCGCAAGCGGGACAACCCGTTCGACCGCTTCGACGAAGGGGTCGACGGTGGTGAGTTGAGAACCGATGTGCATCTGCACCCCTCGAACGAGGATGTGGGGCAGGGTCGAAGCGTGCTGGTAAACTTCTTCGGCCGCGAGGTAGTCGACCCCAAACTTGTTTTCGGCCTTGCCGGTGGAGATGTATTCGTGGGTCTTGGCGTCGACATTGGGATTGATGCGGACGGCAATGGGAGCGACGGCCCTCATGCTGCCGGCCACCTCATTGAGCAAATCGAGTTCGGCGACGGACTCGATGTTGAAGCAATAGATTTTGTGTTCGAGGGCGAACTTGATTTCGTGGGCGGTTTTGCCGACCCCGGCGAAGGAGCAAAGCTTGGGGTCGCCGCCCGCCTTGATGACGCGGAAGAGTTCACCTCCGGAGACGATGTCGAAGCCGCTCCCGAGATCAGCGAGAAGCCCCAGGACGGAGAGGTTGGAGTTTGCTTTGACTGCGTAGGCGATGTGGTGATCGAGACCCGCCAAGGCAGCATCGAGGCGGCGATAGTGATCGCGGACCGTGTTGGCCGAGTAGACGTAAAGGGGGGTGCCGTGCTCCTCGGCAACGGACTGGAGGTTGCGCTCTTCGCAGTGAAGTTGGCCGTTGCGATAGTGGAAGTGATGCATGTCTGGGAGGGGAAAGGATTCAGCAAATCGTGTTCAGGAAGGGAAGGAGGAAAGTGGGGATGGGCGGACTGATACTCCAGAACTCCATTGCTCCAACACTCCAAAATTCGGGAACTTGGAAGATTCTCCGCGGGAGGCCAATCCCGGCCCGGAGCAGGAATGGCGCCAGGATAAGGCTCTTCCGTCTCGATCCCGGGAGGGATCAAGATCAAGGCATCTCGAAAACTCCCGGAATGAGTTTGAAAGCGTGTCTGAGGATGTTGCGACCCCTGCCGGTCTCGGGGCCTATCTTCTCCTTGCGGATCTTGCTAGAAGGAGAAGGCGCGGGTCTTTCGGGCGAAAAAGTCTTCGTCGATTGCCTTGTCATTGATGTTGATCAATTTGGTCTGGGCGCTGGAGGTGAGGCGGACGTGTGCGAACTTGTTGGAGTCAAACTCGGGAGGCGGGAGGACGACCACTGATTTCACCCGTTTTCCGAGGGTGATCTTGTAGATCCGGTTGGCCGGGAGTGTGACGCGAGTGCGGACGTTGAGTTTGGAAAAGTATCCGCTGCGGCGGTGAACGACTTCGGAGCCGTCACCGACGAAGACACGGTCGTTGTTGAGGCGGCTCTTGGGAAAGCCAATGCCGCGCGATTCAGTTTCGAGAAACAGTTCGCCTCCGCGGGCGAGTTCGAGAGTGCCTTCAAGGTCGAGGAAGATATTGACGGTGTCCGGGAGTCGTTCCAGTTCCTCGCTGAGGAGGGTGGTTTTCTTTTCGCGAGAGTAAGGAAAGGCGAGGCAGGTGGTTCCGATCACGGCCAAGAGGCCGACGAGGAGAGCAAAAGGAAGCCAGTGGGGGATTTTTTCCCCGACCGGTTTCTTGGGTTCGTAGAAGGCGTTGCGATGCAGGCCAAAGAGGTGGAGTAATCCGGCGCTGGTGAACCATACTGCTCCCGCCGACCAGAGGACATCGCTGGCAAAGTGTCCGCCTTGGACGACGCGGGCCATGCCGATGAAGGTCCCGAAGGCGGCTCCCAGGACGAGGACGGCGATTCCGGTTCTGCGGCGGCGGGCTGCGAGCAGGGCGAGGCCCCCTGCAAAAAAGTAGAAGCCCATCGAGGCATGACCGGAGACAAAGGACTTACCGTCGCTGCTTTTGTCGATGGTGAGGAGGGGTTCAAAGGGGAGCCGTCCGCCCAGTTCGATCACTTCGCGGGGCCGGGGCCGGCCCCAGTTCCCCTTCAGGATGGTATTCACAAGGAGGCCCGGTCCGAGCACGAGGACGAGGGCGAGGTAGGCGGTGAGTTTGCGCTGGGGAGCGAGTTTCGGCCGGCCAATGCTGAGGACGAGCACCGAGAAGGCGACCACCGCGGTGAGGATGGCCGGGACAGGACCGAATTTATAAAGTTGGGCCCAAGGGCTCTTGCCCGCGTAAGTCCAGAGATGGGCGCTTTCGTTGTAGTAATTTTGCGCGATCCTGAGATCGAAATCGCCCAGCAGGAAGGGCAGGGACCCAGCCAGCAGGAGGAGGGCGGGCAGAACATAGAGCAGGAGAATCCAGCGCCGAGTCACGGGGGGAAGATGGTGGAGGCTAGTAGCAGGTAGCAAGGAGCAAGTGGCGAAGAACTGCGCCGGCCGAGCGGGAGTGCTGAGCAGCACGCGGAGCGGGAACTCTGAGGCCCTGGATCTGGGATCTGGAATCAAACTATTCGCTTGTTTCGAAGGGGGAGTGGCGGACTCTGCTGGCGATGGCGCTCTGGGCGGATCTTCGGTTTGTGTGGCAGCGTTTTGTCAAGACGCTGAAGGGGGGTTGGCTCTTGTGGATTGGACGGGTCTTAACGTTCATGGTGCTGACGGGCTTGGTCCTCTTTCCGAATGATTTGAGATTGCTCGATTGGGTGCAGGCTGCGGAGGGATGGAAGGGCGTGGAGAAGATCTTCGGCTTTTGGGGTGGCTTTTTGCAGTTCAGCGTGGGAGGAGGGATTCTTCTGCTGATTGCGGGGGCGCTGAGGAAGGACCGTTGGCTGCGGCGGGCGGCCTTCGCTTTCATGTTGGCGGGGGTGTTGAGTGGCGCGACCACGTTGGTTTTCAAAATGACGAGTGGCCGGGCCCGGCCCGAGACCGTCGTGTGGAAGGAGCTGCACTACCTGACATTTACGGGGCCGACCACTTCAGGGAAGTTTCATGGATATTTTTCGGGACATACTTCGGCCGCAACAGCGAGTGCGGTCGCGATTGCGGTGATTTACCCTCGGGTGGGCTGGGCCGTGTTGTTCTTCGCGGGGGCGGTGGGCTGGTCGCGAATGTATGGCAATCACCACTTTCCGGCTGATGTTGCCCACGGAGCAGCCTGGGGGGTGATGTGGGGATTTTTAGTGGGATCGGGGTTGAAGAAGGCGAAAGACGTCGGGCAAGCAGCGGAAAGTGAGCCGGAGGAGGAGAGCGGAGATCGGGTGTTTTGACATCTCGGGACTGGGCCCCTACTATCGACTGATCCCTTCGTTGATCATTGATGAACCATCGATCTCCATGGCATGGCTGCAGCGGCTCGCGCCGTGAATTTCTCTGGCAGGTTGGCGCCGGATTCGGTGGCGTGGCCCTGAGCTCCGTGATGGCCGAGGATGGAGTATTCGGGGCGATGAATGCTGCGGCACTCCCGCACGTTGCCGCCAGGGCCAAGCGGTGCATTTTTCTCTTCATGTTCGGGGGGCCGCCCTCGATGGACACCTTCGACTACAAGCCGGAATTGCAGAAGCGGAACGGAGAGACGGTGGATACTGAAACGCGGCGGGGCAAGGTGGAGCCCAACAAGTTGCTGGCCTCGAAGCGGAGTTTCAAGCAGTATGGGGAGTCTGGTCTCTGGTGCAGCGATGCCTTTCCCCACATTGCCAAGCACATGGATGAGCTCTGTTTGATCAAGAGCCTCTACACCGATTCCTTCATCCATGGCTCGGCGGTCATCCAGGCCAACACGGGCCGCATTCTACAAGGCCATCCCTCAATGGGTTCCTGGCTGAGTTATGGGCTGGGCACCGACAATCAGAATTTGCCTTCCTTCGTGGTCATGTTGGACCCGCGAGGCGGTCCCATCTCGGGAGCACCCAACTGGAGCTCAGGATATATTCCCGCTTCTCATCAGGGCACGGTCTTTCGTTCGAAGGGAGATCCCATTCTGCATCTGAGCAATCGGGAGGGGCTGACTCGTGAGATGGAGCGGGAGCATCACGATGCCTTGGCCCGATTGAATGCAGTCCATCTCAAGGAGCGTTTCGGGCGCGACGATTTGGAGGCTCGGATCAAGAGTTATGAATTGGCCTACCGGATGCAGATCTCTGCTCCTGAGGTAACGGATCTGGCCGGAGAGTCGGAGAAGACGATGGAGATGTATGGAATCTTCGATAAGAAACCGGATCACAAATGGTCGGTCGGTCCGGCCCACTTTGGGCGGCAGTGTCTCACCGCCCGGCGCTTGATCGAGCGGGGGACGCGCTTCGTGCAAATTTACTCCGGCGGTGGAGTGCAGCAGCAAAGCTGGGATGCTCATGCTGGGCAGGAAGTGAATCTCCAGATCCACGCGCCCGAAATTGATCGGCCCATCGACGGGCTCCTGACTGACCTCAAGCAGCGTGGGTTACTGGATGAGACCCTGGTGGTCTGGGGGGGCGAGTTTGGCCGGCAACCGGGGACGAAACCGAATTACGATGTGACGGGGCGCGATCACAACCCGAAGGGGTTCCTCTACTGGATGGCCGGCGGAGGGGTGAAGCCGGGATTTTCCTATGGCGAAACCGATGAGCTTGGTCACGCCGCGGAAGAGAATCCGCGGCATCTACGAGATCTCCACGCTACCATTCTGCACCTGATGGGCATCGATCACGAGCAGCTCACTTACTTCTATGATGGGCTGGATCAGAAGTTGACCGGATTGGTTCCGGCCGAACCGATTCATGAGGTTGTGGCGTGAGGGCCCGGTGCGGGGAGACGACTCGAAGGAGAGGCAGAGTCGTCCGTGAGCTCTGGGGGGTGGTCCTGAAGTTGATCCGAAATTGGGAACTCAGTTCTGTCTTGAGCGACCATGGACAGCATGAGGACTCCTCTTAGTCGACGTAGACGAACTCATTCAGATTGAAGAGAAGATTGCAGAAGGAAGCCAGGGCTTTGTCTGCGGGTGTTCTTTGATCGAGATCACCGGTGACTGCGAAGGTCTTGCCATCCGCCTTGATTTGCATCTGATTTACGCGCAACTCGCCACCCCAGGAGCGGATTCCGATGCGGCCTCGCAGCGGGAGAGGTGCAGGGTCGATGACGTCGATGAGGAGAGTCTTGCGGCCGACCAAGCCGGCTCGGATCCGCGACTCGGTCCAAGCGAGATGGATGTGGTGCCACCCGCTGGAGGGAGGAAGCTCCGCGGCTGCCAGGACCTGGAGATCCTCGGTGTGCTTCACGAGGGAGACCCTGTGCCTTCGGGGATCGAAGTGGAGTTCATAGCCCCGCAAGAGTTCGCCCTTCGGTTGGGCGCGGAAGATCACGGAAGCGAGCTCAGCCTGGCGGTCGAATTGCAACCGAGCGGTGATGCTGCCTGCCCCTTGAAGCTCCACCCCCTTCCAGAGGGCGAAGGGGCCTTGTGGCGGCTTCACGGTGAACAGATCAGCCATCCCGACAAAGGAATCTCCGCGATAGTAGATCCACTTTTTGCGAGGGCCGATAAAGAAGTCCTGCGGGCGATGCATGTCGCGGAACCCCCGAATCATGGTGGGCGGGACTGCTGGTCGGAGACGGATCATTTCCGGTGCTTCGGCGAAGGCCTTCTCCTGACGGGCGAGGTAGGCCATGGCGATCATCACCTCCTCGGCGGTGGCTTTGCGACTGAGCGCTGCGCGGAAGGCCAGGCGAATCTGTTGCTCGCGGTCCCCCTTGGCCTGCTTGGTCAAGGAGGCGGTGAAGAGGCGAGCGGTCTTGTTGATGAAGGGACCGTTGAGAAGAGTCAAAGCCTGGGGGGCGACCGTGGTGACTTGGCGCGTGGGGCTTGAGAGATCAGGGTTGGCGCAGTCAAAGGAATCCAAGAGGACCGGCATGGCGTTGCGCTTGGCAAAGATGTAGATGCTGCGGCGTCTGCGATCCTTCTCTGAGGAGAACTCCCATCCGTTTCCCGATCGCGAATCTCCCGCCAGGACTTGTGGCGCCAAGGCGGGGAAGAATCCCCGGCCGCCGGCTTCGAGATTGAGGGCGCCGGCTGCCGCGAGCACCGAGTCCCGGATGGCTTCGGCCTCCAGCCGGCGACTGTTCTGTCGCCAAAGCAAGCGATTGTCGGGATCGGATTTCTGGATCGTGGCGGTCCGGGAAGATTGGCGATAGGTAGCGCTCGTGGCAATGAGGCGATGGATGTGTTTCAGGCTCCAGTCGTGCGCGATCAATTCAGAGGCCAACCAGTCGAGGAGCGCAGGATGGGAGGGGGGGAGTCCGGCCTTTCCAAAGTTGTTCGGAGTGCGAACCAGGCCCTGCCCGAAGTGATAGTGCCAAAGACGATTCACGATCACCCGGGCGGTGAGAGGATTGTCAGGGCTGGTGATCCAGGCGGCCAGCGCCTTGCGACGTCCGGTGGATTTCTCCCGCTTGGTGATCTTGTGCTGGTGCGGGAATGCCTTCATGAGCACGGGGGGGAGGGTGGGGGCCACCGTTGATGCCGGAGTCTTGGGATCTCCTCCCAGGAAGATCACGGTTTCCGGAGCGTCGGGGCCCTCTTCATTGACGGCCAGGGCCACTTCTCCGGATGGGAGATCGACAAGAGTGGTGCCATCGATCTTCACGTTTCGGAAGTGCGAGAGCATCGCGTAGTAGTCGCGCTGGGGAAACGGGTCGGAGGGATGATCGTGACACCTGGCACACTGCAGGGTGACTCCGAGGAAGGCGTTGCAGGTGGTGGTCAACATGTCGTCCAGTCCGTCGAACTGGGCCAGGTCTTTATCGTCGGGTTCCTGGTCCCAGGGACCTGCCCGGTAGAAGGTGGTGGCGGTGATTGAGCGATCGCTGACGGGATCGAATTCATCGCCAGCCAGCTGCTGGCGCACAAACTCGTCGTAGGGCAGGTCCGAGTTGAAGGCCTCGATGACCCAATCGCGATACCGCCACGCTTCTGGTTTTTCGGCGTCGTGTTCGTAGCCGTTGGTTTGGGCGAAGCGGACCACATCTAGCCAGTGACGTCCCCAACGTTCTCCGAAGTGGGGGGAGGCGAGGAGACGATCGATCAACTTCTCATAGCCATCCGGGGAGCGGTCCGCGAGGAAGGCGTCAACCTCTTCCGGGCTCGGAGGCAGCCCGAGGAAGTCGAAGTAGGATCTTCGGATCAGTTTCCTCTTGGTGGCGGCAGGACTGGGCTGCAAGCCAGCCTTCTCGAGCCGTGCGGCGATAAAGTGGTCGAGGGAGTTGAGGGCCCAGCCCTCGCCTGCCCCCTTTGGGAGAGCGGGGCGGACGACCTTGGTGAACGACCAATGCGCTTCGGCAAGCCGTTCTTCCCCTGCACCGAGGCCCGAAGGGGCGTCCATGGTCAGGAGGGCGACGAGTCCAAGAGTGGGTCTCAGGTTGAGCACTTCTCCTTCTTAATAGAGCATGATTGCAGCGAGGGCGATCAGGCAGATCCGCGGGAAACAGATGATGGGGTCGTGAGGTTCAGGGAAGGTGGTGCGACTGGGCGCATGATCAGATCATGCGCCCACGGGCTTGATGGAATTCTTAAGATCGAGGTAGAGGTTGTAGCTGGCGACCAGACAGGGGAAGGCATTGGCGAGCACACCGACGGAATCGGGCTTGCCGAGGATGAAGTAGGAGAGGAGGGAGAGACTGCCGATGACCGACATGATCCAGAAGATGCGGGGCATCTCGACTTGCTGAGCTTTGCGGCTGGCGAGCATCTGGGGAAGCCAGCGGCAGGCGAACATGATCACGCCAAAGTAGCCGATCAGTTTCCACGGATAGAGGATGACGTCGAAGCCGAAGTGTTCGCCCTCGTAAAAGATCTTGTGCAGGATTCCATCACCGACTGGTTCGGTGACGGTGTGAGCGAGGATCGAGTAGAAGTCCATGGTTGTGGGGTGGCTCGTGGTGCTTGCCAGCGGGATGAACTGGGGGAGGGCACCGAAGTGGCAACAAGGGGAGAGGTGGGGACCTTCCGCACCAATCCTCTAGGGCTCTCTTGGGCCTTGCTGCGGTTAGGTCATTCCGTAGTGGATTCAGAGATTGGGATTCAGGGATCAGTTGGCGGTTCGTTGCGTTCGCTGATGTCGAAGGAAACTTTACGATTGAGGAGCCACTTGACGCCGAAGAGGTCGTAGACGCCGCGGATGGCGCGGTTGAAATTGGTGTACTTGGAGTCGCCCGCGAGGCGGCCACGGTGATTGACGGGCATTTCGACGATTTTCAGGCCGCCCTTCAGGAACTGGGCGGCTAGGAAGCGGTGCATGCCGTTGAAGGGAACGAGGTGATCAACGGCTTCCCGGCGGAAGGCCTTGAGGGAACATCCGGTATCGCGGAGGCCGTCCTTGACGAACAGGCGGCGAATGGCATTGGCAAATTTGGAAGCCCAGCGGCGCGAGACGGTATCCTTGCGCTGGGCGCGGTAGCCGCAAACGACGTCCGCTTCGTCGCCGAGAGCGTCGACCAGGGCCGGAATATCGGCGGGATCGTTCTGTCCGTCGCCATCGATGAAGACGATGATGGGGCGGCTGGCATTGCGCGCTCCGGCGTACATGGCGGCGGACTGGCCGCGGTTGCGGGCAAACTGGAGGGCGGTCACCCCTGGTACCGTGGAGATGATCTGCCAGGTCTTGTCCGAGCTGCCATCGTCGACCGCGAGGATTTGGGCCCCGGGATTGGTCGCAACGATTTCCTCGAGGACGGTCCGGGCAGCTTCCTCTTCGTTGTAAAATGGGACGACGATGCTGATCTCTGAACTCATGGTGTGGGACTCTCCATGGTGGGAGCGGGCCAATCTTTCAAGCCCTTCGCAAGGTAAAACGTGTAGCGGGGAAACCCTAGGGAGGGGTGCAGCTCATATTCGATATTCCTGGTGACCTCCTCAAAGCGGGCTGCGACCTCGGGGGCGAGTTCTCCGGTGTGCCTCTCATTCTTGCGTTCGATGCACAAGAGGCAGTTGCTGCCGGGCTGAGGGCCGGGCCAGAGGTCGTACTGGCTGTTGACCCCCTTACGGCTGGGCCAAAGAAAAACATCGCTGGAGGAGCGGAGGTGATAGGCCAACTGCGAGGCCGTGAAGCGATGCCCAATCACGATGATCTGCCGGCGCTCCTGGTTCCGAAAGAGATCGTCTTCCCTCGCGCGGGCTTCCTGGTCGGAGTCGCTGGTCAGTTGAGCTGTGAGGGAGGGGGCGCCCCGCCAACCCCGGCGTTGAGCAGGCGGCCAGTCTGGATCCGCGTGAGTAAGATAGAGGAGGAATCCCATCAGTGCGACGGTGAAGGCCGCGCCCAGCGCGATGGACTTGCGAAACCACTCCGCCCGTTTGGGAGCGTCGCCCTTGAGGCACCACCAGGTCGTCAGGGCAATGGCCCCGGGATAAAAGACCGCGGGCCAATTGGGATTGATTTCCTGGCGCAGACCGAGAACCGCAATTCCAAGGAGGGCGGCCGCACCGAAGCAGCAGAGCATTTTGATTTCAGGGGGCTGCCACGACCAATGGCGGAGGGACCAGATCGCCCCGAGCATGAGCACAAAGAGGATCGGGGTGAGGAGAAGGGCGCTCACCCCTCCGAGGCTGAGATAGCGGCCCGCAATCTCGGCGAGGTCAAAGGGCTCGGATTCAAAGTGGTGGCCGGTGTGGGTGACGGTGATCCAGTCGTGAGAGATGTTCCAAAGGAGGGGCGGAAGGAGAAAGAGGAGCGAGAGCAGGCTGGCGAGGTAGAGGTGTGGTTTGCGAAGGAGGCTGGGTTGCGAAAACCAGGTGCCGCCGAACATGAGGGGAATGAAGGCGAGCATCATTTGTTTGCTCAGGTGGCCGAAGCCGAGGGCGATGGTGAGGAGGAGGGCGTCGCGCCAGGAGGGCTTTCCTGCGGAGAAGAGGAGGCGACAGTAGAGATAAAAGGCGAGGCACCAGCAAAAGAGAAGCGGCGCATCGATGGTGAGAATGGAAGCGAGGAGGGTATTGCCGATGGACAAGGCGGACGCGGCGAGGGCCCAGAAGGCGAGGCCTGCATTGAAGATCTTGCGCACCGCGAGATAGAAGAACCAGAGGCCACCGCCCGTGAGCAGGGTGGCGAACGCCTTGAAGACGTAGAGCGAATCGTTCGTGAGCCGGCCAAGGCTGCCATAGAGCCACCCGATGAGGGGCGGCTTGGAGAAGTATCCCCAGTCGAGATGGCGCCCCCAATCCCAGTAGTAGGCTTCGTCACCGAGGAGCCCGATCGGTGTGAAGAGGTGCCAGAGGAGGCGCAGGGCGGTAAGCCCAAGGACGAGGCGCAGAGCCAGCGAGTTCCAGCGCTTGGAGTCAGCCATGTCTCTGCTCCGTTTTGCGAACCCACTCGATGTATTTGCGGATCCCTTCCCGGGGGGCGGTGTGGGGCTGGTAGCCGAGAAGGCGCGTTGCCTTCCCGATGTCTGCGAAGGTGCGAGGAACATCGCCAGGTTGATCCGTCTGCTCGATCACTTCGGCAGTGACGCCGAGTTCCTCCTGCACAATCTCGATCAATTCCGAGAGGGTGGTGGTTTGCGATCCGCCAAGATTGAAGATTTCAAACGGAGTGGCGTCGTACTCGATCGAGGCGCGCACCCCCTGAATGATGTCGTCGATGTAGGTGTAGTCCCGGGCGGTGCTCCCGTCGCCGTAACGTTCGATCGGTTTGCCCTCGAGGAGAAGGTGGGTAAATTTCGAGATGGCGAGGTCGGGGCGTTGGCGCGGACCAAAGACTGTGAAGAAGCGCAGGCAGACCGTGCGCATGCCAAAGAGGTAGGAGTAGTTGGAGCAGATTTGTTCGCAGGCGAGCTTGGTTGCAGCGTAAGGAGAGATAGTGCGCTCGATGGGGTCGGACTCGGAGAAAGGGACCTTCTTGTTGATTCCATAGACCGAAGATGAGGAGGCGAACACAACATGATGCACTCCGTGATGACGGCAGGCGTCGAGGAGGTTGAAGGTGCCGTCAATGTTGGTGGTGCAATAGAGCTTGGGGTCGGAGATTGAGGGGCGCACTCCGGCGCGGGCGGCGAGATGGACGACGCAATCAAAGCTGTTCCCGGCGAAGGTCCGCTCGACCAGGACGGCATCGCGGATGTCACCCTCGACTACCTGCACCCGGGCCGGGAAGGCAGCTACGTTGGAACGCTTGATCGCCGGATCGTAGAAATCATTGAAGTTATCGAAGATCGTGACGTCGTGACTGTCACCCAAGAGCGACTCCACAAGGTGCGAACCGATGAACCCGGCGCCGCCGGTAACGAGGAAATGCATGGCTGAGAGCACCCGCGGATTGTCCTACGGGCGGAGAAACTTATTCCATCTCGCTTAAATAATTCAATCGGAAAACCCGGTCCTGGCAGGGATCGAGGCGAGAGAAGGGCAGGGAACCTGAAGGCGGGTTGCGCTCGTCGCCCTCCCGCGCGCCGGAGCTCTCGATTGGTGATGAGGTGCTCATTCGGTCTCGGGATCAGGGCGGCAGGTAGGATGTTAATAACTTCGCGGGGAGAGTATTTCGGCGGTTGGCCCCAAGGGGATCTGGTCTCACGGTCCAAGCCCTACCGGGGAGGGGCCGGCGAGGGGCAAGCGGCTCGGGGAGGCCTCGACTCCATGAAAATTCGGGAAACGGGCGAAGAGCAGAAGCCAGCCACCCGGCGGGAGCAGGCGGAGAATCCAGAAGATCAGG
>Ga0302119_10001099_pt1 | contig 12192 bp, 10 predicted proteins | sample AG5_Tmax_MG_FD_203114 | JGI IMG/M metagenome (GOLD analysis project Ga0302119, IMG submission 203114) | Marine microbial communities from Western Arctic Ocean, Canada - AG5_Tmax | ecosystem: Environmental > Aquatic > Marine > Oceanic | place: Canada: Western Arctic Ocean | collected 2017-10-01
TCGGCCGTTGCTCAAATGCGAACGCTATTACTCGTAACTCTTTGTTTTGTAATAAGTTAGACCAGATGCTACAAGATCGTGCACTTTGCTTCATTACGAGTCACTCGACCGATTCCCCCGCCGGCAAAATCTGGTACTTACTCATCAATCGGTAGAGCCTGTTGCGGTCGATGGAGAGCAGAGTCGCGGCGCGACTCTTGACTCCATGGGTATGGACCAGCGCCTGACGAATATGCTCGGCGACCACTTCATCATAGGTCGGGAACTCGCCTCTGCTGGAGGGCCTGAACTGCCCACTTGCGGCCATCGAGTCGCCGACCGTACGGATGGGATCCTTGAATCCGGCCAATCCCGCCTCGAATCCCGCACCCTGCTCGCGAATCTCTTCGGGAAGGTCTCCCGGCTCGATCGATTCGCCTTCACCAAGAGCAAAGGAGCGCTCGATACAATTGTTCAGTTCCCTGACATTTCCGGGCCAGGAGTAACTCTTCAGAAGCTTGAGCGCACCTGGAGTCAGTTTCCGTGGCTCCCCATTCCAGTTGTAATTTCTCGCCACCTCTCTGGAGAAATGATTCGCCAGATCTTCGATCTCCGATTCTCTCTCTCGCAGGGGAGGCACGATGATGTTGACCACATGAATTCGGTAGAAAAGGTCTGCTCTGAATTTCCCTTCTCGCACCAACTCCTGGATGGGTCGATTGGTCGCGGCGATCACACGGGCATGAATCTTCAGTGCCTTCGTCGATCCTATCGGAGTGACCTCTTTCTCCTGCAACGCTCGCAGAAGTTTCACCTGAAGATCCAGATCGAGCTCTGTGATCTCATCGAGAAACAAGGTCCCTCGCTTCGCAGCAATGAAGACTCCGTCTTGGTCTGATGAGGAGCCTGTAAATGCTCCCTTCTTGTGACCAAACAACTGACTCTCCAGAAGTGTTCGAGAAAGAGCTCCACAGTTGACTGCCAGGTAGGGATGGTCTTTTTCGGTGAAGTCTGGCATCTCCAGTTTCAATCTCCGGTTCCGCTGACGATGCAACTCGTGAGCCACCAGTTCCTTGCCGGTGCCAGGCTCTCCTTGAATCAACACGGGTGACGGGATCTTGGCCGCCTGCTTGACGGTTTCGAACACCTTCACCATCTGAGGGTCGCTCTGGATGATCTTGGAAGTAGGGATACTCGGATTGGCCATATCGAGCATTTCATGTCGAATCACCAGAGCACGGAGGATCTGCTCACGGAGCACCTCATCCCCCTTGATCTTGTCGACGATGGCCCTGATCCCCTTTCGAATCAGTCTTTCCCGGTGATCCTCCAGCACGCTGGAGAGGATGATGAACTGGATCGATCGATCGACTTCATTGACCACGTCATGGAGCTGGTCCCCTTGAAGGTAGGGCATGTCCATATCACTGATGATCAGATCAAACGTCTCATTCTGTAATCGCTCCCTCACCTGTCTCGGGTCGTGTTCAGTTTCTACTTCGTAATTTCCCCAGCTAGAGATCTTTGATTTGTAGATAAACAGAAGATCCTGGTCATCATCTACCAGCAGGATTTTGCTGTTTTCTACCGTCCTCTCGCTCATGAAGATTCCCCTTCTCGGCGGGTGATGACCCAGCCCACTCCTTCAGTCTTGAAATTAAAGAACTCCTCGAAGAAGCCTGATTGAATTGGAGGAATATTGATCGACTCCAACCCCTCCACGCGGACTTGAACCACATTTTTTTCGCATGAAATCTTCAGTGCTGATTCTGGTGGCAACTGAGGACGAGCAAACTCAAGGGAGATGACGATGGCGGCAATCCACAGATCCCCGGTCGGCACCTCTCCATCCATCTCCAGATCAATTGTTGCTGCTTGAAATCTAGAGAGGTAAGCCTGCCAGATCGAATCGAACTCCATGCGATGCAGGGAGACGATGGTTTCCAGCAGTGCGACGGATCGCTGGACCCCCTTCAATCCCAGTTCGTGACAGCGTTCGATCATTGCGGTATCCGCCGTCCGCATAGCCATCTGACGGATTTCCTCGCTGTTTTGAACCACCGAGTAGTGGTTCTTCAACTGGTGCAGGAATCGAGGTAACAGCAGCAGCAGCAACTGGGAGACCAACTCTTCCCGAGAGAATGAGCGCTGCACATCGGACCTGTTCGATTGCATCTGCAACAGCAGCATCGCTGGGGACTGGGAGTTTTCCTCGATCCAGCAAACTTTGAGGCTCTGATCGTCAGACAACCACCAGCTGCGGTCCTGCTTCTGGCCGGGCCCCTGGCCCCAGTCCTGGGCGAGAACCTCGTCCAGGATCGGCTCGGTGGTACAGAGCTCCAGCGCCTCCTGGAAGCCCTCGGAGGCTGCCAGGCGACTTCTCGAGTCGAGTCCCCACAACGCCCAGTGCTGGGCATCGGAGGAAGATGGGGACTGGGGGAACAATTTCAGCAATTTGGGCGACCCTCTCCGACGATCGATAGTCTCTGACTGGAGGCAGGTGGCCATTTTATTGCCCATTCTCCTCTACTGCTACAAAACGCAGCAGAGAAGAGTCCAGTTCCCGATGTCGATCGGAGATGGTACCAAAAAGGAGGCGGGAGACCGGGGATCACCACACCACGGTTACCCGGTCACCCGCCAGGGATGGTCAGTAAGGGGGAGAATGGGCGATATCCCCATGATCTCCAGATCAGCGAGAAAGTTCAGACAGCCGGCCTTTTCCTCTTCCAGCACACCAAACAACGACACTCCGGCTGCCTGATTTCAATTTCTCGTCTGCGGGGGCAAGCCCCCGGGTGGTCAGGCGGGAGAGCCGCCTACCAAAGTAGAATGCCATCTCAACTGAAATTGTGCCAACTCGACAGAGAACCTCGTCAGAGCCCGGATGAGCAGATATCCTTCGAATCTTGGCGGTATCGTGCGGATTCCCCGGCCCGATCCCCCTCCAGAGGAGTGCTCATGTGTGGCTTCTACGGTTCGATCGGATCCAATCCAACCGTCTGTCACGAGGTCTACGAGGCCCTCGTCTGCCTACAGCATCGAGGACAAGACTCGGCCGGAATCGTCAGCTATGACGATCGGTTTCATCTCAAGAAGGGTAATGGACTGGTTCGCGATATCTTTCGTGCCAAGAACATCGAACGACTGACCGGCACATGGAGTATCGGCCAGGTTCGCTACCCCACTTTTGGCGGATCCAGTAACGAAGACGCTCAACCGTTTCAAGTTCATTATCCCTATGGAATCGCCATGGCACACAATGGCAATGTCACCAATGCCGTAGAGTTGACCGATTGGTTGAAAAGCGAAAAACGCACCATTCTCAATTCCAGTTGTGATGTGGAACTGATCCTCGCGACTTTTGCGGCCGAACTGGGAGCGCTCGGTGGCGTCGACCCCGATCCTGAAACTACATTCGAAGCGATCGAGAAGGTGTTGAGGCGAGTCAAGGGAGCCTATTCGGTGGTCAGCCTGGTGGCGCGCTTGGGAATGGTGGCCTTCAGAGACCCTCATGGAATCCGACCACTTCTGATGGGAAGTAGAATCGCAGAGGATGGTAGCGAGAGCTGGGCTTGTGCTTCCGAGAACATTGCGCTGGAGATTCTCGGCTATGGCGACATTCAAAACGTTGGCCCTGGTGAAGCCGTGATCTTCCGCCCCGACCATCCTCCTCTACGACGGAAGTTATTCGCTCATGAGCACAATCCCTGCATCTTTGAACATGTCTACTTCGCTCGCCCGGATAGCATCATCGACGAAGTCAGCGTCTATCAGGCGCGAAGAAATCTCGGAATCCAACTGGCCAAGAAGTGGCAGCAGAGCGGACTGAGTGCGGATGTCGTAATTCCAGTACCAGACAGTTCTTGTACCTCAGCCAGCACGATGGCGAGAGAACTGGGCATCGAATACCGGGAAGGACTGGTCAAGAACCGATACATCGGCAGGACCTTCATCATGCCGGGTCAAGGTGAGCGAACTTCCAGCGTTCGCCGGAAGTTGAACGCCATCCAGAGCGAGTTTGCAGGCAAGGATGTCCTGCTGGTCGACGACAGTATCGTGCGAGGAAACACTTCGAAGCAGATCGTCGAACTGGCCAGAGCCGCTGGAGCCAAGAAGGTCTATTTCGCTTCCTGCTCTCCCCCGGTCAATCACACCTGCGTATACGGTGTCGACATGTCAACTCGAGCGGAACTGATCGCAAGGGATCGTAGTCACGACGAGATCGCGGAGCTGCTGGGTGCCGACGCTGTGATCTATCAAGAAATCAGTGACCTGCGCCTGTCGATCAAGAACTCCGGGTCAAACCTGCATTACTGTGCCGCTTGCTTTGACGGTCAGTACCCCACAGCAGATGTCACATCAGAAACGCTCTCCGAAATTGAACAGGCCAGAATTCAAATTCAAAAACTCCAGAACTCTACCGAAGCAGACACGGTAGGAGAACCTGGATAGAATCCAAACATGGGGGGTCTGTATCCGATCCAGTCAGCCGAATTCTTATCTGATCCGGATCAAGACGCTGAAGATCGACTACCCCCTCCCTCGGAGGTCCATTGCTTGCGTCGATCGGTCTAGCCCTGACTCCTACCCTGCTGTGCGCCATGTTCGGGATGGTCGTGCTACTGATTCTCGATGCTGCGCCGGGAATGGTTCGAAATCGTGGCATCATCGGTCTGTTCCTGACTGCCATCATCGGTAGTTTTGCGCTGCTCTGCTCTATCCTTCTGTACCTGAAAATTCCGTTCCTGGTGACGCTGGCCCTGGGAGGATCGGCGCTGCTATTCCTGCTCCCGGCGACCTTTCGGATCGCAGCCCGGGATGGCCAGAAGCATCTCGATATGAGCCCTTTTCTGTGGCGCTGGCGGTCAGCCGCTGGATCCGGTTCCCCAGAACAGATGCGAACCCGCCTCGCTGAGGTCCAGCGACAGTTGCGATCGAAGCCGATGGATCCGATCCTGCAACTCAAGGCACTGGAACTGGGGCTTGCTGCCAAGGAGGACTCGATGGCGCTCTACCACGCCCATCTGCTCGACGAGATCCTCTCCCCTGGCGAAGCCCATGCTCATGTCCTCTGGACCATCGCTCGGGTCATCTCGGTGCAACAGAAGAGGCCGGAGGACGCCCTCAGCGTGCTTCGAAGATTCGAGGAACTGTACCCCGCTCAAGGGGGAAAGATGAGAGAGCCTCGCTGGCCCAGCGAGAGCCATTCTCCGCAGCAAGAGGACTGAACCCCGAAGCCTTGCCGACAATCATCGGTCATCGTCAGGAGCTAGATTCAGCGCCACTCCAGCCACATCGTTACTGCGCTGCTCGATTCCGGTATCGATTCCAGTATCGAATCTGCGGTCGCTAAATACCGGGTGCGTTGACCGCGTGCTCGATCCGAGACTCCGTCAGGAACCCGACCACCTGATGCGCTGATTGGGTTCCAACATTGTCCTGTGCTTCGACCGTCGAGGCCCCCAGGTGGGGAGTGCAAATAATCTTCGGGTGAGTACGGAACGGATGATCAGCCACCGGAGGCTCCTCGGCGAAGACATCGAGGGCTGCGCCAGCCACCTTGCCACTCTCCAGTCCTGCGAGCAGAGATGCCTCATCGATCACCGGTCCACGACTGACGTTCACGATCCTCACGCCATCCTTGCAGCGACCGATGAACTGATGATTGACCATGCCAAGAGTGGAATCGTTGAGCGGAGGATGGAGCGTTATGAAGTCCGCTCGAATCAGCGCATCATCGAGTTCCACCAGTTCTGCACCGCAAGCACTGGCATCGGCGGCACTGACAAAGGGGTCGCACCCGATCACCGACATGCCAAGGGCACTCGCCTTGCGGCAAACTCTCTGGCCAATCTTTCCCAGACCGAGCACCACCAGGGTTTTACCCTCGAGCTCGATCCCGACCAGAGCCTTGCGACCCCATTCACCATTGGCCATGCCCCCATGACCCTGGGGGATGTTTCTGGCCATCGCAAACATCAGGCCCAGCGCATGTTCTGCAGCGGCATTGGAATTTGCAGAAGGTGTATTCATCACCAGAACCCCGCGATTCGCAGCGGCATCGCAATCGATATTGTCGACACCCGCACCCGCACGGCAGATGCACTTCAACTCCTTGGCTTGATCGAGTACCTCTGCGGTGATCTTGCTGCCAGAGCGCAGGATCCAGCCAGAAATGCTACCGAGATGAGCTTCAATCTGGTCGGCTCCCTCGACTACTTCGAGGCCAGCTCTCTCGAGAATCGCTCGAGTCTCCGCAGGTAGCGGATCAGAGATCAATACCTTCTTGGCGGGGTCGGTCATGGCTAGATGTCCTTTCGGAGGGGCACATGGAGAATTTTCATAGTTTCAGGATCAGTCTTCAAATTTTCCCAGGCAAAGACAGGCATCGTGCCCACCAAATCCAAATGAGTTCGAGATGGCCACCCGGATCGGCGCCTCCCTCGGTTCATTCGGAACTGAATCCAGATCACACTCTGGATCCGGGTCCACCTGGTTGATGGTCGCAGGTACCACGCCTTCGCGGATTCCCACGGCAATCGCTGCAAGTTCCACCGCTCCAGAAGCCCCGAGCAAGTGCCCCACTTGAGATTTGGTCGAACTCACCATCAGGTGATCGGCGTGTTCGCCAAACAGCTCGCGAATGGCGCGCATCTCCATCTTGTCGTTGAGTGGAGTCGAGGTGCCATGAGCATTGATGTAATCCACCTGATCAATATTTACTCCTGCATGATCCAGAGCACTGCGCATCGCCGCGACGGCCATCGGCGCATCCGGATCGGGAGCGGTGATGTGATGGGCATCGTCGGTCGAGCCGAATCCGAGGACTTCACAGTAGATCTGAGCACCTCTCTTGCGAGCATGCTCGAGTTCCTCGAAGACGAAGATCGCACCGCCCTCACCCATGACGAAGCCATCTCGGCTCGCCTGGAAGGGCCTCATCGCAGTGGTGTAATCATCGTTTCGTGAGGACATCGCCTTGAGCGAGCAGAAACCACCGACCCCGAGGGTCGTGATGGCAGCCTCACTGCCGCCGGCCAGTACCGCATCGCACCGACCTGACCGAATCGTACCCAGTGCCACTCCCAGAGCATGTTGACTGGATGCGCAGGCGGAGACGGTGGCGAAGTTCGATCCTTTGAGACCATGCTGGATGGCGATGTGCCCTGAAGCGGCGTTCATCATCATCTTCGGGACAAAGTAGGGCGAGATGCGACTCGGCCCGCGCTCAAGAAATTTTTTGTGCTGGAGTTCGATCTCACCGAGCCCACCAATTCCGGAACCGGTGATGACCCCGTAGCGAATCGGATCGCTGGAGGGATCGAGCCCGCTATCCTCCATCGCCTCGCCTGCAGCGACCAGAGCGAACTGTGCGAAACGATCGAGCAAGCGAAGCGTCTTTCGACTCACCCGGGTTTCGGGGTCGAAATCCTTGACCTCCATGGCAAAGCGAGTACGGAACTCGGATGCGTCGAAACGCGTGATGGGGCCGACCCCATTACGCCCTTCGAGGATACCATTCCAGAAGGCGGCGAGATCATTTCCAATCGGAGATACGACTCCGATCCCTGTGATCACGACCCTGACCCTGCTCATTTATGAAGACCCTCCGGGAAGTTGCCTACTCCTTGACTGGAGTGCTGGCCTCGATGTAAGCAATGGCATCCCCGACCGTCTTCAAATTCTCTGCATCTTCATCGGGAATTTTGATACCGAAGTTGTCTTCCAGATGCATCAGAAGTTCAACGATGTCGAGGCTATCTGCACCCAGGTCCGTTTGAAGAATCGCTTCCGCCTTGACCTTATCCCGGGCTACATCGAGTTTCTCTGCGATGATGTCCATGACCTGATCTCCGACACTCATCCTGCTCCTCCTTCTGGGGAATGGCCCTGGTTGACTGGCCATCCAGGTTTCTCTCGATTCAGGAGTGCCTCCCGTCGCATCTGCGATCAGTCCAGGCCACTCCGAGCGTTCGTCACGATTTTAGGCTTCTACGCCCAATCGTCCAGCATAGTTTGAAAACAGCGGCTTAACAGGCGAGGCCTCCATCGACCCGCAGCACCTCTCCCGTGATATAGGAAGCATCATCGCTGGCCAGGAACATCACCGCAGAAGCCACTTCCTGGGCACTCCCTGCCCGTCCTGCAGGAATCCTGCTGGCGATCGCCTCGCGAGCTTTCTCTGGCAGATTTGCGGACATATCCGTTTCAATCATTCCCGGGGCCACCGCATTGACGGTGATATTCCTGCTGGCGACCTCCTGGGCGAGTGATTTCATCAGCCCGATCAGCCCCGCCTTGCTCGCAGCATAGTTTCCTTGGCCCGGATTTCCTGTCAAGCCGATGACACTGCTCACGCCAATAATCCGTCCTCCACGATTGCGAATCATCGGACGGATCGCCTCTCGCACGCAAAGGAATGCTCCACGCAGATTGGTGCCCAGCACATCGTCCCAGTCTTCATCTTTGAGGGCCATGACCAGCTTGTCTCGAGTGATCCCCGCATTGGCCACAAGGATGTCGAGTCCACCCAGTCTTTCCAGCGCCTCCGCAAAAAACTTCTGAACGCTTTCTACATTGGCGACATCGAGTTCCAGCCCTTGCACATCACCGTCCAGTTCAGCGGCAACCGCCTGCGCCGTTGTAGCGTCCCGACCGGTCAGGATGACTTGCGCTCCAGCCGCGGCAAATCCGCTAGCGACCGCCTTTCCGATCCCCCGTGTTCCGCCAGTCACAATCACCTTACGGTCAGTAAATTTCATCATGAGACGGTTCCCTCCAGGATTTCCTCGACACTCTCTCGACCGAGAACCGAATGAGTGGTCACCTTACGATCGACTTGCTTCACCAGGCCAGCAATGACTCGTCCCGGCCCCGGCTCGATCACTTCTTCGAGACCCTCCGCCACCAGTGCCGAGATAGTAGGCTCCCACAGCACCGAAGACTCGACCTGTTTCAGCAGGCATTCGCGAATCTGCTCGGGATCGGTCACCGACAGAGCGAGCACATTGGGGTAAAAAGCGACCTTTGGTGCAGAGATCGGCAACCGATCGAGGATCGGAGCCAGTTCCTGGGTCGCCGGAGCCATCAGAGGAGAGTGGTACGCCCCTGCCACCTCCAGATCGACGGTGCGCCTGGCTCCCAGTTGCCGCGCCGCCTCCGAAGCCCTGTCCACTGCAGGTCTCTCGCCACTGATGACGAACTGGGTGGAACTGTTGAAATTGGCGACAGCGACGATTCCGGCAGATTTCCCGCTCTCGACCGCTTCCCTCACTGCTGGCAGTTCTAGACCCAGGATGGTCGTCATCGTCCCCTCGACCTGATCACAGGCGCGCTGCATCGCCTGTCCTCTCGCCACCACCACCTCGAGTGCATCCTCGAAGCGCAGCGACCCGGCAAAAACCAGCGCACTGTACTCGCCAAGGGAAAGACCCGCCGTCGCATTGGATCGCAACAGCGAGGGGCCCGCCGATTGTTCCAGCACCCTCAACACTGCCATCGATGCGGTGAAGATTGCTGGTTGGCTGATCTCAGTCCGGTTGAGGCGTGATTGCGGACCTTCGATGCAGATGGAGAGTAAATCCTCTCCGATCTTTGAACTCGCGAGGTCGAAGACGGTTCTAGCGACTGGATGAGCCTCGACCAGATCCGCAGCCATTCCGACGAACTGACTGCCCTGTCCTGGAAAGAGCCAAGCACGGTTGGGTGATGGCCCTTCGATAGGATCTGTCATGCTGGCTCCCATCTCGGTCGCCTAGAGACTAGTTGCTGGTGGGCGACTTCGTCTGGCTGGTGCGACTCGGATCTACAGTGGAAGGATCTACAGTGGAAGGATCCACAGTGGAAGGATCTACAGTGGAAGGATCCACAGTGGAAGGATCTACAGTGGAAGGATCCACAGTGGAAGGACCCACAGTGGAAGGATCCACAGTGGAAGGATCCAGATGCTGCATCTCGCGCTCAATCGAGTCAATCAACTCCTGCTGGATCCCGTTCGCGATCATTCGAACGGTCCAGGAGAGGGCGTTGGCGACCGCCTTCCGATCACTACGTCCGTGACCGATGGTACAGACCCCCCGGGGGCCCAACAGTGGAGCGCCGCCATACTCGGAGTAGTCGAATCGACTGCGGATTTTCTGCAGTCCACTCTTGAGCAATGCCTTGAGCGGCGCAGCATCGCTATCGTGCTGCGCGAGTCCATCCCCGAGTTCAGTGGCCAGGGTCTTGAAGAGGGATTCTGAAAAGCCTTCTGCTGTCTTGAGAACGACATTCCCGACGAATCCGTCGCATACCACCACATCCACGTCCGCATGGAAGATGTCACCCCCCTCGACGTTTCCGGCGAAATCGAGGCCACTCTCTTCCAGTAGCTGGTAGGTCTCCTTGGCCAAGGTATGACCCTTGTCTCGCTCGGACCCGACATTGAGCAGGCCCACCCTGGGAGACTGTACCGAGTATACGCATCTCAGCATGGCATCCGCCATGATCGCATTCTGTAGCAGGTGCAAGGGACGGCATTCGACATTGGCCCCGCCGTCACACAACATCACCGGTGTTTCGCCTCGAGGCAGCGGTAAAGCGATGGCTGGGCGACGCACCCCCTTGAGCATTTTCAGGTGCACCGTACAAGCGGCCACCATGGCACCGGTGTTGCCGGCACTGAAGATTCCGTCGACCAGATTATCCTTCTGAAGTTTGACCAGTAAGGAGAGGGAGGAGTTGGGCTTGTTTCGAAGCGCCTCGACCGGCGATTCGCTCATCGAGACCCATTCATCGGTATGGGAGATCTCGATTCGTGACGGATCATGGTCGAGTTGGGATAATTCCTGCTCGATCTGATCGGTCGGGCCGACGAGAACGATGGAGAGTTCAGGATGATTCGACAATGCTTCGACTGCCCCAGCAACCGGAACGTCGGGCACACTGTCCCCACCCATGGCATCAACGGCTATGCGAGGCATATCACTTCTTCTCTGAGTGGAATTTAGAAGTCCTCGACCGCCAGCAGGGTACGACCGCGATAAGTGCCGCAGTTTTCGCAGATGCTGTGGGGCAAGGTGAGGGAATTGCAGCGAGTACACTTGCTGTACCTGATCGGACCCAGGGCGTCGTGTGCACGCCGCTTGAGTTTACGCGCCTGGTTTGTTTTTCGCTGTGGTACTGCCATGTCTGCTGCTCCATCGTCTCTGTAAGTCGTCTTCGGATCGACAATCGCGTCCGACAACCTGATTCACGAGTCGAGTCCTTGACCCTTGGGAGAGGTCCAGCCGGGTCAAGCCTCAAGCGCTGATGTTAGGAGTGTTGGGGAAATCGGTCAAGGAGAACCGATGCCCCTCAGGAGTCTTTTCCCGCCAGGGAATCCTCCAGAGATCTGGACATCTGATCAATCGCCTCAGGCAGCCGATCGACTGCTTTCCCCCCAGCCTGGGCCATATCGGGACGACCACCCCCCCCACCACCGAGAATCCCAGCCCCCATCTTGGCCACCTGGCCGGCATGGACCGTCCCCGAAGGAAGGGACTCCGAGGTCCCGACGATGAATCGAATCTCGTCATTTCCCGAAGAAACCAGGATGAAGGCCCGGTCCCCACCCCTGCGTTTCAGGGCATCGGCGACCTGCAGCAACTGCTCCTGAGGAGCGTCCTGCCAGGTGGCGATCACCACCTCTGCCGTTCCGGCACTGCGTGTCTCGCCGTGACCCGCATCGAGATCGGAGAGCAGGCTTTTCGATGGAGTGCTTCCTTTGCCATCCTTCAGTGAACGATTCTCCCGTACCAGGGTTCCGATCCGATCGTGCAGATCCTCTCGCGGCACTCGCAGCAAGGAGGAAAGTTCATGGATCAGGTCCTCGTCGGCTCGAGTCCGACTGGCTCCGCCGACCCCGGTCAAAGCCTCGATTCGGCGCACACCGGATGAAACGCTGCCTTCGTGTACGATGACCATCGGTCCGATCTCTCCGGTTCTCTGGCAGTGAATTCCACCGCACAGTTCGAGCGAAAAGTCTGGCACTTCGACCAGGCGAACCCGATCTCCATACTTCTCTCCGAACAGAGCCATCGCACCGCGAGACTTCGCCTCTTCGATGGGAATCCCATCATGAATCTTCAGTTCCACATCTCGCAGTACCCAATCCTGGACCAACTGCTCCACCTCGGCGAGTTGCTCGGGTTGGATCTTCTCGTAGTGACTGATGTCGAAGCGAAGGCGATC
>Ga0302119_10001101_pt1 | contig 12170 bp, 7 predicted proteins | sample AG5_Tmax_MG_FD_203114 | JGI IMG/M metagenome (GOLD analysis project Ga0302119, IMG submission 203114) | Marine microbial communities from Western Arctic Ocean, Canada - AG5_Tmax | ecosystem: Environmental > Aquatic > Marine > Oceanic | place: Canada: Western Arctic Ocean | collected 2017-10-01
GCGGAGCAGAAGAGTACGAAATCCTTTGCCGCCGGTTGCGGCACGAAGGGCCATGCCGTCGGCATCCTTCCAGGCCCAAGAAACTTGAACTCGAACGGATTGACTGCGCAGGTTTCGTAAATGGAATTGCGCAGTGACTCGTCCGTCTTTTCCGCGAACCAGGGTTTCTGTGGCCTCAATACCGTTTCCGTCCACTTGAATTTCCGCGCGAATGTCCACAGATTCACCCGCGAGAATCATTTCATCTTTCGCCGATGTACTGGAGCATGCAGGGAAAAGGCTTAGAAGAAGGAGCGCGTATTTCATCCGCTCATAGGCTGGTGAAGGCGAACCTTAAGTTCACAGTGGACGCCTTTGGCGTTGGGTGACAGCGAGTGGACCGGACGTGAGGCCTGCCCATCAAGAATGAGTGGTTTCCAAGAACGCGTGACGTCGGTGAGCTCTATGCCATCTTGGTCAAACCAGCGTGCCCGGTATTCCAATACAAGTTTCTTTGCCGTAGTGTTTCTTAGAATGACCTGATAAGCGGCAAGGCCGAGGTCATTAAACCGGACGCGTTCTTGGCCGAGCTCTACAACGTGCTCTGCGTCACCCGTGGAGTGCGTCAGCCCAGAAAGAGGGCCGTCTTCAATTCCAACAGAAGAGCAGGAGAAAAAAAGACAGAGTAGGGTGAGGAGCGGCTTCATGGCTGAAGAGAGGATAAAGGGTTGTGGGTGTGTACGGTGGCAAAAAGACGAGGACCTAAGGAGCGGGCACTCATCCATACGGGCGCGCCGACCTTACATTGGATGATTCCTAAATCTACGGACGCATTATTTTTACGGCCGGGAGGGGCGCCTACGAGGTGAAGGGTGGCGGAGTATTCCCCTGGCGGAAGGTGCAAGCGAAGAATGTCTATGGAGAGAGGGAGGGTCATCCAAGAGCGGAGATCGGCGCGCTCCGTTGCAAGGACGGCGATGCTTCCTAGGATTCGCATGAGATCACTTAGCTCTTCGCCATTTTCCTTTTTCTCGATATGCTTTGCGGCTTTATCCACAAAGAGTGTTTTTGCGGCGGAACGGCCGATGGCCTTTGCGGTAATCCATCCCATGCGGTCTTTGAGGTTGGCCTTGGCTACCCTGAAGACGCGCTCCAGAGGAATTGTTTTTCCGACGGGCTCCCCATCAATGCGGAGTTCAAGGGCATGTGCAGCGGATGGAGGAGACCCAAAGGCCGGTAGAGACAGTCGGCCGACGCTTTGTTTTGTTTTATAGAAGAAATCTTTAGCCACTTTTTCTGCAACACGTCCACGTTCAAAGACGAGAAAAATTTCAGACTTTCCGGCTTCTTCCGTATTTCCTTGGAGCAGGGCGGCATTGCGGGCCTGGGCTTTTTTGACAAAGGGATGGTCGGGGATTTTTTTTGATAGATGCTCCAAGTCAATGCGGGCGTCATCTAAATTTCCAAGGGTTTCCTGGATTACCGCAGCAAGAAAATGTGCAAATCGATTCATGCCATAAGTTGCCTCATAGCGAGTTTCTGCATTATCTTGTATTTGGTAACCCTGGCGGATTTCAACCAGCGCATCATCTTGCTTCCCAAGGCGGAGAAAGTCCCATGCTAAAAATGCATGCAAGAGAGAAACTTCATAATCTTCTCCGTCATAAAAAAGGCTTTTGTCATTCAGTAGGATTGACGTCACGCCTTCCGTGGCTGTCCTTCCACTGATTGTGGGCCGATCTTTGTATGTTTCCAGGACAGTTGAAGCGCGAAGCCAGGCAACGGTGGACTTCTTTAGGTCACCTTGGACATGCCAAGCCATTCCCGCCTCGGCGTGGCCCAAAAAAGCATCCTTTTCATATTCTCTGGCAAGCAGTTGAAATTCATCGGCAGCATCGGCAAAGGCGCCCATTTCAAAGGCGTCCAGGCCGAAAATCATATTACTTGGATAATCAGTAAAGGTGCTGGCACTGGAACAGGCCGCAAAGAGGCTCAGTAAGGTAAGGCGAAAGAGGGAAAGCAACGCTTAGATTATTGCGTCGCCAGCCGCGCGTTACGGAAAGGCTTGGATAGAATTACCAGTTCTATCTTGTTTTGAATCCGAAGCCATCCCCTGCAAAAAAACCAGTGCAAGAGACGCCCATGATGCGTCAATTTCACGCGGCTAAAGCCAAGCATCCTGAAGCAATCCTGTTTTTCCGGATGGGGGACTTTTATGAGATGTTTGAGGAGGATGCCAAAGTTGGGGCTAAAGCCTTGGGGTTGACGCTGACGTCACGTTCTAAGGAAAAAGATTTGCCGATGGCGGGGGTTCCGGTTCGATCTATGGAGGGCTATTTAATCAAGCTCGTTAAGGCGGGGCATACCGTGGCGATTTGTGAACAGATGCAAGACCCAAAAGAGGCGAAGGGAATTGTAGAGAGAGATGTTGTTCGTGTGGTTTCTCCAGGCACTCTGATCGAGGACGAAAGCCTCGCGAACAATGAGCCGCTTTTTGTTCTTGCGGTGCATTTGGAAAAACCGAAGAAAAAACAAGCCGCGCTGGATTCCCATCCCCTTGGCTTGGCATGGGCCGACCTTACCACGGGCGTCTTTCGCTGCGCTTCCACCACAGTTTCTCGCTTCGGGGAAGAGCTTGCACGAATTGGTGCGGCAGAAATTCTGCTTCCAGATTTAGCGGAGTCGGACGCGCTCATACCGGTGCTTCGTGAATTGCAGAAGCAAGCACACCGTGAAAATATTCCGGTTGCCCTTCGAGTGCCATGGTCTTTTGACGCGCCCCGTGGGCGGCGAGATTTATGTGAACAGCTGCGCACAAAAACGTTGGATGCATTTGGCGTGGAGGAACTTCCCGAAGTTTTGGCTGCGTGTGGTGGCTTACTTACTTTTTTGAAGGACACTCAAAAAAGCACGCTAGCGCAGATTAGAGATTTGCAGTTGCATCGCAGGAGCCAGCATCTTGTATTGGATCAAGCAACCCGTCGGACTTTGGAGATTACGCGTTCCCAGGCCGATGGATCCAGCGACGGGACTTTGCTTTCTGTTTTGGATCAAACGGGGACGCCTATGGGCGGGCGTATGTTGCGGGACTGGTTACTGGAGCCCCTGGTGGACCAGGCAGCGATTGAGGTTCGCCACGAAGCAGTATCAGAGTTGGTCAGTCACGTGGAAATCCGTCGGTCACTGGTGGATTCTTTGGACGGCCTTGGGGATCTTGAGCGCTTGGGTGCACGTGCGGCGAACCATCGGGCGAATGCGCGAGACATGGTGGCTTTGGCGAATGCGCTACAAAAAGTTCCGATTCTTCAAGAGGCTCTTCAGGGAACGGGCGCACAGGCTCTTATGGATTTAGCCAGCCACTTAGATGGAGTGGAGGGCTTTGTGCGGCGTGTTCAGAGCACGTTGGTAGAGAATCCGCCCTTGTCATTGACCGATGGGGACCTTGTGCGGTCTGGTTTTTCAGACGAGCTTGACGAATACCGAGCCCTGGCAAAGGGCGGAAAGGATTACCTGGTGCGCTTGCAGCGCATGGAAACAGAGCGCACGGGAATCTCGAGTTTGAAAATTGGGTTTAACCGCGTTTTTGGTTATTACCTTGAGGTAACCAATACACATAAGGCCTTGGTTCCCAGTCATTACATTCGGAAGCAGACCTTGAAAAACGCAGAGCGTTACATCACGGAAGAGCTGAAAGAGTATGAGGGAAAAGTTTTGGGGGCAGAAGAAAAACAAAAAGATTTGGAGTATCAAATTGTTGTGGAGTTGCGGACTGAGGCCGCGGCGCAGGCACATCGAGTATTGAAGACGGCGCAAGCGGTTGCGCGACTCGATGTGTTCACCTCTCTCGCTTCCGTTGCCGTTTCAAGGAACTATGTGAGGCCAAGGTTTGTTGGCGGAGACCAAGAGCTGCAGATTCAAGGGGGGCGCCATCCGGTTGTGGAGTCCGCATTGCAGGATGATCCTTTTGTCCCAAACAATACGTCCTTTCAGGAAGATTCCTATCTTGCTGTCTTGACGGGTCCAAATATGAGTGGAAAATCAACCTATCTGCGCCAAACAGCCCTCATTGTATTGATGGCGCAAATGGGTTCTTTTGTGCCGGCGGAAAAGGTAGAGATGAGTTTGGCCGACCGCATTTTTACGCGCCTTGGTGGTGGGGACGACATTTCTCGTGGAGCATCCACCTTCATGGTAGAAATGGTGGAGACTGCAAATATTCTGCGCAATGCTTCTTCGCGCTCCTTGCTCTTGTTGGACGAAGTTGGCCGTGGCACTTCCACTTTTGATGGACTTGCTATTGCATGGGCTGTTTGTGAGTACGTACATGATCAGTTGGGCTCGCGGTGTTTATTTGCAACGCATTACCATCCTTTGACCGATCTTGCGGCGGGCTTGGTTCATGCTAAAAATCTCAACGTGGCCGTGCGGGAGTGGGGAGAAGAAATTGTTTTTCTTCACCGGATTGAAGAGGGCGGAACAGATCGGAGCTACGGGATTCACGTGGCAAGGCTTGCGGGGCTTCCTCCACAGGTTTTGGACCGTTCCCGGGCGGTCCTTCAAAGGCTGGAGAAGGATGAGGAGGGCATGAGCGAACGTATTTTGGCCGCCCATGAAGTTCAGCCCCATGTGCAAGAAAAGCTCAACGACCTGCAATTAGGGCTTTTTGACCGGCTAGATTCGGCAGACTCCGAGCTTGCGAATGAGTTGCAAACTCTTGATATCAATGAAGTTACGCCGATTTCAGCCTGGAAGTGGCTCGCCCGCATTCGAAAAGCCCTTAATTAGCACTAAATTAGTGCTAATTAAGGGCTATGATTGACTGTGGTGCACTTCCTTGACTTGACCCAGGTATTCCAACCGTCCACCTTTGAGGAGGATGCTGAAGACTGGATTTCTCGCTTGGATCAGGACGACGTTGCGGTGGAATGTGACTTTGCCCACCCTAAACGGGGGAATTTCAAGTGGGGAGGGGGCGCACTGGGCTATTACCGTCGGGAGGTATCCAGCATTCCTTTGATGAATCGTGAGGAGGAGCAAGCTTTTTGTATGGGCCTAGAGTTCCTATGGCGCCGCCTTCAGGCTGCGCGTCAGAAGTCAGGATTTTCGCCTGCCGAAATCACACGCTTCCCCGGCATAGGAGATTTAAATTGTCTGACCTGTCCTCCGGGTCAAGAGCGTATTTGTCAGGGGTGCGCTCCGGTCGACCTGGCTGACTCCTACCGCCGACGCCTTCGGGCCCGCACGCATGAATTCACCGCGGTGCGGAACGAATTGATGGAGCGCAATTTGTCCCTCGTTTTTCTTCTTCTTGAGAGGTATCGATATTCCGGCGTTCCAGTGGAGGATTTAGTGCAGGAAGCAAACTACTCCTTATTTAAGGCCGTGCAGGGGTTTGATTTCAACCGAGGCGTGCGATTCCGCACCTATGCCGCATTTTGGGTGAAGCAAGCATTTCTGACGGCAATTTATAATCAAAGCCGGACGGTCCGGGTTCCGGCTTATATTCAAAAGGCCATGAAAAAGCTCCATGACGCGGGCGTGGCCCTTCCTGGCGCGGCTGATGACTTAAATTCCTTGGCCGATAAGGCGGGAATTACAGAAAACTTAGCGCGTACCGCATTAGCGGGTAATCGCTTTACCCTTTCCCTTGACCGACCGGCAGGGATTCAGGAGGAGGACTCCTTTGCAAGCCTTGTTCCCGGGGAAGACCCTTGCCGCCCTTTTTTTGAAGAGGAGGCCGAAGGATTTGTGGCTCTCCTGGGGGCTGCCTTGGAAGGTCTGAGTGATAGGGAGAAAGAGGTCCTCCTCCTCCGATTTGGCCTCAAGGGCGAGAGAAGCAAGACACTGGCGGAAGTTGGAAATATTTTGGGTGTGAGTCTGGAGCGAGTCAGGCAGATTCAGTCCAAGGCCCTTTTTCGGCTTCGATCATGCGGCACAGCTGGTTTTCTTGAGCAATATATTTCTTGATGAGACGCCGCCGTTCTTCTCAGAACGGGCACTGATTCTCGGGCTTCGCTAAACTACTCGGCTGTCAGTTAAGGAGTGCTTTTACTTCACCAAACTGGCCTCCGGTCCCCCCTCCCAAAAAAACCATTTTCGTACTTGGCATTTGCTCAGTAAGGAGATGGTTGACTTCAATGAGCCAGTACCATTTTCCTCGTTGGTCGAATAAGATTCGTCCATTGCTTGCGGTTGTTACCCTTGTTGGCCCGGTATATCTCACGGGGGTTGTTTTGTATGGCGCCTCGCCGGAAACCCTTAATGTTGGCTATGCACCGGAGCAGCCCGTGCCGTTTAGCCACAAACTGCATGCAGGTGATCTAAAAATGGATTGCCGTTATTGTCATACGACGGTGGAGGAGTCGGCCCAGGCGTCCATTCCCCCTACGAAGACTTGTATGAATTGCCACGATCGTATTCATACGGAGAGCCCCAGATTAGAAAAGGTGAGAGAAAGTGCAAAAACAGGGCAGTCCATTCCATGGGTTCGGGTTCATGATTTACCGGATTATGCTTATTTTGACCATAGCGCGCATGTGACCAAGGGAGTGAGTTGCGTGGAGTGCCATGGCCGAGTGGACCAAATGGATGTCGTTGAGCAAGTTGCTCCCCTTTCCATGGGTTGGTGCCTTGATTGCCATAGAAGCCCTGAGTCACACCTTCGCCCGGTTGAAGAAGTCACAAATATGTCTTGGACTTCCGAGATAGATAGAGAAGAGTTAGGCGCAAAACTTCGAAAAGTTCACAACATTCACCCGCGACAGGATTGTTCCACATGTCATCGTTAAATCGCTCCGAATCGACCAAACACTATTGGCGAAGCCTCGATCATCTTGAGGAAACGCCGGAATTCCAGGAAATGGTTGCCAAGGAATTTCCTGCTGGCCCTGATGGCGAGTGGTCCGACACGAGTCGTCGTCGTTTTTTGCAATTAATGGGCGCTTCTGTCGCCCTGGGTACGGCTTCAAGTTGCCGTTGGCAGAAGGAAACCTTAATGCCTTTTGCGGATCGGCCGGAAGGCTGGGTTCCGGGTAAGCCTCGGCACTATTCCACGTCAATGGAAGTCACCGGGGTTGGTCAGGCCTTGACGGTTACCAGTTATGACGGCCGTCCCACCAAAATTGAGGGCAACCAGGCCCACCCCTCTAGTTTGGGGGCGACGAATTCTTGGGCGCAAGCAGGCACTCTTGGCTTGTATGATCCAGATCGGTCACGTGGTGTCCTCGCATTAGAGGGAGATAAGGAAACTCCTTCGAGCTGGAAGAGTTTTTCCGCATTTTCCAAGATTGAATTTGCGCGCCTTTCCGCCACGCAAGGCGAAGGTCTGGCCATTGTGGCCCCAATCACATCATCTCCGTCTTTTCTGCGTGCGCGTCGGCAGTTCCAAAAGACTTTCCCTAAAGCTCTTTGGGTGGACTGGGAAGCCTGTTCATATCAAGCGGAAGCCATAGGCACAGAAAGGGTCTTTGGCAAGGCTGCCCGTGGAATTTATGACTTAGATAAAGCCGACGTCATCCTTGCCCTTGAGGATGACCTCATGGGGACGCACCCCAATGCCGTTCGCCACTCTCGGGATTTCGCGACACGGCGAAAGCCTGAAGACGGGCCGATGAACCGACTTTGGGTGGTTGAGGCGAATCACTCTCTTACGGGTGCGCTCGCTGATCATCGTTTTGCATTGCGCTCAGGTCAGATTGGCGCCTTCTTGGTTGCCCTAGAAGCAGAGCTACTCAAAAAGGGGGGCATAAAAATCCCCGAGGCGCGTCAATTGATGAAGAATCCGCCGCAGGGCGGTTTCCTTGCTAAGGACAAGGTAAAAGCACTGCTTAAGGCGTTGGCGCAGGATTTACTCCACGCAAAGGGCAAATCTTTAGTAGCGGTCGGTGCGCATCAACCTGCCGAAGTGATTGCTAGGGCCCATCGCCTGAACGTTCTATTGGGTTCTGTGGGGAATACCGTGACGTATGCCGATGTCTCTCGGATTCCAACAGCCAACCTTTCCGCTTCCACGGAGTTGGTCGCTCGCATGAGGCAAGGGAGTGTTCAGACCTTGATCACCCTTGGCGGAAATCCTGTTTATGACATGCCGGCAGATTTGAATTTCGCGGCTGCTTACAGAAAAGTGAAAAATCGCATTCACCTCGGTCATTATTTAGATGAAACCGGTGTTGTGTCCACCTGGCATTTACCCCAAGCTCATTTCTTGGAGTGTTGGAATGACAGTCTTTCTTGGAACGGCACATGGACTTTGGCCCAGCCAACCATGGAGCCGCTTTGGAGCGGGCGCTCCGCGACAGAATTACTCGGCCTTGTTATGGGCGGTGAAACGTCTGGAGAAGCTTGGGTGCGCCAAGCCTGGTCCGACGCCGGCTTAGGTGGAGAAACGGAATGGCGCAAGACGGTACAGGCGGGTTTTGTTGCTGGATCTAGCCTAGAAACTTTGCGAGGCACTTCCGCACCGCTGCCTCTGCCGAACATGGAGCTCAGTGCCTGGCAGGCATCGGATTCTATCGAGGTCACTTTTGCCAGCGACCCAAGCGTTTTTGACGGCCGCTTTGCAAATAGTGGCTGGCTCCAAGAGTTGCCGGACCCAATGACGAAGTTGACCTGGGACAACGCAGCATTGATGGCACCGTCCACGGCAAGCGCGCTTGGTTTGACAACCGGCTCCATGGCAAAGTTCGCCATTGATGACCGTAGCATCGAAATGGCGGTTTATGTGATGCCCGGTCATGCACAAGGATGCGCCACTCTACCTATGGGCTATGGCCGTACGGATGCCGGCCATGTCGCTGGCTTAGTTGCGGATCGCGTAACGCCAACGGGTTTTAATGTTTTCCTCCTGCGTGGCTCTGAGGCATTAGGTTTTTCCCTTGCGTCAGTTCAAGGTACGGGTGAGACTTACACTCTGGTTTCTACGCAAGACCACCACATTATTGATGAGATTGGCATGGAGGGTCGTGCAGATCGATTGGGCGACTTGGTCCGAGGTGGAGATTTAGATGAGTGGGAGCAGCAACCTGATTTTGCTCAACACGTTGTTCACCACCCTCCGCTGAAATCATTGTGGGAGGAGCATAAATACGAAGGCTACCGCTGGGGTATGTCAATTGACCTGTCTACTTGTACCGGTTGCTCTGCCTGCACAATTGCTTGCCAGTCCGAAAACAATATCCCGGTGGTCGGCAAGGATGAGGTATTTCGCGGCCGCGAAATGGCTTGGATTCGAATGGACCGCTATTTCACGGGGTCTGACCCGGATGAAGCCGAAGCGGTGCACCAGCCAGTGTCTTGTCAGCAGTGCGAAATGGCTCCTTGTGAGCAGGTTTGTCCTGTTGCAGCAACCACACACACGAGCGAAGGCTTGAATGACATGGTGTACAACCGCTGTATCGGCACGCGCTATTGTTCTAACAATTGCCCTTACAAGGTGCGTCGATTTAATTACTTCAACTGTAACCTTGACCTTGAAGAGACCGGTTCCGAAGTATTGAAGTTGGTGAAAAACCCTGATGTGACGGTGCGCTCGCGCGGTGTCATGGAAAAATGCACTTACTGTGTCCAACGTATTCAAAGTGCCCGCATTGAGGCTCATACTCATGAACAAAAGATTCAAGACGGTGACATTACCCCAGCCTGTGCTCAGGTTTGCCCATCCAATGCTATTCAGTTCGGTGATTTGAATGACAAGACCAGCAAGGTGCGGATAGCCCACGACAATGATCGGGCTTACGCCATGCTTGGTGAATTAAATAATAAACCGAGGACTGCTTTCTTGGCACGGATCCGTAATCCTCACCCCTCTCTTGCGGCGCATGATTCCCAGGGTGCGGGGGAGGTACGCCATGGCTAAATATGCCAATGTCAATGAGTTGTCTGATAGCCAACTAGACAACTTGCTTGAGCCTCCCGCGCTGGTTCAAAACGCAGAGACGTTTCATGACATCACGGAGTCGGTTTGTAGCATTGCAGAGGCCGACAGGATGCCTCGGTCTTGGTACGTGCTTTTTACTCTTGCCCTCTGTTTTCTTGGCGTGCTCGGTGCCATGATTTTTCACCTCTTCACCACCGGTGTTGGGGTATGGGGAAATAACCAGCCGGTTGCTTGGGGTTTTCCTATTGTTAACTTTGTATTTTGGGTTGGCATTGGTCACGCGGGTACGTTGATTTCGGCTGTTTTGTATTTGTTCCGCCAAGGATGGAGAACAGGAATAAACCGATTTTCCGAAGCAATGACTATTTTCGCAGTGTGTTGCGCGGGTCTTTTCCCGGCGATCCACGTGGGACGCGTTTGGGTAATTTATTGGGTGTTCCCAATTCCAAACCAAATGGACATGTGGCCGAACTTCCGCTCACCTTTGCTTTGGGATGTTTTCGCGGTTGGCACTTATTTTACGGTGTCTTTATTGTTCTGGTACATGGGCATGGTGCCTGACTTGGCGACACAGCGTGATCGCGCAAAGACTAAACTGCGCCAATTCCTTTATGGTATTTTTGCCTTAGGGTGGAATGGCTCGAATCGTCACTGGCATCGCTATGAACGCGCCTATTTGCTTCTTGCAGCGCTGGCTACTCCGCTGGTGCTGTCGGTTCACTCGGTTGTGTCCTTTGACTTCGCGGTGGCACAAATTCCTGGTTGGCACACGACGATTTTTCCACCATATTTTGTAGCCGGAGCTATTTTTTCTGGGTTTGCAATGGTTTTGACTTTGTCTATCCCTGCTCGCGCCCTCTTTAACTTTAAGCATATTATCACGATGCGGCACATTGAGTTGATGTGTAAGGTGATTATGTGTACCGGCATGTTGGTTGGATATGCGTATGCCATGGAATTCTTTATGGCCTGGTATTCGGGAAATCGGTACGAAGGCTTTACTTTTGTTAACCGTGCTTTTGGCCCCTATGCTTGGGCTTATTGGACAATGGTAAGTTGCAATGTGATTTCCCCACAAATTTTTTGGTTTAAGCGAGCGCGGCGATGCATCCCCCTCATTTTTGTGATTTCTATCTTTGTCAATATTGGCATGTGGTTTGAGCGCTTTGTCATTACAGTGACGTCTTTGAATCGAGACTTCCTCCCCTCAAGCTGGAATTATTTTAGTCCAACTATTGTGGATGTATTGACACTTGCGGGAAGCTTCGGTCTTTTCTTTACCTTGTTCTTGCTCTTCTGCCGTTGGTTGCCGCAAGTGGCGATCTCGGAAGTGAAGAACGTCATGCCTTCGGCTCATCCCCATGGCAATCACGGGGAGGTTAACCATGACTAATCAAACATCCATTCACGGCATCCTGGCAGAGTTTGATTCCGTCGACGGCATCCTTCATGCAGCGGAAAAGGTCAAGCAGGAAGGGTATCGGAAATGGGACTGCCACACGCCATTTCCGGTTCACGGATTGGATGGTGCGATGGGAATTCGTCAAACACGTTTGCCATGGCTCGTTTTAGTGATGGGCTTCGCGGGGTGTTCTGGGGGAATCTTGTTGCAGTGGTGGACGAATGCTCATGACTATGTTTACCGTATTTCTGGAAAGCCTGACTGGAGTCTTCCCGCAAACATTCCGGTGGCATTCGAGATGACTATTTTGTTCGCGGCGCTCACGGCTTTCTTTTCCATGTGGATTCTTAATGGATTCCCACGCTGGTATAGCCCACTCTTTCGAGCAAAGTGCTTTACGAGAGCTACGGACGATCGCTTTGTTTTGGCAATTGACGCAAGAGATGACTTGTTTGGAGAGGAGACTCGGAAATTGCTAGAGAGCCTTTCGCCAAGCACGATCGAAATGATTGAGGCGCCCATCGAAGACGGAAAAATTCCGTTGAAGTTGAAGGGCATACTTGGCATTGCACTCACTCTATTGCTGCTGCCCCCGGCAATGATTGCCAATGCTAGGTTTACAAAATCCACGCAGCCGCGCGTTCACATTGTTCCAAACATGGACACACAGGTGACCCACCGCGGGCAAGAGGCCAGTGACTTTTTTGCTGATGGTCAAGCGATGCGGCTCCCGATTTCTGGAACTTATGCCCAAGAGGATGACCGGTTAATCGGTGAGCAAGTTGGGTTTTGGACGGGCAAAGAAAATGGCGCTTACCTCTCCTCAATTCCCATGGACGTCACGCCAGAATTTGAAGACCGGGGTAGGGCTCGCTTTGGAATCTACTGTTCCGCGTGCCATGCGGTGAATGGCTC
>Ga0302119_10001102_pt1 | contig 12159 bp, 8 predicted proteins | sample AG5_Tmax_MG_FD_203114 | JGI IMG/M metagenome (GOLD analysis project Ga0302119, IMG submission 203114) | Marine microbial communities from Western Arctic Ocean, Canada - AG5_Tmax | ecosystem: Environmental > Aquatic > Marine > Oceanic | place: Canada: Western Arctic Ocean | collected 2017-10-01
TTCCGAGGGTGCGCTGGCTTCGGCACAGGCTGCCCGGAGCATGGCCGACTCCGAAGTCGACATCGCCCAAGCTCGCATCGGTGCAGCTGAGGCTCGTGCGGCGGCTGCCAGCGCTTCGGTGACCAGCGCCCAGGTTGGGGTGGATGCGGCGGGAGCTTTGGTGGATGCGGCTCGGGCGGCTGCGGCTGAGGTGCGCACCCGCGTGGGCTTCTGCCAGCTCGTTTGTCCCTACGATGAGGCTGTGGTTACCGGGCGTCATCTGCATCCCGGGGCCCACGTATTGGCAAACCAATCCATGGTGCTGACGCTGATGGACACCCGCGTGCTGCGGGTCGTCTTGCCGGTGACCGAAGGTGATTCAGTGCGCATCGCCGTAGGTCAGAGGGTGCAGTTGATTTTTCGCGTGCCGGGCGTCGAGCCGCTTGAGGCCTCGTTGTCACGCATTTCTGGTGCCCTCGATCGCTCCACTCGAACCGTGAGGGCTGAAGTGGACCTGAATAATTCAGCCGGCAGTCTGCGCCCCGGGATGTTCTGCAATGCCGAGATCGAGTTGCGGTCTATTCCCGGCGCGATCGTGTTGCCCGGAGGTGCCGTGCACACCCGCTCGGGTTCGGATGGCGAACCAGAGACCTACGTCTGGGTTGCGCAGGGAGGGACGGCTGCGCAAGTGGTGGTCACCCTTGGACTGGACGATGGAATAGTCACGGAAATCCAGGAGGGCTTGAGCGGTTCAGAGGCAATCATCTCCGCCGGACTCTCCGGCTTGCGTGATGGGGCGGCGATCGAGGTCGTTGAAGGGGACTCCAAGTGAGCCATCGCCTCGGTACTCTGGGTCCGCTTTTAGGCCTTTGCATACTGCTTTCCGCAGCCAGTTGCCGTGGCCCACGCCGGGAAGGCTTGGCAGAGACGGATTTCAGCAACGTTCACCTGGATTCGAACGGGCGGAATGGAGGGCAGAGCCAATCGACCGAGGCTCTCGGCCGGCTCCTGCAACTGGACCAGGTCTTGGACCTTGCGGTGAACCAGGGACTGGACATGGCCCTGGCGCGCACGCGCTTGAGCATCTCCGCAGCCGAGGCTCAGATGGCGCGCGCCGCCTGGATTCCCGAACTGTCCTTCTCCGCGGATACCTGGCACAACGATGGCTCGGTTCAGGCTACAGATGGCACATTCAGTTACCAAGACAAGCGCAACGCGCGGGAAGGTGTGGGCCTCTCCCTCGAACTGGACTTGGCCGATGCGCTCTTTGCTCCACGTGCAGCCAACGAGCGGCTGGCAGCCCAGCGCTCTCTGACGGATGCTGCGCGGCAATCTACGCGCCAGCGTGCTGCGATTCTGTTCCTGAATTTGCTTGAGGCGCAGTTCGAAGTGGAGATCGCATTCGAAGCGCGCTCCCATGCCCAGGAGCTTGAGCGTGTCGAGAGAGCTCGCTTTGAGGGTGGAGCGGGTCTTGAAGTGAACTATCAACGCGCGGTGGCTCACACGGCCCAGGTCAGTGCCTTGGTTGTGGAGGCGGACCGGCGACGCTCTGTGGCGGCCGCCCGGTTGGCCATGCACCTGGACTTGGATCCTGGCCGGGACTGGCAGGCTCAGGCTCCCCTGACCCTGGAACAATGGGCCGGAGGGGATGACCTCATGGCCGAGTTGGATCTCGGCGGAGAGGATTCCGAGGAGGGAGACCTGTCTTTGGCCGAGCGCGCCCGGCTTCAACGGCCGGAGTTAGCCGCGGCGCAAGCCCGAGTACGCGCTGCGAGGCTTGAGGCCCGTGGCGAATCCCGCCGCTGGCTTCTGCCCACCTTTCGGGCCTCAGTCTTCGATGGTGAGTTTGGTCCCGAGCTAGGCGAAGGTTCGGACTCCATGGTGCATGCGCTGGGCGTGTCCTGGAACCTGGGCTTGGGCATGGCGGGCCAGGCCAAGCGCGCCAGGGCACGCGAAGCCCAGGCCGTCCTTGAGCTCGCCCAACTGCGGCGCCTAATCGAATCGCAGGTCGCCGAGGCGGGTGCTGGGTTGGAGGCTGCTGTCAGCCGGCATGATCTGGCGCAGGCGCGTCTGTCTGCGGCCGACGCCGGAGCGCGATTGGCCGAAGAACGCCATGCGGCGGGCGCGGGCCTGCTGCTGGAAGCCCTCGCCGCCCAATCAGATCTCGTCGGAGCGAGCATGGCTGTGGCCCGCGCTCGCGTGGATCGCCTGCGCGCCACTTGGATTCTTGCCCGAGCCTTGGGTCAGAACCGCTAGGTGTTCGGCAAGCGCCGCGCCTGACGCTTCGATCACCGGCCGTGCCTCGTTCCACCGCGCCCGCGATCTATCGGTAGTAGGCGGGCTTGTGGGGGACGACACCCAACTCGGCGTAGTTGAAGCCGCTTGCCAGCGGATAATAATTGCCCAGGATCTCGACGCTTGAGTTCTCGCGCAGTTGTGTCTCCATCTCCAGGCACCAGTAGCACGCGTTGAATAGGAGGCGTCGCAGGCCTGCACTCTCAAAATCCTTTGCACTACCCATGGTCGAGTGGAAGACACGCGCGCTCTTACCCGCTTTACCGATCCAGGTCTTGGTCCAGGCAACGGGCAGTGCGATGAGGTCTTCGTTGGGTGGGTCATCGTGGTTACGGCTCATCAGCGGCTGCCCCATGACCAGCGGCACGCATCCCGGGGGCAGGCTGCCACCCTCTTCGTAGGTCCGATAGACGTCGGAAGGTCCCCAAATGTCGCTCACGCCGGTGAGGATCGGGTGCCCACGGTTCTCTTCGACGATAATTCCGCGCGTCGAGTCCTGGTGCCAGCGGCCGTGGTGGCCGCGGAACGAACCACCGAGCACGTCATCCCCAAAGCTGACATTGTGCCCGTCGATTTCGTAACGGAAGTCGATGAACCCGTGATTCGCCGTACGCAAGGCGATGATGGGCTTCCCCGAGTCGAGATAGTCGTGAATGGGCGCGAGTTGCTCGTCGGGCAGCGTGATCAGGCGGCTGAACAGGATCAGTAGGTCGGCTTCTCGGAGGTGCTCGATTCCGGGAATGTCGTGAATGATCTCCTCGTCTTCCCAGCGAATTTTCTTCGTCGGATCCACGAGGCCGTCCGCGTTCACACTGAAGAGCACCGTGCAGTGAAAGCCGTGGTGTTCTGAGAGTGTCCTGGCCAGCATGGGCAGCGACTGTTCGCTGCGGTACTCCTGATCGGCAGCGATCAGGACAATGTGCTTTCCTGCTCCAAGCCCCTGGCCACCCGGGTAGGTGAGCCATCTTGAATCCTGAGGGACCGGATGGAGAGAGACAATGATCGCGTTACAGGAGGCTATCCACGCAGACAGAACCACAGCGAGGCTTATCGCCATCCAGCGCTGGGCGCCGTTCGTCATGCAAGGGCTGAACGGATTCGAGCCTGCTCTAAAAATAAACGCGTCCATTTAGCCGAGTGCCTCGATCAGGGTGCCTCGACGTGCTGGTCGAGGAGGTTGCGACGGAAAGTGGTGCGGTGGTGTGCGACATGGTCCGGGCCCGGGATGGCCCTCGGACTCGGCTAGCGATCTCCGGTTTTCCGCATCCCCGAGTCGCTGCCGCCGCTGTCTTGTGATCCGCTGATCCCTCCGCTGCCACCGGAGGCTTTTGATTTGCCACGACCGACATCCATGATCTCGATGCTTCCTTCGTCGATCAGTTTTTTTACCGGAGGGTGCTCTGCGGCCTTGGCCGTGATCTGGCCTTTCTCGCCGGGTTTCAGGAAGAGGCGTTTGCCCGCGGGTAGGGGAACCCGCAGAGGGCGTTTGGTGGTGTTCTTGATTTCCATTGCGCAGATCAAATTAACCGTTCCATGGCGGGATCATGTGACTGAAAGCTGTAATCCGACAATCCTGCCTGGAAAGCGGGTACGGCCTAATCCGGTATCCTAGCGGGTCTTAGATGGTGCTGAGCTGCTCCGAGGGGCAGGTTCGGCGGGTCTAGGGATCGCCTCTAGCTAGAATGGAGCGGCTGATGGGACTCGAACCCACGACATTCAGCTTGGGAAGCTGACGCTCTACCAACTGAGCTACAGCCGCATCCAGGCGGGAGAGAGTACGGAGGGGGGGCTGGGACTGTCAACCGGAGCAGAAGAGGAGAGTAACTAGTGGCTGGCACTGAGCTAGAGACGATCACCCCCAGGGCCCATTGGTGTGGAATGGGTACCCTTGACCGTCGAATGGCCCGCCTCGCCCGGCCCATTCAAACGACTAGGACTTCTGTACATGATGATTTTTACTGCCCTGCTCGCTTGCACAGCTGGCATTTCACTGCCACCCGCCTTTCAGGATGGGGACCGCAATAGTTCCACCGCCGATCACCGTCTGGTGGTTCATGATCTGGCCGGCCTGGGGGTCGAACCGGACCAAGCCTCGCCCACGGTCTTTCTGCCTTCCCTTCGCATTAGGGCTGACGAGGAGGGGGGATTCTACGAGGACCGCGTCATGGGTTCCTCACACTTCGTTGGCCTGCTTGAGGACCTGCTCGGAGACGGCCTAAGCGGTGAGGGTTGCCGTGCGGAGTACACCCAAGATGGACGACTGCTCGTCGTCGGCCCAGCTGGCCTGCAAGAGGACGTTTCTAGACTGCTTGGGTTCCTCCGCGAGGTGAACACGGCCGCCGCGGAGTTGACATTAGATTTCGTGGCTTTGCCGGGAACGGTTGATGTGCAGAGCCTGATCGACGTGGGCCAGGTGCCCGCACTTCTGGAGTTGGCCAGCAGCCATTCCCGTCACGTGCTGCACGTTCCCACCGGAAGGTCTGCGACGGTCTCAGCTGGAAAGCGGCGCCACCTCGTGCTCGACTACGACATTGAGATTGCCCAGGGATCCTTGATTCTTGATCCAATCATGGGGGATTTCTTCGAGGGGCTGGAGGCTACCGTTCGAGCGGCTCCCTGTGCGGGCGGGCTACTCGTAGGGCTCATGGCCAAGCGTGGCGCAAGAGTGGGGGATACACCCAACAAGAAACTGGACATGGGTGCGATGCTCGGGAATGAGACCGGGACGCACTTCCAGAACCTTCCAGTCAGCGTCCAATCACCCGCTACGGCCAATCGTTCTTGTGGGCTTAGCGCAGTCCTCCCAACGGGTAAGGCCCTAGTCGTCACGACGCGTGGCGGGGAGTCGGGCGGCACCGAGCTCATGATCTTGCACCAAACCGGAGGATCTCTGTCGGCCTGGTCGGAGTACGACCTAGGGGATGGCGTAAGCCTTGTATTCGCCGATCCAGCCTGTGTCATGGCCCCGCGTCTCCTGGTCAGCGGTACCGGACTTCTGTCTGGTGGTTCTCCTGCTACTCCCGTTCTGCACGGCGCACCGCGTTTGATCGTGGAATTCGAGAGTCTGGGCGCGGGCCTCATGACGGATATTTTGGCTGGGCAAGGCCGAATGGGCCGCGTAAAGGAGGTCGGGCCTTGGCTTGTGACCTGGCCGGAGGCTGCTCGCCGAGGTGGGGCTGACGCTGCCGGATGGTCAGATGATCAGCACGACATTTTCGAGTCCTTGCAGGCCAGCGTGATCCAGTACGAGGTGGAGTTGCGCCTGCAAACCCCTGCGGGAGGAGCGGGGCCCGTGGTCCGGCTACCCATCCGCGATGGGACGTCGGCTTCGATCGTCTTGGGCCTGGAGCGTCTGATGGTGCGTGACTACGACGTTGAAGTGGCCCAGTTCGCGGCGGGTTCCGACCCCACGGTGGATGTGGCCTTCGAGGGCCTTGCCTTGTGGCTTCAGGCCTCAGGCTCCCCTTCCGGGCAACTTCACCTGAAGGTGCGAGGTGCGGTGAGCTATGCTGGGGATGGCGAGGCCGCCCCCGTGCAGACTCCATTTGTCTCCTACCTTGACCAATCCGACGAAAGAACTCTGACCCTGCGAGAGAGCCGGGCCTTGGTTCCCAAGGATGGTCACTGGCAGGTGCTGCTTGGTGATGCTACTGGCGGAGTATCCGTTCAGGTGCACGTGCGCACCTTGTAGCCCTAACAGCAACCCTGACCCCAATATCCCATGCCTGCCCGCGCCTATCTGACAACGCTCCTGCTCTTGTATCTTGGCTCACAAGCTTCTGCGCAGGATTGGGTGAATTGGCGGGGTCCTCAGCATGACGGTTCCAGTACGGTCGAAGGCCTTCCCATGGTCTTCGACCAGGAAGCGAACGTGCTCTGGAAGACGGTGCTTCCGGGCTCCGGAGCCAGCACACCCATCGTCGTTGGAGAGCGGGTGTTTCTGACTTCTGTCGATTCGGACGCCGGTCAGTTGCTCGCGATCTGTCTGGATCGAGACAGTGGCGAGGTGCTCTGGCAGCACTCTGCAGGCAGCGGCTATCAGGCCTTCGGGGCGGGCGAGCCCACCACGCTGGGCTCCCGTAGCAATTACGCGTCCCCTTCCGCTGTCTCCGATGGCGTTCTCGTGACCTTCTTCTTTGGTAATGGGGACCTGGTGGCCTACGACATGGAGGGCGAGCAGCGATGGCGCCGAAACCTCCAGGAAGATCTGGGAGAGTTTCAATTCCAGTGGACCTTCTCCGCGACGCCCACACTCTGGGAGGACCGCCTTGTGCTGCCGATCCTGCAGCGCGACGCGCCGGTGAATGATCACGGGAAGGAGGGGACCGAGTCCTTCATCTTGGGTCTGGATCCCGCCACGGGCAAGACCCTCTTCCGCACCGTGCGGCCCTCTGACGCGCGGGTCGAGTCACGGGAGTCCTATGCGACAGCCATCCCTTACGTGACCGAGGAAGGGCGTAAAGAGCTGATCGTGGTGGGGGGGGACGTCATTAGTGGCCACGACCCGCTCACCGGTGAAGAATTTTGGCGCTGGGGCACCTGGAACCCCGGACACCGTGAACAGTGGTGGCGGGTCGTGCCCTCCGCGGTGGTTGGCGGCGGTGTGGCTTTGGCTTGTGCGCCCAAGGGTGCGCCGGTGTTTGCCGTTCAGCTCGGGGGGAAGGGTTCCCTCGACGATGCGAGCCTTGCCTGGAAGAGCGAGGGGCGTCGTAGTCCGGTTACGAGTGACGTGCCGACGCCACTTTACTACCGCGACCACTTCTACATCCTGAGCGATCTGCGCTCCATGCTTTCGAAAGTCCATCCGGGGTCGGGTGAGGTCGTATGGAGCGTCCCCATGCCGCGTGATGCCAAGTGGCGCGCCTCACCAACGGGGGCAGATGGCCGCGTGTGGTGTATGGATCACGGCGCACGGGTCGTGGCTATTGACGCCGAATCTGGCGAGATCGTGACCGTTGCCCAGATGGGGGGCGAGGAGAACCAGAAAGCGCGCAGCTCCGTGGTCCCCGCTCACGGGAGCCTGTTCATCCGAACAGACACGAGCCTCTTCAGGGTTGGGTTTTCTGAATCCGATGCGGATTCAGATGAGGACTAGGCACTTCGCCGCTAGACGGGGCTCTTGACCTTCTTGCGTTCGCGCTTGCGCTCGACTTCCTTCAGCCTGCGCTTACGCAAGCGCAGGCTGCTGGGAGTGACTTCAAGCAACTCATCATCTTCGATGTACTCGAGGCTCTCCTCCAAACTCATGATGCGTGGTGGTGAAATCTTGGCGTTGTCGTCTCGACCTGAAGCACGCATGTTGGTGAGCTTCTTGGTGCGACACACGTTGAGGGTTAGATCTTCCGCACGGTTGTTCTCGCCCACGATCATGCCTTCGTAAACGGGAGTGCCGGGCGCCACGAAGAAGATACCGCGATCCTGTAGGCCATCGATGGCGTAGGGGATGACGTCGCCGCCGCGGTCGCCGACCAGCACACCATTGGTGCGGCGCGGGATGGGGCCTCCGTCGGGATCCCAGCGATCGAATACGTGGGCCAGGATGGCCTCGCCCTTGCTCAAGGTGAGCAGAGCCGTGCGCGCGCCGATGAGCCCGCGAGAGGGGATCAGAAACTCGATCTTGGACAAGTGCCCCAGGGCGTCCATATGTGTCATCTCGCCGCGTCGGCGGCCGAGGTATTCGATCACCTTGCCAGCATTTTCCGCGGGGACCTCTACCGTAGCCCGTTCCACGGGCTCGCATGCCGTGCCGTCCACCTGTTTGATGATCACGTGCGGCTTGCCAACGCTGAACTCAAACCCCTCGCGGCGCATGTTCTCGATGAGCACGGAGAGGTGCATGACCCCACGCCCCTTGACCTCGAAGGCTTCCGCGCTCGACGTCGCCACGAGCACCAGGGCCACGTCCCGAGCGGCAGCCTTCTCCAGTCGCGTCCAGATTTGGCGACTGGTGACGTAGCGCCCTTCCTTCCCAGCGAAGGGCGAGTTGTTCACGTAGAACACCATCGACAGCGTGGGCTCGTCCATGGGAATGGCGGGCAAAGGTTCGATGCGATCGGTGGAGCACAACGTGTCGCCCACGCCGATGTTCGCGATCCCCGTCACCATGGCGATATCACCTGCCTGCACTTGCTCGACGGGCACGCGCTTGAGGCCTTCGCAACGGAAGAGGTTCTTGACCGGGTACACGGGGGCGTCATTCCGATCGGGATGGCAGAGGGTGTAGCGCGCTTCGCGCTGCAGCACTCCGCGCGCGACGCGTCCCACCGCGATGCGACCCAGGAAATCGTCGTGATCAAGGGTCGAGGCCTGAAACTGAACTGGGCCAGCTGGGTCCATCTGGGGCGCAGGCACTGACTCTAGGATCAGATCGAAGAGGGGTTGGAGGTTACCGCCCGTCGTTTCCGAATCCCGGGTGGCCCAGCCATCCCGCCCAGAACCGTAGATGACGGGAAAATCCAACTGGTGGTCGTCAGCCCCCAGATCCACGAACAGATCGAAGATCTCTTCGAGCACCTGGCCGGCCCGCGCATCGGGACGGTCCACCTTATTGATCATCACTAGGGCGGGTAGCCCGTGCTCGAAGGCCTTGGAGAGCACGAAGCGCGTCTGGGGCATGGGTCCTTCGAAGGCGTCGACCAAAAGGAGCACGGCGTCGGCCATGGTCAGGGTGCGTTCCACCTGACCACCGAAGTCGGCGTGGCCCGGGGTGTCGACGATGTTGATGCGGGTTCCCTTGTATTCGATGGCCGTGTTCTTGGCCAGAATAGTAATCCCACGCTCCCTCTCCTGGTCGTTGGAGTCCAGCGCTCTCTCCTGCACCTGCTGGTTCTCGCGGAATGTACCGACGAAGGCGAACATGCTGTCCACCAGTGTTGTCTTGCCATGGTCGACGTGGGCGACGATGGCCAAATTACGGAACTCAGTGGAGGGCATTAGATAAGGCAGGTGGTGTTCGGGGCGGATGGTCCCGGTTTTGAGGCAGAGAGTCTACGGGCGGGAGGGGGCCCGGGACTAGGGGCGGTGCGGTATCCTGGGGGGAGATTCTCACGAAGAGGCAGCTAAGGACGCATTAGTTCCCCATGCCCCAAGGGCGATAGACATGAAATGGCACACTCTCCGGACTCGAACTCTGAGGTCCTTCAGCTTGGGGTTAGCGCTTTCGGCATGCAGCCTGTCTCCGAATGGCAGGTCGACCGTTCCCCGGATTTCTCGCCCGGACTATTGGGACGGAGTGACCCGCACCCTGGCCATATCCCCCCTGGGCAACGTGGCTGCCATTTCCGCCCACAACTGCTACAGCGTGACATCTGATCCGGGCAGCAGCCTCGCGGCCACCCTGAAGAGAATTCACGATGCCCAGGCAGATGGAGCGGACCTGATCGAGCTCGACATAAAGAGTGAGGGCGGTGTGCTGTACGTGGATCACAATGACGAGGGGACCGTCGAAGGTGCCTACCTGGAAGACGTGTTGGCCGACCCGGCCTTGCGGGCGGGGAATCAAATCCTCTTCATTGAGAGCAAGGAAACTCAGGCCGACTCTGCCTATGTTTCCAGTCTCCTGACCTCCCTGGTGGCTAACGGCTATGGGTGCGCGGGGAGACCCGTGGTCATTCGCGCCTTCAACAACATTCGCCAGAACCTGATTCTGACCCGCACCGCCTTGCGTGACCCAGCCTTTCGCGCCCTGCGCCCCTGGGTCAAGCTGAACGAACTGTTCTCCAAGAATCAGGTGGCCAGCATCGCCACCTTTCAGCAGTTGATTGCCCAGTCCTGCCAGGATGGATTCCAGGGTGTCGAGTTCCACTATCAGGACTCCAACCTGTTTGGAAAGATCGTCTTCGCTCGCAGCCTGGGATTGGGAGTCAACCTCTGGACCATCCCCGTCTCCCTAGGCGAGGTGTTTCTGGCTGGTCTACGCGAGGAGGTTGATGCGCTGACGGTGGATTACCCCGTTGATAAGGCGCGCCAGGTCGTGGAGGACAAGAATCTCCTTGTCTACCTGAACTCCTGGCCCCGCGATGGGGATGAGGGAAGCGTGCTCTGGTCGGAGGGCGGGGGAGCGCTACGCGAGGCTCCTACCGATCAGCCTGGCACCCCGGCCTACAAGTTCTTGGACGTTGGAGAGGAGCTCTTTGGTGGCGTGCTGGAGCTGGATGCCGGCAAGCGGGAGGTCGTAACCTTCTACGATGCCGACAACCTTCCGGGAGAGGGCTACTTGATTACGGCGGTCGTGAATTTTGACGATCTTGAACTCGCGGACGGCAAGACCTCCGCCATTCTGAGCAAGGCGGACAGCGGAGGTTTCGCCCTTGAGTTGCACAACCCGATTGGCTCGGGAACCACGGTCCTGCGCTTCGGCGTGTATGTGGGGGGGTACGTCTATGGGAGCGTGCCGGCGTCCCTGCTCAATACCACCGACTCTTTTCTCCTGACCGGCGGTTATGACGGTGACGGCAATGTTTGGCTCTGGGTGGACCATTCCATCGATAGTTTGACCAAGGGCCAGGCTCAGGGCGGGGTCGGGTTGAACGACTCCCCCGTCTTGCTGGGGGCCGACCCCCAGGGCACCGAAAGCAGTCGCTTTCATTTTTCCGGCAAGGTTCAACAGGTGCAGGTGCAGGCTTGGGGCCCGCACTAGCTCAGCACACCGTTACACGACCCTCTCCTGAACTCGCTGGATGCGGTCGATGCGGTAGGTTTTGAGAAGCCCGCTCCTTTGACATTCAGCTTCCAGGTAGCCATGCCCGCCGCGCTCGAAGATGAAACGCGGGACAACGGGAAGGGTGGCTGGAGCCCCCTTTTTGCCGTAGACCAGTTCGACTTCGTTCGCGTCCATGCGTGCCGCTTCTAGTTGGCGTACTCGGCGCGTTTGGGCGGGACTCTTCGGTCGATGCCCATTGATCGTGACGGGTGCCAAGCCCAGGGCAAGGCACTCGGTGTAGGCGTCACCCTCCGGGCCATGGCGCTCAAGGCATTCCTCCAGCACCTTCCAACACCAGACCGCATCGGCGAGACCGCGCCGCTGCTGTCCCTCCTCCAGGTCGAGGTGCTTGCAGAGGGTCTCTAAGTCGTGCCCTTCCGCCTCGGGCAGGTGGTGCTGGGCGAGAGCGCGTGTGTCCAAGATGGGAGAACCCGGGGGGGGTAACTCGGCGCGAGCGTATTCGAAGGCCAGAGCTGTGGCCGCGTCCTCTGCATCATGAGTGGCCAGGCGCTCCTCCCCCGCCCAGGTATTGAATGCCTTTAGGACATCGGCGGCGAGAGGCGCAGCTCTGATGTGATCTTCGGTGATGCCGTGCCAGTCGCTGGCCTCGGGTTCAATCGGAACGGGGGGACAGATCAGGGAGTCAAAGGTGTCCTCGATCTCGCCGGCGATGACTTTGACTGCCCCCAACTCAATCAAGTGTGGTGCGCCCTGCCGGGCGACGGTCTGGACACCTAGAGCAATCAGAGGTCGATCCATGGGGCTCGGAACCTAGATCAATTCCTGGAACTCGGGCAGGCCGCGTAGGACGTCCAAGTCTGAATTCAAGCGCATCTCGCTCGCGATGTAATAGCCGCGATCTTGCGCTAGGTTCAGGGCCTCGATGGCGGCGGGCGGGTCGCCCAGCAAGGCGTAGACGCAGGCCGAGTGGAAGGCCGTGGTCCCATCCCGTGGAGCCAAGTCGCGAGCTGCATCAATGGCCTCGCGGGCTGCGTCATCAGAGCCGCGCCGTGCCAAGAGCAGCGCCATATGCGCCCGCGCGTCCATGTCGTCGGGTTCGTCACGCAGGTGCTTGCGTGCTGCGGAGATACCCTTGTCGGCGGTCTCAAGAGCCTCCTCGTATTGCCCCAGGCATTGTCGAACGCCGTAGAGGTGGTCGTAGCTGCCGATGTGAGAGGGGCACA
>Ga0302119_10001103_pt1:0-10000 | contig 12156 bp, 8 predicted proteins | sample AG5_Tmax_MG_FD_203114 | JGI IMG/M metagenome (GOLD analysis project Ga0302119, IMG submission 203114) | Marine microbial communities from Western Arctic Ocean, Canada - AG5_Tmax | ecosystem: Environmental > Aquatic > Marine > Oceanic | place: Canada: Western Arctic Ocean | collected...
CAGTTGAGCTAGCGAGATTTTGGTTGGTTGCGGGAGTAGGATTAAACCTTGGTCGAACTAAGAGCTGGTGATATTCAGCTTGTAGGTTTTGCCAGACGGGATCGCCTCAAAACTCAAGATTACAATCATCAACGGAAACAAAAATTCGCTGATAGTAGACAGGTGTCTTTGCACCAGTAAAAGCTATTGCGCTTATCTCGTAGTGAAGTTGCTGAGCCAATAAGCCTAAACCTATTATCTCAGCTTTATCTGGAGTGACAACTGAAACTCTGCTGGTATGCCGGTTAATTTTGAGGTTCAGATATGTTTCCAAAAACGGTCTGACGTTAACCATCTCAAGCTCACTAACGTCGACTTTGTCTAAATCTTTTGACAGGCTGCCAGGGATGTACATGTGTGCAGCTGCTCTGGTGCCATCCTGCATACGTATTTTTCGAGTAAAGCAAAAATAGAATGCTTGATCCCCAAAAAACTCAGACCAATACCCAGCGCTCGATACCCTGCTCATCATCAGTTTGGAATCCACTATTCGAAGGGGGGTATTGCTGTCCCGCGATAGAAATCTGAAATGCCAAATGTTATCTGTAAATGGTTCGGTATCTGATACACGCGTCCCGTCCCCACGACGGCGCTGAACAAGTCCAGTATCTTGCAGTTGCCCCAACGCGACTTGAACGGTACCAAGACTAACATTCAGAATTTCCGCCAAAACCTTTTCTGGAGGAAGATAATCACCAGGTCGCAAAACACCAATCTTAATACTGTTAGAAATGGCCAAGCGAACTGCAGTTCGCTTGGTGCAATTCCGCGAGAAAATTAACGACTGAAATTCAATTGCCAAGTCTTCGTAAAAACAAGGAATTGTTTTTTTTATTGGTTTCAACCGATAACACCCCTGATCTCTCGCCAACCGGCCCTAAACAGCAGGATTGCGGTTAACGCCAGAAATGCAATTGCGATCGGGCTTTCGATAATGGCACTAAAGTCTGATTTGTACAATAATAGAGATTGTCGTAGCGACGTTTCAAACATACCGCCAAGAATAAAACCAATGACAAGGCAAACGACAGAAAACCCAGTACGACGCATTATCAATCCTACTCCTCCAAATGCAAGCATTATCCCAACATCAAACATTGACTGCCCGGGCAGATAAACGCCGACAATGCACATCACAATAACTGCAGGTAAAATAAGGCCGCGTGGTGCTTTGGCGATCTTCGCCCATACTGGAATTCCAGCTCGACCAATCGCGAGATGGACAAAATTGGCCATGATCATACTGGCGAAAAGCGCATAAATAATTTCGCCGTGCATGGTCAGCATAAAAGGGCCAGGAACAATCCCATGAATGATAAACGCACTGATGAGAAGTGCCGCCGCAATATTACCGGGAATGCCTAATGCGATTGTTGGGACAAGGTTAGCACCAACAACAGCACTGTTTGCCGCCTCTGTTGCAATGATCCCGTCGGGATCACCCTTACCGAAGTTTTCGGGCGTTTTTGACGCTTTACGTGCAGCCCCGTAGCTGAGGAACGCCGCAAGCGTAACACCCAATCCAGGTAACATGCCTATACCTGATCCGATAAGCGCACTTCGAATGATCGTACGCCAGTGGCTCAAAAACTCTCTAAAGGGTAGTTTCGAATTAGATGACACCATATTCGCATTGCCGTCAGACGCCACCTCGCCGCCGGCGCGCCACAGGTCAAATATCTGTTCGATCACTGCCGCAAGGGCTAATGATCCGATGGCAACGGCAACAAGCGGTAAACCATCAAACAAATAGACAGTTCCGAATGTCATTCGCGCTGAACTGTCCATCGGATCAAGACCGATTGTTGAAAGGAAAACTCCAAGAACGATAGCAATCAGCCCCTTAATCAAAGACCCGCCGGAAATACCAGCCAAGAGTGCAAATGCAAAAATTAAAACGGAGGTAAATTCAAGTGGCCCGAACTGCAACGCCACGGCGGCCACAGGAACCACCAGAAAGATTAGCATCACATCAGAGATCGTGTCGCCTGTCACAGAAGAATAAAGCGCAAATTTCATCGCGCGTTCAGCTTCGCCCCGTTTGGCCATAGGATGGCCATCAAGCGCAGTCGCTGCTGATTCGGGCGTGCCCGGACTATTGAGAAGTATTGCGGGTATTGCTCCTCCTGAGGTACCCCCTTTGTTGACGCCCACCAAAAATGCAATTGCAGACAAAGGCGGCATATAATAGCTGACGGGTATTAGAACGGCTAATGCGGTCACGCTGCCCAAACCGGGAATGGCGCCAATGACTATTCCAAGTGTTATACCTACGGCGATATATACCAAGTTGATTAGGGTAAAGGCATCGCCAAATCCTGTAAAAAGTTGGTCTAGCATTGATTATCCTCGCTCTTTATACACATCAGGGGAGTTGGACCTGAAATACTAACCAGGCGATTTGGGATATGATTAGTGGGATTACCACTGCAAGACCGCCAATCATCCAATAATTTCGATACCCAGCGGTCAATGCGCCCAGTGCGATGGTAAACGCAGCTACCACCAAAAAACCAATTGTTTGCAGACCGAAGTACAACAAAGTTGCAGTTAGCATCCAGATAACAAACTCTGTAACGATCCAACCGCTGTTTCGACCAGAACCATTGCCACCTTGCACACGCAACTTGGCGACATGCACTGCGATAAGGGATAGTGACAAGCCGAGTAAAAACCATGCGGCCAAAGTTGGAAACAGCGATGGTGATATATCGTTCTTACCTGCTGCTTGGCCGATGTTTTTAGGGATAGTCACGATTAGTAGCCAAATGGATATTGTCGCCAGAAAAATACTAGCGACAATATCTATTGTTGGGGAAGCAGTTACCCTGTCTTCTGCTTTTCCATTAGAAATGGAAGGCAACTATTTGGTTTTTTCAATAACCAGCTTTAGACCATCGATGGTTATCCCAATATCTTTGGTAAGAGCATTCGAACCGAGGAACGATACTGGGAACTGTAACTTATTTGTAACCAGGTCGACAAAATCACTATCTTTGGATGCTGTTTCCATCGCAGCTTCAATGCTGGCAATGATATCCGCAGATGTTCCAGCTGGTACAACAATAACTGCTTGGCTTGGCATTGACACATTATACTTTTCAGAGATTGATGCCACGTTAGGCGATGCAAGCAACCGACCACTGTTCATTGACGCTAGAACTTTCATCTTGTCACCGTATCTATTGTGGATACCACCACTCCAGGCAAAGTCAATCTTGCCTCCTAGAAGGAATGGTACCATCTCACCACCACCTTTAGTTGGAATTCCAGTCCATTCAACACCTTCCTCTGACCCGATAAAGTTGATAAATTTTCGCGATAATGCACTTTGATCCGCATAGTTCAGAGAATGTGTTTTGGCATATTCAAGCAATTCTTCCATCGTGTTGAAAGGTGCATCAGCTCTAGCAACAATTGCTTGCTGATAGTCCGTAATTTTACCTACATAAGCAAAGCTATCTACAGTATACTCAACATCCTGCGTAAGGGGTGGCCAGAGCAAAGTAGAGGCGGCTGCAAACAGTAATGTGTACCCGTCGGCAGCTGAATTGGCTACGTCAGTAGCTCCGATTGCGCCACCTGCTCCTGGTTTTGTCTTAACGATAACTTTTTGTCCCAACGCACTTCCAAGAGCAATCGAGAATACCCGCGCCATCGTCTCAGTACTACCTCCAGCTTTATACGGGATCACCAAGGTGATAGGTTTTTCTGGATATTCGGCCATCGCAGGACTTATTGCCAGAGCGGCGGTCAGGACTATTCCACTTAATGCAGCCGTAATACAATTTCGTATGTTCTTTTTCATTACATTACTCCCTTTATTTAATCTGTTGGACGAGAAAATGATTAGATATTCACTCTCTTCATTTACAAAACTATATAGTTTTGCTATCTATGTCTAGCCTCGCATAAACGAAAGGTTGGAACCATGAAGCAACAAAGCCCATTTGGGGCGGTGCCGCGCCACCTAGTTGGTGACAACGGCCCATCTGTTCTTCCGGGATACGATCGCTCCATTTATGGTTATGCTAAGCTTTCTTCTGTTAGTCCGGTTGAAACGCGATGCTTCCACACCACCACTCTTACATACACCGTCGGAAAACTGGGATTAGACGACACTGGTGCCATCCGAATTAATTGGCGTATGGTCAGCGATTCTGGTCGCCCACAAATGCAGGACCCCACAGCAGAAAACTACGTAACAGCCGCCAGTAATGGCGAAGGCAACCTCATTCTAGAGTTTTCAAAACTGGTTGGCCAACGTCCATGGAATGAATCCCTGACAGTTTACCAACGGGGTGGTTACCTGAAAGAAGGTGATGTAATAACTATTGTTTTTGGTGATACATCTGGCGGATGCCCTGGAATGCTGGCCCAAACCTTCGTCGAAGGGGGACGAGATTTTCGGATAACGGCGGATGTACAGGCGACGGGAAACTTTGTAGAACTCCCAGACACTCAACTGTCTATTCCAATTGTTGCAGGCCCACATGTAAGCTGGCATGCAGTTCTGCCCAGCTTACGACGCCCAGGCGAAATATTCCATCTAGGCTTAAAAGCAGAGGATAAATGGGGTAACCCCACCCCGCAAGTGAATGAAAAACTTACCTTTCGAACCTCACTCCCTGTTGAGGGTTTGCCCTCAGAGTTTGATTATATACCCCAAGATCGCGCCATGACACTCGACAACCTGCGGGTCCTAGAACCAGGTGTTTTGCGCATAGTGGTCGAAATAGACGGCACCCAAGTTGCCGAAGCTGGTCCCCTAGTTGTCAAAAATAGTGAGATAGCAGGCTTTTGGGGAGATCTGCACGGTCAAACTGGCGAAACGGTTGGCACTAATACAATCGAGAGCTATCTGGATTTTGCCCGCAACAAGTCCTTTTTAGATGTCACCAGCCATCAGGCCAATGACTTTCAGGTCACCTCGCAATTCTGGGAGCATCTGAATATCTTGACCGCACAATATGATGAACCCGGCCGCTTCACGGTGTTTCCGGGATATGAATGGTCTGGCAACACCGCCGTGGGGGGGGATCACAATGTATTTTTTCGCAACGAAGGCAGAACGATCCGCCGCTGTTCACACGCCCTCATGGAAGACCGTTCAGAAATAAACACGGACGCACACACGTTGACCGATCTTTACAAGGCATTTCACGACGCAGAGGAAGATGTTGTGATGTATGCGCATGTTGGTGGTCGTTATGCCAATATTCACTATGATCATGATGCCAATATTGAAACCGCCGTCGAACTACACTCGGCTTGGGGCACGTTCGAGTGGATTCTTACCGATGGATTTGAACTTGGCCGTCGTGTTGGTGTTGTGTGCAATAGTGATGGTCACAAAGGCCGCCCTGGTGCCAGTTATCCTGGTGATTCTGTGTTTGGTGCCTATGGTGGGCTCACGTGCTTTCTGACGAATCGTAATGACCGTGATCACATCTTTGAGGCGCAACGCCGTCGCCACCATTACGGGACTACCGGTTGCCGCATGCACATCGACCTCAATATCACTCTACCTGAACCGGGAAAGGTGTTTCAGCGCAATCCTGATGCAGCGCCCAATACGCCCTCTGTTCAAACCAACACCGCAATTATGGGTGATATTGTCCAAACCAACGCTACAACAGCAGAACTTTCTTTGACCGTGTGCGCACACGCTGGTATTGAACGCATAGAAGTTCGGAATGGTACCCGGGTGCTTGAAACGGTCAGGCCATATTCAATCGATGACTTAGGTAACCGCATCCGCATTTTGTGGAGTGGCGCTGAGTACCGGGGGCGAGGGCGCAACACAGAATGGGTCGGTCGTGCACAATTTGATGGCGTCACGATTTCCGATTTTGCTACAATCAACCAATGGAACCCAGATCAATTATTCGAACAACGCGGTTCTGATACGGTGATCTGGAGGGCCGTAACAACAGGCAACTTCATGGGGTTCGACGCTTGGGTGTCGGGTGAAGCAGGGGATCTGGTAATAGATACAAATCACGGTGGAATGCGACTGGATGTTGAGGCAATTGGCCTCGAAGACCAGATATTCGATGCAGGAGGACTTAACCGACAGATACGAGCATTCAGATTGCCCACGGAGCCACTTAACCGGGAGATGTCAATCAACAAGACTATCGAACTGGACGCTGAAGGTGATAATCAAATCTGGATTTGTGTAACAACTGAAGACGGTTATCAAGCATGGTCCAGCCCAACTTATTTGTTTAGGTAGTTTTATGATTGATATCTCCCAGTTGAATGGCCCTAATGTCGCATTCTACTTTCCCCTCTACTTGTGAATACCATCTGCGATTTTTAATTCCAGTAATAGTAAGGTCTACTTGATAGAGTTGAGGGTGGAGATTTTGGTTAATCTAATCTGTATAGTTGGCATTATCCACGGTCATGGATTCCGTAGAGGTCAGGCAACGTTAAAAAGCGACAATGGACGCGGCAATTATTCTAGGATAAAAATAGGCTCTAAAACACATAAAATGCTAACTCATTGAATTAGCAGTGTTTTAATTGGTTGCGGGAGTAGGATTTGAACCTACGACCTTCAGGTTATGAGCCTGACGAGCTACCGGGCTGCTCCATCCCGCGACAATTACACATAAAGTGCACTGGTGCCACAATAACACGTGGTAAAATTTCATCGTACTAGAGTTGATTTAGAACTTATTAAGTTTGGCAATGACCTACTCTCCCACGTCTTAAGACGCAGTACCATCGGCGCGACGGCGCTTAACTGCCGAGTTCGGGATGGGGTCGGGTGTTTCGCTCGCGCTATGATCACCAAACTAAAAAAATTCTAAATCACACGAGACTGTCTTTCCAAAAATCAGCATGACTGACCAATAAATCTATCTATTACTGGATCAAATCAAGCCTATCGGGCAATTAGTACTGGTCAGCTGAGTGGCTTACACCACTTACACCTCCAGCCTATCGACGTGGTAGTCTACCACGGCCCTCAAGGGAGACCTTGTTTTGAGGGGGGCTTCCCGCTTAGATGCCTTCAGCGGTTATCCTGTCCGATCTTAGCTACCCTGCACTGCCGTTGGCACGACAACAGGTCCACCAGTGGATCGTTCACCCCGGTCCTCTCGTACTAGGGGCAACTCCTCTCAAGTCTCCTACACCCACGGCAGATAGGGACCGAACTGTCTCACGACGTTCTAAACCCAGCTCACGTACCTCTTTAAATGGCGAACAGCCATACCCTTGGGACCTGCTCCAGCCCCAGGATGAGATGAGCCGACATCGAGGTGCCAAACACTGCCGTCGATATGGACTCTTGGGCAGTATCAGCCTGTTATCCCCGGCGTACCTTTTATCCGTTGAGCGATGGCCCTTCCACACGGGACCACCGGATCACTATGACCGACTTTCGTCTCTGCTCGACTTGTCAGTCTCGCAGTCAGGCAGGCTTCTGCCATTGCACTCAACGAGCGATTTCCGACCGCTCTGAGCCCACCATCGCGCGCCTCCGTTACTCTTTAGGAGGCGACCGCCCCAGTCAAACTACCCACCACACAGGGTCCCGGATCCGGATAACGGACCGCGGTTAGACATCAAGCAAGCAAGGGGTGGTATCTCAAGGGAGGCTCCACAGCAACTAGCGTTGCCGCTTCAAAGCCCACCACCTATCCTGCACATTGCTGACCTAATGCCAGTGTGAAGTTGTAGTAAAGGTGCACGGGGTCTTTCCGTCTAACCGCGGGAAGCCTGCATCTTAACAGGCAATTCAATTTCGCTGAGTCTACGTTGGAGACAGCGGGGAAGTCGTTACGCCATTCGTGCAGGTCGGAACTTACCCGACAAGGAATTTCGCTACCTTAGGACCGTTATAGTTACGGCCGCCGTTTACTTGGGCTTCAATTCGACGCTCTCACATCTCCTTTTAACCTTCAAGCACCGGGCAGGCGTCAGACCCTATACGTCGTCTTGCGACTTCGCAGAGCCCTGTGTTTTTAATAAACAGTCGCCACCCCCTGGGTTGTGCCCCCAACCGAAAGTTGCCTTCCGATCGGGCCTCCTTCTCGCGAACTTACGGAGGCATTTTGCCGAGTTCCTTCAACGTAGTTCTCTCAAGCGCCTTGGTATTCTCTACCTATCCACCTGTGTCGGTTTAGGGTACGATCTAACGGAGGGCTATTTCCAGGAACCGTCCAGCAGCCCAACCAATCCAATTAGGTTGAACTACATTTTCGATCCGTCACATCCTCCTGGCCCAGGAATATTAACCTGGTTCCCATCGTCTACGCCTTTCGGCCTCGACTTAGGGGTCGGCTTACCCTGCTCAGATTAGCTTTAAGCAGGAACCCTTGGATTTTCGGCGAGAGGGTCTCTCACCCTCTTTGTCGCTACTCATGTCAACATTCTCACTTCTGATCACTCCACCGGATCCCTCACAGGCCGGCTTCACAGTCAGAACATTGCCTCCGTAATAACCTAAGTTACTAAAGAGGCAGCGTTCTATATCACAGAACGCTCCGCTACCACACCTTGCGGTGTCCTAAGCTTCGGCTCATGGCTTGAGCCCCGGTACATCTTCGCCGCAGGATAACTTAATTAGACCAGTGAGCTGTTACGCTATCTTTAAATGATGGCTGCTTCTAAGCCAACATCCTGGTTGTTTTGGTCGTCCCACCTGCTTTCCCACTTAGCCATGAATTAGGGGCCTTAGCTGTAGGTCAGGGTTGTTTCCCTTTCCACTATGGGCGTTAGCACCCACAGTGTGTCTGCCAGATATTACTCCCGGGTATTCGGAGTTTGGTAAGGATCAGTAAGACGGTGAGTCCCCATTACCCTTCCAGTGCTCTACCCCCCGGGGTATTCGTCTGACGCTCTACCTAAATAGATTTCGCGGAGAACCAGCTATCTCCGAGTTTGATTGGCCTTTCACCCCTAGGCACAGCTCATCCCGTAACTTTTCAACGTTAGTGGGTTCGGTCCTCCAGTAAGTGTTACCTTACCTTCAACCTGGCCATGCCTAGATCACTCGGTTTCGGGTCTGATCCATCTAACTCATTCGCCCTATTAAGACTCGCTTTCGCTTCGCCTACACCTAACGGCTTAAGCTTGCTAGATAGACCAAGTCGTTGACCCATTATACAAAAGGTACGCCGTCACCTCTCAAGGAGGCTCCGACTGATTGTAGGCGTTCGGTTTCAGGATCTGTTTCACTCCCCTTGTCGGGGTGCTTTTCACCTTTCCCTCACGGTACTGGTTCACTATCGGTCAGTAAGGAGTACTTAGCCTTCGAAGGTGGTCCTCCGATGTTCAAACAGGATTTCACGTGTCCCGCCCTACTTAATACGTCCAATCGTGCTTCTCGTACGGGACTGTCACCCGCTATGGTCCAGTTTTCCAACTGGTTCTGATCGCACTCATGGCTCGGCTGGTCCCCGTTCGCTCGCCGCTACTAGGGGAGTATCTATTGATGTCCTTTCCTCCGGGTACTTAGATGTTTCAGTTCCCCGGGTTTGCTCTTAAAACCCTATGTATTCAGGTAATAAGTACTTGTTTTACCCGACTATTGAATAACAGAAGTTATTCAATAGTTGAGTATCAAGTGGGTTGCCCCATTCGGAAATCTGTGGGTATAGCGCCTATTCACGGCTAACCACAGCATATCGCAGTGTATCACGTCCTTCATCGCCTCTTACTGCCAAGGCATTCCCCAAACGCCCTTTTCGCGCTTGATTTGATCCAGAAAAAGTTAGACTTTTTCTAGGTCAGCTTCATGCATGCACATTCCCTAACCGCACCTGCATGCAACAGATACGGCTAAACTATTTCATCACCACTTTACAGCGGGTTTGAAACAGCAGTTGAACAAGGAACTGTTCAACTTGGTTAGTGTTTTGACTTGGAAAGACTGTAAACTAATATAACATCGATCAGCTGACCGCACTGGAAAGCTAATCGCTAGCATCTTACAAAGCTCCTT
>Ga0302119_10001110_pt1 | contig 12102 bp, 10 predicted proteins | sample AG5_Tmax_MG_FD_203114 | JGI IMG/M metagenome (GOLD analysis project Ga0302119, IMG submission 203114) | Marine microbial communities from Western Arctic Ocean, Canada - AG5_Tmax | ecosystem: Environmental > Aquatic > Marine > Oceanic | place: Canada: Western Arctic Ocean | collected 2017-10-01
AAACATCCCAAAAGCCCCCATAATATCCTACCTCAGAAGGCACCAAAAGAACCCATATGCCCATCCCTGATGCAAAAAGACTGAGTGCGATACTCATAGTATTTTGAGTACCCCGGGCAGACAGGTATTCGTCACTATCTATTTCCTTTTGAGATGCGGATTGATATCCTATATATCCAAAAAAACCAAGTGTAGCAAGCATCAATCCGTAAGCAATATTTATGTCCATTTTTCTTCCTCCGCTGGCATTATCCAGATCAGGTCAAAGGGTCGTTACTTTCGTAACCTCTCAGCAATATCTCCCCACAATCGAGGAATAGAGGAATACTATTCAACATTTCGTATTATTCATCAGATTGCATGAATGGATAATCCCATTCCTGCGGTGTTTCTAATGTCCTCTTAACTGTCCGAGGGCTGATCCAACGTAGTAGGTTAAGTGGGCCACCTGCCTTGTCATTCGTGCCACTAGCTCTAGCACCTCCAAATGGTTGTTGAGCAACAACTGCGCCAGTTGGTTTGTCGTTAATATAGAAATTTCCTGCAGTAAATCTTAGTGCATTAAATGCATTCTGAATATCTTTCTCATCCTTGGCAAAAATAGATCCAGTAAGTGCATAGGGAGATGATTTATCACAAATTTCTAAAACCTCATCGAATTCATCATCTTCATACACATAAACAGTCAACACAGGCCCGAATATTTCATCTACCATAGTCTCAGAGTTAGGATCGTTGGTCACAATTACGGTTGGTTCAATAAACCATCCAATAGAATTATCATAATTCCCTCCAACTATAATTTCACACGAATCATTACTCTTGGCTCTATCGATGTATCCTGATATCTTGTCAAAAGATCTTTTATCAATTACAGCAGTCATAAAGTTAGTAAAATCCCGTGCGTCTCCCATCTTAATCTTCCTAATCTCAGCACATAGCTCATCAGATATGGAACTCCATACTGATTTAGGGACATAAGCACGACTTGCTGCCGAACATTTCTGACCTTGATATTCGAATGAACCTCTAAGTAATGCGACTAATAGCCCTCTATGATCACAATTAGGATGAGCAACTACGAAATCCTTTCCTCCTGTTTCACCCACAATCCGGGGATATGAACGAAGATTAGGTAAAGCAAGACCTATTTCTTGCCATAGGCCTTGAAAAGTCGCAGTTGAACCAGTAAAATGTAGGCCGGCAAAATCGGGATTTGATAAAGCAACTTCTGTAATTTCTGCTCCCGAACCCGGAAGGAAATTGATTACACCATTTGGTAACCCTGCTTCCATCATTAATTGCATTAAGATATAATTAGAATAATACGAATTTCTACTAGGTTTCCAAACAGAAGTACACCCTACTATTGCGGGTGCGCTAGGAAGATTTGCTGCAATACTTGTAAAATTAAATGGCGTAATAGAAAGTACAAATCCTTCCAAAGGTCTAATTTCAGTAGAGTTCTCAAAACCCTTTGGAGATACTAATGGCTGTAAATAATCATGAAAGCCACGGGCATAGTGGCAGTTAAACCTCCAAAAATCAATCAATTCACATGCAGCGTCTATTTCTGCTTGAAACACAGTTTTCGATTGATTAAGCATGGTTGAGGCGTTTACTTTCATTCGCCAGTTTCCTGCTAATAAGTCAGCACTTTTTTCAAAAATCCTACAACGGCCTTCTAGCCCCAAGTCAATCCATGCCTGTTGCGAATTAACTGCAGACTGGCATGCTTCTTCCATTTCTTTTTTAGTCGCTAAATGTACTTTAGCAATGATGTGGCGATGTTTATGAGGTATTACTTGATCCGTAGTTACCCCTGTAAAAACCTCTTCTCCATTTATGATACAAGGAATTTCTACTACCTCACTCATTTGCTTATCTATTTCTCTCTGAATCAGTATGCGTTCATCAGATCCTTGGGCATATCCAAGTATTGGTTCATTGATCGGTTGCTCATCCATGACCTTTGGACGGGGAACTGTCTCAATATTGTTACGCATGATTATTTTTCTATGACCAAGAGTCAGGTTCGTCCTTCTTTGTTCTTTTACCTACTCGATAACATGATTTACACAAAGTAACTCGGCGGGACTCGTTTGATATCCCTGCATCTCCCCAAACATCTACTGCCCAATCATATGCCTTTTTTCTTCCACCTATTTTTTTGTCTGCCCAATTATCGCAATCTATGATGTCACACTTTATCTCTCCCACATATTCTTCTTTTTTCTTTTCCTTATCTCCAGAAGTTGCAGAGGCTAAATCTCTCTTTTTACGGGCATTGGCTTTGAATCCCATATCATTCCCGCCTAAGTGCATTGATTAGAACATTGCCTCGGTATCTGGTAAATCAAATGGTCCACCTGTTGAAGCAATAGATGCCTTTCTATCGGGGCCAACCCCGATACTGACAACAGGAACTTCTGCCAATTCTTCAATTCTATGGACGTAATTCTTCATCTCAGTTGTTAATACATCAAAGCCTATATTTTCATCACGAGATTTATTTGCCATTGCTATCCATTCATTATCTGATAATGCACCAAATCCAGCATGCGTTTCATAAATTGGCTCACATTGAGACAATTCCAAACTCGTTGTCGGCATAACTTGTAATATTTTGCCATTCATCTCATATCCAATGCATATTTTTATTTCATCTAATCCTCCAAGAACATCAAGTTTTGTAAGCACAAGTCCCGTATAGCCATTCAATCTATTACTTTCCCTTAACGCTACTATATCTAGCCAACCAGTTCTTCGAGGGCGGCCTGTTGTAGTCCCAAATTCATGTCCTACTGTGGCCATATGCATACCAGGTCCTCCATCTAGTGAAAGTTCAGAGGGAAATGGGCCATTCCCAACTCTCGTAGTGTATGCTTTAGTTATCCCAAAGCATTGTTCAACGTGCCCTGGATGAATGCCCGCTCCATGTGTTGCATTAGCTCTACATGTCACGGATGAAGTGACAAAAGGATATGTCCCCTGGTCAATATCCAACATTGCTCCCTGAGCGCCTTCAAGAAGTACATTTTCTCCATTCTTCAATGCAAAATCAACCATCAAACCAGTAGGTCTAATTGCGCTTGAATATCTATTTAATATCCATTTCAAATCTGCCTGTAAACCCTCTAGAGTTATCTTCTTCTTGACATTCACAGAATCTAGTTGTTTATTCATCCTTTTTACTATTTCTTGTAATATATCAGCATCATCTACAATATTTATGATATCTGCAAAGCGTATACCAACTCTTTCAATGCGATCGCGATAAGCTGGCCCTATTCCACGTCCTGTAGTTCCAACAACCTTATCTGCACTATCATATAATTTATGAAAAGGAAGAATTACTGAAGCACGTTCACTAATAAAAAGACGCCCCCCTTCAGGTCTTTCTCCAGATAATTCATACCATCTTTCTAACTCCTCTTCCAATACCCAGGGATCTATGACCATTCCATCTCCGAGTATCATAGAACAGTGTAATGACGAAATTCCTGAAGGTATTTGATGCAATTTTAGAGTTGTATTTCCAAATACAACTGTATGGCCAGCATTATTGCCTCCTTGAAAGCGTACAGCCCATGTAGAATCTGCAGCCAGTTGGTCTATGGCTTTCCCTTTCCCTTCATCTCCCCATTGGGCTCCAAGTATTACGGCAGCAGGCACATATTGCCTCCCATGGCCGAAGGTGTTTGAATACTTTGGACAAATATGGGAATTAACATTGTATTATTTATTTATTATATTATTTATTTATTATATTTCGACTCAAACTTTTTCATAAAATCAACAAGTAAAATAATACTCTCTTTCGGAAGATAATTATACACACTAGCCCTTATTCCACCTACACTTCGATGACCTTTCAAACCACCGAAACCCGCTTCCAATGATTCTCTGAGAAATAACTCTTCTAAACTCTCATCTCTTATTCTCCACGTTATATTCATTGTTGATCTGGAGCCTTCAGAAGCATGAGGGCACCAAAAGTCAGTCCTATCCAATTCTTCATACAATATTGTTGATTTTTCAATATTCCTTTTTATTGCTCCTTCTAGGCCACCCTTCCTTTCCAGCCAAGCAAAGACACGCCCAAGTACAAATATCCCAAATGTATTGGGCGTGTTGAACATAGATCCCTTGGATGAGTGAACATTATAATCCAGCATAGCAGGGGTATTATCTCCTAAACGAGACATAGCCCAGGGCGATAGAATTACTAAAGTCACACCACTCGCCCCTAGATTCTTCTGCGCGCCAGCATATACTACCTCATGCTCAGAGATATCAATTGGAACGCCAGTAATATCGGAACTGGCATCTACTATTCTTGGTTTGCCATGACTATTTGGTAAATGATGATATTGAGTGCCATAAAGGGTATTATTTGATGTATAATGAAGATAAATTGCATCCTTCCTAACTTTATATTCTCCATCTCTTGGAACTCTTTTGAAACCATTCACCTCATCATTCCAAATGGCCTTTACATCTCCCACCCTGCCTGCTTCTTTGATAGCTTTTTTTGACCAACCCCCAGTAATTAAGTAATCAGCCATCTCTCCTTCTTTTAATATATTTAAAGGAGCCATATAAAATTGAAGGGATGCACCCCCTTGCAAGAATAGTACGGTATAACTATCCGGTATTGACAAAACCTTTCTTACGCTATTTCTTGCATCATCTATTATTTTCTGAAAAACTTCACTTCTATGTGATATTTCTAGTAAGCCAAATCCACTATTATGTAAGTTAGGAAGAGAATTTGCAACTTCCTTGATAACCTCCATCGGCAATATAGCAGGGCCCGCACCAAAATTATGTATTCGCCCATCACTTGCCATATCGCTATGACAGCGCAATAGGTCTTTGACTACATCGGAGAAATACCTAGATGAGGGGAGGGGTTCATTTCACTAGTGCATAGCCGCTAATTGTGATTCGTATAGGGCTCGTCATGTTACAGGGCGCGCGGAATGCACATATCGCGTCCCTTAAAAAAGCGTCAGAAGTTTGCGGCATAAGAATTCAAATTCAAGAATTGCGTAAATCATCAGACTTACAAAGCTCACATTTTGATGCAATAATTCTTCCAGGTGGTGAATCAACATCTATGAGATTAACTGGGAATTCTCCCGTATCGCAACTTTTACCTTCCTTATTGGAGTGGATACGTCAAAGGCCTCTTTTACCCGTACTCGGGACCTGTGCGGGGGCAATATTGTTGGCGGACCCTCAAGACGGACAAAGTAGATTAATTGATACTACCATCAATCGAAATGCATATGGTAGGCAAATAGACTCCTTCCAAGCAGCTGTCCAATCATCTCTTCTCAGCCGTAATTTTTCCGGTATATTCATTAGAGCGCCTAAATTTAATTCTAAAGTCGATGCCGAGAATATTGTGGCCACCTGTAATGGTGATGTAGTTGGTGTAAGAAAAATCAATAGAATTGCTCTAACTTTCCATCCTGAATTATCTGGCGATACTGGTTTCCATCAGTGGATTATAGAGAAAGCAAATACTCTCAAGGAGGAATCAGATTGACATTCACACTTCGTCTCCCTCAAGCCCTTGAATTACCAGAGGCTCCAGAAAAAACAGATACTGAGGGATGTATACAATGCCAAATGGGAAGCAAACTAGTTCTATTCATAACAGGGCATTGCCACTGGCAATGTGATTATTGCCCTCTATCCGAAACTCGTAGAGAAACTGACTGGATGTATGCCAATGAGAGGAAGTGTGAAAATTTTGATCAAGTAATAGAAGAAGCCCGTGCGATGCGTGCAACTGGTGCTGGAATAACGGGAGGAGACCCTCTAATGGCACGAGAAAGGACACTAGAAGGCATCAAACGCTTGAAGGCCGAGTTCGGCCCTAGTTTCCACCTCCATATGTATACTAGCATACCATTTAAGCCCGAATTGGCACAGGATTTTTCAGAAGCGGGTCTTGATGAAATCCGTTTTCACTTCCTAAATCTAAATTCTTCAAGATATAAGGAAACAATTGCTGCTTGTTCCGAGGCAGGAATACTGACAGGTGTTGAAATTCCTTGCGAGCCCGATAAAGAATCCGAACTTCTTAATTTGTTGGAACAACTTCGCGATTTTGATATTTCGTTCATGAATGTTAATGAATTAGAAATAACTGTTGGCAATCATGGCAACATGGAGTTGAGGGGATTTAATTTATCAACAGAAATAACAGCAGGGGCCAATGGTTCTGCAGAATTAGCTATCAGTATGAAAGATAGGATTAATTCTGCAGAAATTGGTATGCCAGATCCTCTTGATGGAATTATCAGGAAGCCATATGGATTTACTCTTAAATTCTGTACAGCAGTTTACAAAGATGCTGGACAATTGCGTCGGCGCTTTCTTCGTAGGGGCGAGGCTACCATTTCTCCGCATGAAACTCTTACGGAAGATGGTACTCTTATTTTTGGCGCAATATCTTCAACAGAGGAAGAACAAGAAATGTGGATATCAGATATCATGAATGAAACCAATTTACCACGAAGATTCCTTTATTGGGATGCTGAATATCAAAGAATAGAGTTACCCTTAATCGTCGCCGAAGAAATAGCCGAAGATATTGATGCACCCGTTTCACTTGTCGAAGTACTGCCTACTTTCGAAAGGCTTGAAGTGACTGTAATTTGGCTAAATAAGCATCACAAATAGCCATTCTTTCGTACATATTCATAGAGTTTAGATACGGGGAACGTTTCAGTGCCTGTCAGGAGACCCGATTCAAATAATACGAAAGTAAATCCCTATCGAAGGTTATCAGCGTCTCAGGTTATCGCCTGGCGTAACTGTCCAAGATTGTGGTATTACGGATGGCGGGAGCGTTTGAAATCTCCACTTCCACCTCAAATAATAAGGGGCAATGCTGTTGAAGAATGTATTTGTAGAGTTTTACGAGATTCTCCTATTCTCGTGCGTGCGAATTCAGAACAAGATATGACGTCCCCCCTTCTTGAAGATGGTTCTCCTGCTTTAGATCAAGATGATGGATGGATGGGGCCAAATTTAGAACCTTTACCTTTGGAATCATGCCCAAGAAATAGAGCGAATTTAGAAGAATGGGCAATTGAAAGAGCGAAGTATCATTTTGATGGTTGTTGGGAAAAAGCGATACTTGATTGGGAAAAAAGTCCTAATAGAGTAGGAGCATCATCTGATATTAGTCCTGAGGAAGCCATGGGCATGGTTATTTCTGGATTAAAATTACATTTAGATGAACTCCATAGGTGTATCAAGAAAGATGGTGGCCCAAAATTAAATGAATGGAGGAGCGGTAATTTCCGTGATTTATGGCCTTCCCCGGATGGTTTTCCTAGGGAATGGAATGGACGCAATCCAGCATCATCTGAAGGCCCAATATCTTGGGTCGAGGCATGGGAATACGCAAGGCCATGGTTCGTCGATCCAGATGCTGCATCTTTCTCTCAAACCACCTCCCATCCGGAAGAATGGTTCCAAGGCGAATATGATTTAGTTTACCGATGGTCAGGAAAATCCCATATTGTGGATTTGAAAGCATCCGTGGGAAAAGGCGATCGTTCCGCTGGTTATTTGGAGCAATTACGCTTGTATGCGTGGCTATGGTGGGAAACTCATGATCGCCTAGATGAAGTTGAAAAACTTGAGATCTGGTATCTTGGAACAGGTACTGTAAAAAAAGTACCAAATCCCAATACTGACGAAATGAATCAATTAAATATCGAACTACATAAATTGTACCAATTAATACACGCACGTAATCCTGAAATATCTGATTGTCCAACAAATCCAGCCCCCTTGAATATTTTTGATGAAGGAGGAATACCTGCAAACCCTTCTGTAGATGATACTCCTAAATCACGTTGCAGGAATTGCGATGTTCGTGGTATTTGTGAAGGTAGCGATTATGAAACCGAATTACCTTTGATGAATAGAATAGAGAGATTTGGCCATGCATGGCCTGTGACGCATATTGGAGATATTAAAACTAGATTCACAGTCACTGGAGAAGTATCTCACCTCGAAGGTCCTGAATTACTAGAAAATCATACTATCAAACTGTCTTTTAAACTACAACATGGCTATGATCGCGCTACTGTTAGATCTCATAGAAATGGCGGACCAACTCAAGTCTCTCGTTCTATATCTGACGGTTCACGTATACGAATAGATGATGCCCTCGCATCATTATGGAAAGGGCAACTTGTATTGGACCTAGATTCACAGTCCAAAATCAGTATTGCAGATGATACTTTTGAAGCGGCTATAGTGGAGGTAGAAACAAGAGTGAGTGCAGTTGGAAGAGTATGGTCAATTGATGCATTCCCAGATGGTAAAGGAATTAGAAGATGGTCTTTGACTTTAGTTGATCAGTCTGGTTCAGGAGGGGCAGTCGCATTCAAACAATTTATCCCAAATTCTGCAGCTGCTATCGTCAGAGGCGATGAAATTGCTATTCTAAATGGCGAATCAGGTGAGTTTGCAGGCAGATCCCAGATAAAAATAGGCCCAGGTTCGAGAGTTGTAATATTGAGAGATTCAGACGACATTAAACCATTCTAGTTTTCATACTTATCAATTAATGGCGCCGAGAGAGGGATTTGAACCCCCGCGTCCAATGGACAATGGATTTCGAATCCATCGCAATACCGGGCTATGCGATCTCGGCAACATTTGGTCCAGTCAGGGATTAGAAATAAGTCTGACTAGTGTCTCGGAGGGCTATGCGCATCGAAGTCGCCAGTGAAGGAGAGGTACTCGTAGTAGAGTCCGATGCTCCTATGTCCATAAATGAAATTCTTAGAAAATTAAAAATTCCTCCATCTACGGTTCTCGCTGTTTTTGATAATACAATAATACCTCATACATCTATTATTGAGTCAGATATTAGTATTGAATTAGTAGTTGTTTCCTCTGGCGGCTAATGCCTCATAATAACAACTCACCTTTTACAAATTTGATGTACCGTTGTTCTTCGTTTTCTTCGAATGGATGAATTCCTATGTTCTTCTGGTATGCAATTCCAATCCATGTACCCTCATCTGAGAGTACCGTCTCGAAGAAGTCATGTAACGCATGTGTATCTCCTTCTGCTTCTTCATACGCAGTAACGATATGCAAAGGCTCAGGGTCTACAATCTGAAAATCCCATTTATCTCCAACTCGAGGTTCTCTGACTGCGGCAGCATAAAGATACCATTTCTCCCCTTCTACATAGTCTCCTTCTATATCTCCATCATCAAAATCAAGTCCATAGAATGCAATGGCAACTACATCGTCTTCGCTGATACTAACAAAGGGATACATTTGCACCCCATTAATGTGTGAAATATCCCAAGTTGTCCAATTAATGCCATAGTCATATGAAAGAGCAATATGAATGTCCCAAGATCCAGTTCCCCCATTGGGGCAGTCTGCCCATACAACAGCTACAGTGCCATTTTCATTAGTATTGACTACTGGATAACCTTCAGGGCAATTACCTTTTCTTAGGCCTACTTCTATAGGTTCCGACCAACTTCCATCCGTAAGTCCCGTGCCTCTTCCATATTCATCACTCACTCTAACAATTACGGAACCAGTAGATGTATCTGCATCTTCTTGTGCAATATATACAAATGGGCCATTCCTCTGACTAGATATGGTACTCCATCCACCCGGTAAAGCATAACATTGAGAAAAAGTTAGCCCACCATCTTCAGAATGATAATACCAATATCTGCCAACATCCCCTGTACATTCAGGAGGGCTAACTCCAGAATTTCCTAAATAATGAATTATTCCATCTCCTTGTGCCGCTACCCATGGCCTATCATCTGCCGCCATAGTATTCATTCTCTGACAAGTTAAAGTTTCATATTCTGTCCCATTAGAGGATAAAGTATGCCACCAATTGTCTTCAAGAGTGGTATCAAGATAATACACATTATCTTCAGCATCGACTGATATGTCTCCCTCATCTCCTAAGCATTCAGATCCTCCTGAAAGATAGTTTGCAGTAAATGAATTTCCAGGAGTCGACTCAAAACCATCTCCATGGCCCCATGTAGTTCCATTATCAAAAGACGCCCAGAACCATGATGCCCAATAGTCCCATGAGGTCTGTTGGCCACTCTGACATGCATACCAGGGGCCAGGATCACCCCCTAGGATCGGGAAAAAGGGATTACTTTCGCCCCCCCATCTGAGGTCTTTGTGCGCAGTTATGAACATATTTCCATTACTAGTTATTGATATGCTAGGCTCATAACCAATGCCATATTCGGGCAAGTCCTGCCCATTGGATGTATCTATGCATTCTTCATGCCTAGGCATAAACTGGCTCTCCTCCCACTTGATATCAATATTCTTTCCACTATTTCCGCCTCCGGATATTCCTGTTTCGTTATCATCGATCAAGAAATACGACATTATCCCTCCGGCACTAGATATTATTATTACTACTGTTATAATTATGGAAAATAATTGAATCTTTGATATCTCTCTTTGATTCCATTTGATACTCTCAACTAATTCGCCAACAGTTACTCCGTCGGACACATCCATATGTCACGATTCACAGTTTTTTATTTGATACCGCCGCTTTAGTGTACTGTATAAACCAATAGAATATAAAAAATATACACTAAGGGAAAAAATAGAAATCACTGCTTAGCACGCTTTCTAGAGGCTTTTCGACGTCGAAGTTTCTTCTTTCTCCACTTCCAACGCTGCTGCCCCCGCTTCTTCCATGCACGAGAGCCACGCTTCATTCGAGCCGCCGACCTACTGCCCCTATATGAGCGATTCGTGCGTAGGCCTTTCTTTGTGGTGGGCAATACAGGATTTGAACCCGTGTCGCCGGCTTAGAAGGCCGGCATGATATCCAGACTACACCAATCGCCCCTGACCTTTCGCGTCGGCATCTCTTTCATGAACCTAACACATGGTAAACACGCATCATCATTTAGTTTTGAAAGACCTAGCACATTTCGGACACCGCTTTGGGACGCTCACTCTTCTCCTATCCCATGCATGTCCGCATTCTCCACATATCCACTGCCTTTCTGGTAATTTGTCAAGTACTTGTTGTCTTAATTCCCTTAGGACCAACGAGTCCTTTAGTCTAGGGGCTGGAGCAATACGCCCTACAAGAGATATATGATCTCCATCATGCTCCGTTAAACCAACTGCATGCAATAACTCATGTGCGAGTGTATGCCGATACAATTTCTCATCCCGATTAAGTATTGGATTCAAGGCTATTTTAATAGGTCCAGGAGATAATTTCAATTTTTTCCTTCTAGATAGTTCATTATGGCCGCATTCAAAACGAGTATATCCAAGCCTAGTTTCTTCTCTATCAGTCCATTCGAGTGAAACTTGATATTTCACATGTCTAAGAAATGGAGCTTCTTTATCGTCTATTTCTCTCTTTATCAATGCTATCATATCTTCCGGCATCTTTGGTTTTATGGACAGTTCCAACCCCGATTCATCGCCACCCATGATACTCGTATCCCGCTCTCCTTAAATGTTCACCGTTAGACGCTTCTCTCACGGGCGTGTGGCGCAGCTTGGAAGCGCGCTTCCTTGGCATGGAAGAGGCCCCGAGTTCAAATCTCGGCACGTCCACCAAAATATAAAAAAATAGTTAAAATGTTTATTCTTTAGCCCAAATTTAACTCTTAAAGCGGTCACTATATATACCCCAAATCTTCGCCAAGTGAAGTAATGAAGTCACGAATGTCTGCCATACTTCTATGCTCGCTAATGATTGCCTCAGCTCTTGCTGGGTGTACTGGCGGTGATGATGACGTCGAGGGTTGCATGGATGAAACTGCAACTAACTATATGTCTGATGCCACCAAAGATGATGCGTCCTGTACCTTTGATGCCGATGGAGATGGCGTCTTGGACGGCGACGAATTAGATACAGATGGCGATGGTGTCGACGATAACAATGAGTTAGATACCGACGGCGATGGTGTCGACGATAACAATGAAGTATCTGGTTGCACAGACATGGAAGCATCGAATTATGCTGCTTCTGCTACTGATGACTCTGGAGATTGCACATATAATCAATCTTATTATCTG
>Ga0302119_10001112_pt1 | contig 12101 bp, 7 predicted proteins | sample AG5_Tmax_MG_FD_203114 | JGI IMG/M metagenome (GOLD analysis project Ga0302119, IMG submission 203114) | Marine microbial communities from Western Arctic Ocean, Canada - AG5_Tmax | ecosystem: Environmental > Aquatic > Marine > Oceanic | place: Canada: Western Arctic Ocean | collected 2017-10-01
AGTAATCAGGCAGCAGATGGTTATCAGTATTCTTGTCATCAGTCCTTGTCCTTGATTAGTGCAGGTACGAGAAAGTGCGCAGCACTACAGATTTCCGGCCCACAGAATTCCTAGCCTCCAGCACGCGCAATAGCCGCGAGTATCCGGCCATGTTCCTTTCGTGTAAGTCGATAAAAACTTGCTGATGTTACGGTGGTGCTGATCATGATGAGGACGCCGAGACCATACCCATGGTCATGCCCCAGAGCACCGCTGTCAAAACGATCACCTGGGATGAACGCAGTGCAAAGGCCCGCCGGTTGTCTTCGAGAATGTCCATGCGTCATTATAGACGTTTTAATCGAGTAGACCGATAGGGACAATCAAGGCTCGGCCCGGGTTATTACAACCTTAGTTAAACTCGAATTTTAGGGTAATGATGTAGCTGGCTGACTCAGCAGATATGTGGTTTATTCTTTCTATACACTAAATCACTCCGTCCAGTACTGACAAATTAACTATTTTGAGACTCAGAAATGGGAGTACTCTGCCTATTTCTGCATCAAATTGCGCTCGAAATGGAGCCAGCGGTCCGTAATAATCGTGTCACCGGAACTATTTTGTAGCTCCAGCCCACGGGTATGAGTTAACTTGTCAGTACCGAGGGAAAAGATGCCAAGTTATAGCTAGAACACCCAGGCGAACTTGCTAAACAAAGTATTGCCCTGCTCTGAGACCTGGCCCTGCTCGGAAGAGCCCCTTTGGAAGGCAAATTGGAGGGACCCGAATGGCGGTTTGAAGCGCCACACCCACACGGCTTGAACATTCTCTGTGGGGAGGATGCTTTCCAGCGGTCCTCCGTCGAACCAGTATTCGTGTCGCAGGTTGCTGTCAATTTCCTTGCGATCATCTTCCCGCAAGAATCCCACGGCGCGGGGTGCTTCAACGTGTGTGATAGATTTTATAATAAGATATAATCATTGATTGTCCACCACTCTCAGGAAGTCCCAACCAGGAAAATGGTCAATACACCTTAATTAGACGGCCGGTGCAGCGCGACCCGGGCCTGGGTCGACCAGAGCCCGGCAACAGGCATGCTTTGAACCGCGCTGATCGGCTTTTATTGGCCCCTGTAGTAATTCAGTTGTTCAAACGCTCTGCGATACCGGCCAATGTTGCTGCCAATTCAGATTTTCGTTTGCTTGTGATGTCCTTACCCGTTGCACCCCGAAGTGACGCAGCCAGGTCATCCAGCCTTGACGCAAGCCGTTTATCGGTTTTGCCTGATTCGAGGCCCTCTGTTACGTCCTCGAGTGCCAAGGTGATCTCTCCGGCCAGGATTTCCGGCACTGCCGCTGTGCGCAGCAGTTGATCCAGGTAGGCACGGGCGACCACCGGCTCGGCCGGCCAGGTCGCGGGGAATTGCTGTTGTGGATTGAACAAACGGCCCTGATCGGCGAGGCCAGCTGCCGCGATTTCATTTTCTGTCAGATATTCACTCGGCTCGAGCGACAGAATATCCAGTCCGCGGATGGTCTCGGTTCCATAAATGTAACCGTTGTACCAATAGGTAGACCAATAGCCACCAAAAATCAGTTCTTCCTCATTCAGTGGCCCTCGATCGAAGTAGGCGATTTCCACCGGGTTTTCGGAATCCGTGAAATCGATAACCGAGACACCGCCCTGGTACCAGGCCTGGACGAAAATGTCACGGCCGGGCACCGGTACAATAGAGCCATTGTGTGCCACGCAGTTTTCTTCCTCAAGTTGCGGAGCGGGTAACTTGAAATAACCACGGAATTCGAGTTTACCTTCCACAATGTCGTAAAAGGCATCCGCCCCCCAGGTCAGGGGATCATGCGCACGGCAGCGCGGTCTGGAGCCACCACCCCACTCGTCGGTAAACAACACCTTGCTGCCGTCATTGTTGAAGGTCGCAGAGTGCCAGTAGGCAAAACCGGTATCCACCACAGCATCAATGCGTTGCGGATGCAAGGGATCCGAAATGTCAAAGATGATGCCGTTACCGGAACAGGCGCCGGCGGCAATTCCGCGGGCGGGAAACACGGTAATGTCGTGACACTGGTTGGTCTGGGATGTTTCCTGGGTCTCATCGCCATGGTCCCCGCCGCGCCACAGACCGGCCATGATACCGGTTTCCGGATCGGCGAAAACAGCCGGGCTGTCCACGATACGTGCCCTGGCCGGGTCATCTACGGGAATCTCAATGACATCGATACGAAAAAGTGCGGTTCGGTCATCTCCAGGTGATTCATCGAAACACCCTTCCATTTCCTCTTCCTCGCGTACGCTGGAGGTTCCGGAGTTGTAGACAATAATCTTGCCATCGTCACCCGGACCGGCCACCACCGAATGGGTGTGCGAGCCTCGGCAGGTCTGCACGGCACCAACCTGCAACGGCCGGGTCAGGTCACTGATGTCAAATATGCGAAGACCACGGAAGCGTTCATTGCTGACATCCTCCATGACACCCCCCAGTCCGCAATCGAGTCGGCCCCGGGTCTCCTGCGCTGACATGAACAGGAGATCGCCGACGATGGAAACATCGCCCTGCCCACCCGGACAAACGATAGACGCCCTGTGCCGCGGTAGACCGTTCTGTTGCAATTGATAGACGTTGAAACCGTGGTAACTGCCGATAACCAGCACGTCATCTCGAAAGGCCATGTCGGTATGAACAAAACTGAGCATTGGAGAGCGCCCGTCTTCCTCGTCGCTCTCTTCGTCGTCCTTGTCATTTTCCTCAGCAGCCTCGTCGCCGTCCTTTTTTTCGGTATCTGCATTTTCAGTAATAAGCGCATCAGAATCTTCATCATCATCGGGCAATGGCTTGGCTGGCCGTTCCAATGGATTATCCGGATCGAAAAATCCGGGCGGTCTGGGTAGTGAAGCAACCAGTTTCATGTTCAGAATGGCCTGGCCTGCATCATCGAAACCGGCCTTCAGACCGGCCCGCGGGTCGTCGGAGAGCCCGACCAGCAGTTTGTTCATGCGTTCAATTTCGGCTGTCTGGTCATTTGTAATGTCGGAGGTGAATTCAAACAGCACCGGGTCGTAGGCGGACCCGGGTTGTTCCATCAGTTCCTTGACCATCTTTACTGCACCGTCGTGGTGCCGGATCATCAGTTTAAGAAACCTGCGGTCGAAATCGGTCGCCTTCGATGCGGCGAGTTCGTCCATCTGTTCGGGCGTTGCCATGCCCGCCATTGAGTGGCTGGTATGCATGGCATCATGATCTGTGGGCTCCGGCGCATTCTCATTGCGCTCTGTCAGCCATTGCTGCATGAACTCAATTTCATCTGCCTGGGAGGCGTTGATACGCCCGGCCACGTCCACGATTTCAGGACGGTTGGTTCGATCGGCGACCAGTGCTGCCATTTCGATTGCCTGGTGGTGATGCGGAATCATGTCCTGCAGGAAAATTACATCGGCGGGCGAGTAAGCGGTGACCGCAATTTGTGTGGCCTCCTCAGCGCTGAGCAACCGCGACTGTTCCCCGGGTGCCCCGGGTTGTACGATGGGCGCCTGGGCCAGGCAAAAGCCGGGCAGGCACAGGATGAGTGCCCCGATCAGGGCAAGTGAAAAATTCTGCTGGTGCAGACCGATAGTTCTGTTCAATGGATCACTCCCTGGGAGGATAGGAATTATAACAGGGCTTTTCGATCGAAAGTCTGAGTATCGAATCAGGTCTATCGAGAGCGGACTTTTCTGCCTTCCTACATATCGACAGGTAAAGGATATTTATGGCGTGGGGCATAGCCCTGCAGCTTGGCCTGGATGTTATAGACCCTGCAGCTTGAAGTTGTCCCACGTCACCTGCCGATCGGGGGCGAATACCATCCAGCGTCCGTTGCGCCGATGCAAAGACAATACATGGTAGAGAGACGCGTCAGAAACGCGCTGATACCAGTTTCAAGTTAGGTGAGCTGTACGAGCTAGAAGTTATAGCAAGGGCGGCAGGGGTAATTACAGGGCCTCGGGCGAGGGGCAGAACGCCCGGATCGTAGCTCAGGCCTACTATTTTTTAACGAATCCACTGAGCAGAAGGATGCGCTCGCGGATACTTCCTCAGGTAATCAAAGTATTTCCCGATCACTCGATCCGAACGCGTCAGCGTCCCCGGCCGAAACCGAAGCGACTTCATAATGTGCGTGTCCTCCCCAACGATACCCATTTCCGTAAACACGCACTGATTAATGAACTCTTCATCCGAGGTCGCGTCATCCCCTTTTTCAGCAGCCACCACAAAATAATTGCGAGTGTATCCCGGCCTTGGCAACCCCATCGGCACCATAAAGCCGAACCAACGACCATCAAGCCAAGCACTCTGATAATAAAGTGAAGTGCCGTAAATCCCTACATCCCAGGCGGCACTGGTACCCGTATCAAAGAACCCCTCAAAGCTGTAGCGCATCGAAAAATCCGTCCAAACCACATCCTCATAGGGATCCCGACCCTCAAAGGATATTCGATGCAGAGTCTTTATGTGCTGTATATCTGGTGTATTCGCACATTGTATCCAGGGATCTACTGGCATCAGATCCGGCAACGCGAACGACTTAAACAAAAGTTTTTCGGTATCCACCGGGAACTCAGGCAGTTCATAGAGTGGCGTCAGTCCGTTAAAGGCCCACACAATCCCCCATCGTTCCATCGAAGGGAAGACAAACAGACACGCATCCTTTGGAGGTTTATCTCCTATCGCCGTGCTAACGCACCGGCCATCTCGGTCAAATGACCAATGATGGAAACCGCACCTCAAGGTCTCACCGATCACAGACCCTGACTCCAGGCTAGCCCCTAAGTGGGGGCAGAAAGCGCTTGTCACATGCGCTGAGCCGAGGGCGTCTCGCCATACAACAACACGACCATCAAGAAAATCGACACCGAGAACCGTTTCGGCGGGGACCTCACTGTCCAGGCATAGAGGAAACCAAGCCTGAGAAAAAAGCCCCTCCTCTCCTTCGGCAGGCAACTCTTGACGAATCTGACGGCCAGGCCGGCTTCCAAAAGAATGTTCTAAAACATCAATCGCGTTTGATCGTAATGGCTGTCCGATCACCCAGCCTTTGATGTCGTCGGGCAGCTCATCTGCGGCCGTTGTTGTCGCTATACTCATGGATTTCCCGGAATCATCATCCATCCTCTTCCCCCTTAACCTTAGTCCAGTTTAAATAACCGAACCCTGCGTCAATTAGACCAATCGCCAACCCCGCTGACCCGCAACAGCAATCGCAGTTGCAAAAGAGATTAGGGTTGTAAGACATATTGCTACTAGCTTCTTCATGTTTGTTCCTTTTGTTTAGTAAACGACTGACGCTCCTTGAGGCTCTAAGCACAGTGTACCTTGTGATACTAACCGCTTGCCAGAATTGCTACACCGGAACAGCAGCCCGAGAGACCTGTACCCTAGAAGCAACTATTGCAAGACATGATTACTTAAGCTCAAGACCACGCCCAAAACAAGAAAATTACCCGGATACTATGGCCGGGGCCAACGATCATCTCGGCGATGTCCTACAATCCTTTCTTGACAGAAAAGAAGCTAGCGGATTAAGCAGCAAGGTCTTCAGGGTCTGCATGCTCAAGGCTGGATTTACTAAGGAATCTCGTTGCGTAAAGTACTGCGACGTGGATATTTAGAAAATGTGTTTCTGGTGGTGTATGTTTTGGGCACACTTTCTCTTGTCCTAAGAGGTCTTTAGCTTTCCCCAAGATAACCAAAATCACGAGAAGAATAGGTCTCATGAGCGAGGGCTACCCCTTTGATATTCGACGGTCGTCTTGTTAGGAAAGTGTCATGCCTATGGAACCCCATGCTCAAAAAGAAGCCCTGTCTCTCCTTTACGAGGAGGGTTACCGTGGCCTTCAACGCGTGGAGGCATTAATAGGGAAAGGAGAGTTGCCACCTTGCAGCGTCAGAAAAGGGTTTTTGGCCATTCAACATGTAGGTTGGATTTGGTTGAAAAATGGGTCCGGATAGAACCTATGCTTGTGGTCATCATTGAAGCGACTGGTGTCTGACTGGTGTACAAGCTGCTAGACTTTTTCCTAAATCGTATTGATTAAATATAACTATAGGTGAACTGATGCTCAGAAAAACCCCCTTGCCTGGAATATTGGTTGCCACTTCAATTTTTCTCAATTTGCTCGCTCTGCAAACTACTGCCAAAGAACTAAGGGTAGTCAACCCAGAAAGAGAAGGTTTGTCGCAGGAACGTCTTGACCAAATATCAAACCATATGAATCAAGCAATTGATGACGGAATCATGGTAGGTGGTATCGCTAAGATCGCCAGGAATGGCAAGGTTGTCTACTCCAAAACCTATGGACAGAGTGATCGTGAAGCTAATATTCCAATGACAGATGATGCAATTTTTAGAATCTATTCTATGTCCAAGCCCATAACCAGCGTGGCCCTGATGGTATTGTATGAGGAAGGTCGGTTTTTTCTGAATGACGCTATTGCTGACTATATCCCCGAACTGGCTAATCTTGAGGTTGCACTATCGACTGCAGACAGTGAATTAAACATGACATCTGATGGAACAACCAGCAGAGCTTACGACGCAGGAGATGAGGGCAAAACAGAACAGACTCGTAAACCTAAACGGCAACCGACAATTAGAGACCTCCTGCGCCATACCGCGGGGTTTACATACGGTTTCTTTGGCAACACAGAGGTTGATAAAAAGTATAGCGAGAAGAACATTCTAATGGGGAATACTAATCTGGAAGAGTTTGTGACCGAGCTTGGCAAGCTACCCCTTCAGTATGAACCCGGCACGAAATGGCATTATAGCGTAGCAGTTGACGTTCAAGGCAGGCTTATTGAAGTGCTCTCTGGTGTGACCCTGGGCGAATTTCTCGACAAGAGGATCTTTCAACCTCTTGGCATGACCGATACTGGATTTATCGTTCCAAAATCCAAATTAGATAGATTTACCCAAATGTATTCACCGCCCAATACAGGAGAAGGGAACGACTTTTTCCTAAACCAGGAAAATTCAACTGAGCTAGTCCCAAGTAGTGAAAGCCTAAGCGCAGGATACATGGAAGGATCAACGATGGAAGCCGGAGGAACTGGTCTTGTATCGACTGCCATGGACTATCTTCGCTTTTGTCAGATGATGTTAAACGGAGGGATCCTTGACGGAGCTCGGATTTTGTCACCAAAAACCGTTGAGTTAATGACAATGAATCATCTTGGCAGCGCATCTAACGGATTTGGTGAGCGGGGGGTCGGCTTTGGCCTTGGTTTTCTATTAGCTCTCGACCAGGGAAAAATCGGTGAGCTAGGTTCTGCCGGTGAATATAGTTGGGGTGGAGCTGCGGGCACTGGTTTTTGGATTGACCCCACAGAACAATTAATAGGCGTATTCATGGTCCAGAGCCTTCCACATAAAACACGATTGCGTTCTGAATTTAAGAACCTCACGTACCAGGCAATTATAAAGTGACCATTTCTACTTTCTTAGAACACGCGTATCAAACGCCGGCAACCCTTAAACTCGTTAAACGTCCGTCCAAACCAGTAATACCTAGGTACTGCAGGAGTCCCTTGGGGGGTGGTGGGGTGCTGCCGGGCCGGAAACGCTAGCGGGGTAGGTTGGGAGGTTAGTTCTAGAGGAATTACTTTCTACTGCGATTCCTATCTCAAGGGTACTGACAAGTTAACTATTTTGAGACTCGGAAGTGGGAGTACTTTGCCTCTTTCAGCATAAAATTGCGCTCAAAATGGAACCAGCGGTCCGTAATAATCGTGTCATCGCAACTATTTTGTAGCTCTAGCCCACGGGTATGAGTTAACTTGTCAGTACCATGTGTCCTGATGTACAAGTAGCATGTGGCAATTTGTGCCACACTTCTATTTGGATATGACGAGGTCCATGAGAGAGAGCTGTAGGGGATGCAGCGCCTGCAGGCAGTTCCCTTGATGTCATGAATATGGTCGATGACCAGGACTATTGGCTTTATCCTATTACCTTTTGACAGATCAAGGGAACTATGACTTTGCAGTCGCGACACGGAGCTGGAGTATATCGTAGCAAACTCGTCAAACCTCAATTTTCGAGTCAGGTTGTGTCGCGTGCTGTATTTTCCACTTTCGCAGACAAGTTGGTCAACAACGTAAAAGTTGGGCTGGTCGTCGCACCAGCAGGCTACGGAAAATCAACCTTGATGTCTCAAAGTTTTGATGTGCTTGCGTCAAAGGAAGTACGTTGCGCCTGGGTCAGCCTGGATCCTGATGACAATAATCCATTTAGATTCATCTCTCACTTGTTGGCAGCGCTATACACATTGAACTCGATTGAGTCCGAAGACGATACCGACCATCTTGGTACAGATCTAAAAGAGATCATTGATGACCTCGTTGAGGATGCAGTAGTCCAACTGGAGAAGTTAGATTTCGCCCACGCCTTGTTTGTTGATGATTACCACACCATCAACAATCCAGAAGTTCACGCCATTATGGAAAGGCTCATTCACTACTCGCCTGGACAGACAATATTTGTCTTAGCCAGCCGCAGCGAACCCGGGCTCGGACTAAAAACATTGAGGATGCGAGGGGAAGTGTGCCAGTTGTCGATTCAGGATCTGGCTTTTGGCCTGGATGAGATAGAACAGTTTCTGAATGAAGCCAAGCAATTAGGGCTCCGTGAGGGACTCATTGAAGCGCTAGCCAGCAGAACAGAAGGTTGGATTGCAGGGCTGCAGCTGGTGTCACTCGCGTTGACGGGTAGAACTGACTCCGAAGAGTTTATCAAAGATTTTTCAGGCACCGATCGAGACGTCACTGATTACTTAGGTGAAGCGGTCCTCGATCAGCAATCAGAAGATATAAAACGATTTCTGTTGTGGACGTCACTGCTGGAGCGAATGAATGCCAACCTGGCCAATTTCGTGCTTGGCATTGATTCGGCTCAGGCCGTACTCGAACAGGTGGAAGGTCAAAATCTGTTTGTTATCCCGCTGGACAGAAATCGTGAATGGTATCGCTACCATCATCTGTTCAGGGATTTTCTTAATGTACAGCTGGCAAGAGAGTATCCGGGTATAGCGGTGGAGATCTATCAGCGGGCTTTGACCTGGTGCCTTGAGCAAGGCGAGAAGCGCGAGGCAATCAAATACGCGTTGCGGGGTGAAATCTATGACCAGGCGATGGAGCTGATTGCTGGCATAGCAAAAGATCTGCTGAAGATTTCCGGTGACCACTGGACGATGCTGCAGTGGGTGCAACAGCTACCCGAAGACTATGTCTCGAAGCGACCAGAAATAGCGGTGGCGTACACCTGGTCCCTGGTGTTCTCCCGGCACTACGCCGAAGCTCGCGTCCTGCTCGAAACGCTTGATTCGCATTGTGAACAATTGGCGCCCGAATCTAGGGAACAGTTGCGCTATGACATCCAATTGAATAAGTGTCTGTTGGAATCAGCCGGCGATAATGCAGAGCCAGCTAGCAGGCTCTTGAAAGAGTGGTTGGCAGACCATTTGAAAGCTGATCCTCGAGACCTGGTCACTGCTTATGTGCTACAGGCGTACTCTGCACTATCGACATTTGAAACGGACTTGGGAGTCGCGGCAGCGGATAAAGGCATAGCTATCGGTGCGGACCATGAGCTTGGGTACTTAGAGGCCTGGCCTCGGGCTTGTGCAGGGATGCTGAAGATGCAACGGGGCGATCTGGAAGATGCAACAAGGCATTACATGGCGGGCATAGAGCTCAATGATCGCACAACCAGTTCGCATTCCTACATGGGATCCCTGAACAGGGTCCTGCTGGCTGAAGCCTGTTATGAGCGGAACGATCTGGAACAAGCCGAAGAGTTGTTAAAGGATCGCTTCGAGTACATCGATAACGAATCTGTCGTGGATGTAGCCTACGCCAGCTATAGCGTTCTGGCGAAATTGCAGTTCTTAAACGCTGATTTCGATGCCGGGCTCGGCGTCATTCGCCTCGGCAGGGAGTCTGCAGAAAGGGCGAGACTGCCGCGACTCGGTGTGTTGTTGTCGGCCCTTGAGATACATACCCTGCTTAATGCCGGCAAGAGCAAGGAAGCTCATAAACTGGCAAAGGCGTGTGGCTTTGTTGAGTCACAGGCGTCAACCGTGTACCTGCGTCCGGCTATCAAGGAGGTACAGGATTTCGTCAGAGCCGAGCTTTATCTTGATCAGAAGTTGCCAAAAAAGGCGTTGCCATTACTGGAAGAGTTAGCAGATAGAACGGAAAATTCGGGGCGCCTGCGTCGCCTGATGGAGGTGTTGTTGTTGCGATGCCGAGTGTTCCACGCACTACAACAACCTACAGTCGCGAGGGATGACCTCATCCGTGCGTTGGAAATTGGCAGTGAGGGTGGGCTCTATAGAACGATTCTTGATGCATCTCCGGACATTCTTGGGTCAATACCAATCCTCCTTAATGAGAATAGGAAAGATCTGTCTGCTCAGATCATGAAGTTTTTGGGCGAGATCAACGAGCAACTACTTGTAAACAACAAAGGCGAGAAGGCGGTTGTCGAACACGCGGATTCCAGTGTGCTGTTTGAGTCTCTGACAAAAAGGGAACGACAGATGCTGGATCGGATTCAAACAGGCGAAACGAACAAAGAAATATCTGAAGAGCTTTTCATTTCAGAGCAAACCGTCAAGTGGCATCTGCATCAGCTGTACCAGAAGCTTGGTGTTAAAAACCGGACGAGTGCCATCGTTCGTGCGCGAAACCTTTCGTTGATCTAGGTCTAGATCAGTAACGACTAAGTGCAGTGCTGACTGATTGCACGCAGGACAGCGATGTTTTCCAGGTCCTTGTTGTCTGACTCCCTAGTCGTTGTGCCATAGGCAGGGTTCGCTGACAGTTTGATGATGACGGTTTCTCGCACGGGATCGACATAGATGTACTGGTTATAGACGCCAATGGCGCTATAGTCTCCAAGGCCTCCATCGGGCAACCACCACTGGTAGCCATAACCCGGACCAAATGCATGATCACCGACAATCGGTCCACCGGGCTGAACGTGTGGCGCATCTGCCTGTACAGACACTTCAACGTAATCGGCGGGAATCAATTGTTGACCCTGCCAGTTGCCACCACAGCGATAGCATTCACCAAACTTGGTGAAATCGCGAGCAGTCATCAGAAGACCAGCGAAGGCCGCTTCACGGCCCCTGCTGTCAATGAGCCAATAGCCGGGCGATTCCATGCCAAGCGGCGTGTAGAGTTTATCCTGCATATAATCAGTGATGGAGTGACCCGTTGCAAAGGCAACCAGCATCCCAAGCGCTTGTGTGTCGGCGGAGTTATACATGCAACGCGTACCCGCGTGGCCTCACGCCGCATTTCGGCCATGAACTGATCAAAAGAACCACCTTCTCCGGATGCTGCGCTTAGCCGATAAATCTCTGAGGTACGGTCGCTATAGTCTTCGTTCCAGCGAGCTCCGGAAGACATCTGCAGTACATCTTTGATGCGTACGCCCTCATAGGCGCTACCTTTTAGAACATGCACGTACTTATCAATGGGTTCTTCAAGATCGCCAATGTGTCCTTCGGCCTGAGCGATGCCAACCAATGCAGAAATAAAGCTCTTTGCCACAGACATAGATATCCACTGAACATTGCGCCCGCCGCTTAGCCAGTATTGTTCGAATCGAACTGCTCCCTTTTTGATCACCAGCAGGGCTGAGGTATGCGTCGCGCCAAGCAGTTGATGCAGGTTTAGGGTATTGCCTTCAAATTCATAAGAGGTAGGCAGAGCCATTGCCGTACCTTCCATAAACTCAAATGGGGTATCGGCGGGTTGCATGTGGCTGACAGGGCTGATCATCTGCATCCGAGCAAAGTTTTCATATTGCGGTTGACCAGTGAAAAGCTGCGTTTGTTCGGTAACGTCCAGTGATTCCTTTTGCGCCATTGTAGTTTCGTCCTGTGCTATTGAACCTCGGCAAGCAGTTCCCGCGCGATGATGATCCGCTGAACTTCGCTGGTACCCTCATAGATGGATGTCACTCTGGCATCGCGGGCGAACCGTTCGAGTGGTATCTCCCTGGTATAGCCGATGCCACCCGTCAGTTGGATCGCGGTGTAGCAGACCTCGTTGGCGG
>Ga0302119_10001115_pt1 | contig 12085 bp, 7 predicted proteins | sample AG5_Tmax_MG_FD_203114 | JGI IMG/M metagenome (GOLD analysis project Ga0302119, IMG submission 203114) | Marine microbial communities from Western Arctic Ocean, Canada - AG5_Tmax | ecosystem: Environmental > Aquatic > Marine > Oceanic | place: Canada: Western Arctic Ocean | collected 2017-10-01
CCAGTATGCCGCGGTTGCCTGCTGCGTCGCTGGCCACGATGGGGACGCCCAGTGCTAGGGCCTCACTCAATGCCGCTGCGCCCCCCTCCGAGTGCGACGTGTTGAGAGTTAGGTGTGAGCGGCCGAGGAGTTCCAGTGCGTCCCTGTGGGGCAGGGCGCCGACCCATTCGTAGCGGGGGTTTTCTTTCGACGCCACCGTGGCTCGCTCGACCAACAGGGGGTCCTCGCCCGTCCCAGCGTGGGTGACCAGCAGGTCCACTTGAGCAGGGAGAAGCTCCAAAGCGTCGAGTACGAGTAGAGGGTCCTTCACGGAGCGCAATTCAGCCAGGAAGGATACCTGTAGAGGGGGGGTGTTCACTGGGGGAGCGCCGTGTGTAGCCGGAAGTCCCTGGGCGGACTGATGGATCACCCGGGTCTTGTGAAGGAGACCTTCAGGTAACGCGGCTGCTGCAAGTTCCTGCAAAACCAGAATGCGGTCCGCGAGTTCAAAGCCGGGCAGGGACGCGAGGCCTTGCGCGCCTCCGGCCGGTAGGTCCACGTAGAGGTCTGTTCCGGTTGCCGCAACGATCAGGGCTCCGTCAGGGTGCGCCGCGGTGAAGGCCTCTATGGCCGTGGCTGAGCGTCGGGCGTGCAGGGCGATCAGGAGGTCGGGTGCCGGTGCTGCGCTGGGCGTCCAGCCCTCTTCCACGCTTACCCGGTGCCCGAGGCTGGTCAGGATGCGCTCCCAGCGTAGAGCCGTGCTCAGGTTGCCACCTAGGCGGCCATGGGGGCGGGCGATCGCTATTGTGGCCATGGGCGGATCGGGGAGGCAGTGAGACTCAGCTCAGCTTCGCTTCCACCTGGGCGAGCACTTCACTCTCCCGTGCTTCCAGCTTGGATCGCAGGTCGCTGGCGCGATCGAGGTAGGCCTTGCGCTCGCCTTCGTCATGGATGTCGGAAGCGTTGATGCGGATGTTTAGGTAGGCACCCAGGGCGGCGGTGCGTGCGCACAGGGCACCCACCCCAGCATCCGACAGGGAGGCTTCCATACCGGACTCCGCCATCTCCGCGCAGACCTGCATGCAGTCGGCGCTGACCTCCATCACCCGCAAGGGCACTTCGATGGCGACCCGTGTGGCGGACTGGATGGCCGCGTCGCGCACTTCGGGGGCTGCCTTCCAGGCTTCCATGATGCCGTTGAATGCCTCGGTGTCCTTGTCGACCAGGGCCAGCAGCTCCACGTAGGCGGCCTTACCGCGCTCGGCCACGGCACTGAATTCCTCCCAGCGCTCGTCCCATCCGCGCTTGTGGCTTGAGAGGTTGGCGACCATCGTCCCCAGGGCCGCACCCATTGCGCCCACGGCAGCGGCCACGGAGCCACCACCGGGAGCCGGGGATTCGGAGGCCGTCTGTTCGGTGAAACCTGCGAGGCTCGCGTGTATCAGGGGATTCGCGCCCGCGTCCTCGATGGCGTACTCGATGATCTTGGCGCGTGGGTCGAAGGGGCTAAGCTCATCGAGGCCCATGGAGCGCACGGCGATCTTGATCAGCTCTGCATCGGGGACGCCTGTGGAGCGTTGTTGCAGACGCAGGTAGTGGCGTCCGGCGTCCAACATGGCTTGCAGAGGGATGAGTCCCACAGCTTCCGAGCCCGTAACGCGCATCCCGCGCGCGTTGGCTTTGTCGGCGCACTCGTCGAAAGCCACATGCAAGGGGGTGACGCGCGTGTTGGTCAGATTCATGGAGACCTGGGCGATGCCGTACTCCGCGATGAACCAGCCGATGCCTTTGACGCTCTTGAGACTGCCGGGGATCCACTCTGGATTGCCGGCCGCGTCGCGCACGATTTCCCCGGTGAGGGGGTCGGGCTCGCGGCGCATGCGACCCTTCTCGCGCACGTCGAAGGCCAGCGCATTGGCGCGTCGAGTCGAGGTGCTGTTGAGGTTCACGTTGTAGGCGATCAGGAAATCCCTTGCGCTTACGGCTGTGGCTCCGGCCCGTGGATTGAATTCGCTCGGGCCGAAATCCGGCGCACCCTCGGGTGTCGCCAAGCGAGCCGCGAGTCCTTCGTATTCACCGGACCGAACGTGGGCCAGATTTTGGCGCTCGGGGCAGAGGGCGGCCTCCTCGTAGCAGTAGATGGTCATGCCCGCTTCCTCACCTAGGCGCTTGGCCAGGGCGCGTGCGTACACCACGGTTTCCTCCATGGTGATGCCCGCCACGGGAACGAGGGGGCAGACGTCCATGGCGCCGAAGCGTGGGTGTTCGCCCTGGTGCTGGCTCATGTCGATCAGCTCGAGGGCCTTCTTGGCGGCGGCCACGGCGGCATCCAGTACCCGTTCCGGCTCTCCGACGAAGGTAACGACGGTGCGATGGGTGGCAAAACCCGGATCCACGTCCAGCAGGTTGATGCCCTCGCTCGCCTCGATGGTGGCCGTGATGGCTTCGATCACGGCTGGGTCACGTCCCTCACTGAAGTTGGGAACGCATTCAATCAGGCGGCTCATGTCAGGGCTTCTCGAGGTCTGGAGGATTGGAGGAATCGGAGTGCTGTACCCCGGGAGGTGGGGAAGGGTAGAGTACGGTCCATGGCCGCTTCTGACGATCCCATGGGGCATACAACGCCCTCGATGGACCTATCCGTAGCACCTTGTGCTGAATCCGATCGCGCCGAGCAGGCGGCACTCTACAACCGTTGCTTTGGGTCCGAAGAGGGCGAGCGGGTGCTTCCTTGGCGCTACGACGCCAGCCCCCACGGGCAGGCCCTTAGTCTCCTCGCGCGCACGCCCTCCGGGCAAGCCGTCTCCGGCTATGCGTGTTCTCCGCGCCGTGTTCTCTCCCGGGGCGAGGTGGTCGGGACGGTGGGCCAGACCGGGGATGTCATGACCGACCCTGAGCACCGCGGCCAGGGGATCTTCAGCGACCTGGATCGGCGTGCCATGAGTGAGGCCGCCGAGCGCGGCTGGGCTTTCGTGTTCGGCCTACCCAACCGCCAGTCGGCGCCCATCTTCGTGGAGCACCTTGGATGGGAGTCCGTAGGCCGCATCCGTCCCTTTACGTTTGTCCTGCACGCCGATGCCGCCGCTCGTGCCGAGCGCATGAAGGTTGGGCGGTTGGCTGCCATGGCCACATCCTGGCGAGCTTGGCGCGGGAACATGCGGCGTGGTCACCTACGCGACGTGTCCTTCGACACTCTGACCAGCGTGGCTCTGCCGCGTTTCGATGAGAGCCTGGAGCCCTTGATGCAAAAGGTTGCGGCCCAGTGGCCGTGGATGGTGGAGCGCAATGCGGACTATCTCAACTGGCGTTTTATCGACGCACCCTCGGGCCGCTTCCGGGCCCACGGGGTGTTCGATACCGAGGGCGCGCTGCAGGCGTTCGTGGTGATTCAACTGCCTGGATCCGGGGAAAGGGTGGGGTACGTGGTGGATCTCGTCGCGCGGGATTCGGTGGCCTGGGCGGGAGCCATGGAGGCAGCTCTTGGGCACCTCGCCAAGTTGGGAGCCTCCGTGGCCCGGGCCCACGCTATCGAGGGCTCGGACTGGGAGAAGCGGCTGCGTTCGGCGGGCTTCGCCGGCTCCAAGGCCGATGATTACAAGATCGTGATCGTGCACCCACTTGATGAAGGTCATGCCTTGGCCGCCGTGGCTCGCGACCCAGCCAGTTGGTTCTTTACCGACGGGGACCGGGACGACGAGCTGGTGCACTGACATGAGCCTGCGCCACCGACTCAAGCGAACTCTGCGTGATCTGTACAGCCGGGCGTTCGTCTACTCGGGTCTGGCCTTGCTGATGGCCCGCTGCGGTGGCCCGCGCCTTTTGATACTGGCAGGCCATGGTGTGGACGGGGCCGCGGGCAGCGCGAGCATGCCAGCCGATCTCAAGATCTCACCCGCCCGCCTTGAACGACTCCTGCGCGCTCTCGGCCGCTACGGGGAGTCGGTCACCGTGGGGGAGGGCGTGGCCCGGTTGGACTCCGGTCACAGCCGCGGGCTTGTTGCGCTGTCCATGGACGATGGTTATCTGGACAACCGCACCCAATTGCTCCCCCTCTTGGAAGCCTGCGACGCGCGCTGCACGGTGTACCTGGAAGCCCGGCCGCTGGAGATCCGCCGGGTCAGTTGGCTGCACAAGTGGTTTTGGTTGGAGCGCAGACTGGGCACGATCGAGGCGGGCCGTCGTTGCGCCCTGGAGTTGAACGGGCACTCGGCCGTCCTGAACGAGATTCTCGCCGCAGGCGCGGATGCGGCGGCCAGAGGGCTCAAGCGACGGCTCAAGTACGACTTGGACGCCGAGCCTCGGGATCGAGCCGTTCATGCCGTGTTCGAGCAGGCGGGTGGCGACGAAGCGGCCCTGTGCGAAGAGCTCTACCTTTGCATCCAAGATGCCCGCGAGCTGCGGGATTCGGGACGTGTGGAATTGGGCGGCCACACCTGGTCCCACGAAGTACTCACGACCCTGGAGTCCGACGTCGCTCGCGAGGAGATCGTACGTGGTCGAGGTACGCTGGAGGAGCTTCTCGGAGCGGACTGCGGGGAGTCCTTCGCTTATCCCTTTGGTCGGCGCTGGGATCAATCCGCTGAACACGCTCAAGCCGTGGAGGCCGCCGGCTACCAGAGCGCAGTCACCACCCACGCCGGTCTCAACCTTCCCGCCGGTGACTCCTTCCAGCTCAAGCGCTGGATGCTGACCGATACCCTGCCCGTGCACTTACTCGTGACGGAGCTCTGCGGTGGGTTCGACTTTCTCCGTCGCTTGGGCTTGGATCTGGTGGAGTGAGGCTCGAAGCCTCCTGAAGTTTCGATCCAAGAGGGGATGAGGGGCAGGATATGGGTTCAGGGGGCCCCAAGGAGACCTCACTTGCGGCGATGGAGATTCATGCGACGATGGGGGCCATGGACCTGTTCATGCATGGCTCGCTTACCGTTTTGTGTGCATCTGTTTTTCTTCCCCTGGCGTCGAGCCAGGATTTCGGACCAAAGCAGGCCCTCGTGCCTGAAGCGAGTGGGGCGAGGTCCGTTTTCTCCGCCGACTTGGACGGTGATGGAGACATGGACGTGCTCTCCGGGTCCTTCTGGGACGACAGGATTGCGTGGTATGAGAATCAGGGCAATGGAGTGATCGGGCTCCAGCAGGTGATCTCGACCGCTGCCGATGCGCCGACCGGCGTACACGCTGCGGACCTGGATGGTGATGGAGATCAGGACGTGCTGTCGTCGTCCATGTATGACAACGAGGTCGCTTGGTATGAGAACCTTGGTGGGGGGGCGTTCGCGCCCCAGCAGGTTATTTCGATCACGTCGCTCTCCCCAAGATCCATCTTCACGGAAGATCTGGACGGTGACGGAGACCCGGACGTGCTCGTTGCTTGCTACGGGCAGGACAAGGTCGCCTGGTATGAGAACCTTGGCGGGGCCACATTTGGCCCGGAGCGGGTGATCACCACCAGCGCGGACGGTGCGCAGTCCGCGTTTGCAATCGACGTGGATGGGGACGGAGACGCTGACGTTTTGTCGGCATCGTATCTGGACGACAGGATCGCGTGGTACGAGAACCTGGGCAGCGGGTCATTCGGTGCGCAGCAAGTCATCACCAACCAAGCGGACGGTGCCCAATGCGTCTACGCCACGGATCTGGACGGTGACGGGGACGCAGACCTGCTCACGGCTGCGTTCTTTGGCAACAAGATCGCCTGGCATGAGAACCTGGGGATGTTCGGGAGCGCGTTCATGGGCTTCGGCCCACAGCAAACAATCAATGCCAATGCATCCCGCGCCTTCTCGGTCTACTCTGCGGATATCGACGGAGACGGCGATGCGGATGTACTCTCCGCGTCGCGTAGTCAAAACAAGATCGCCTGGTACCGGAACCAGGGTGGTGGATCCTTCGGAAAGGAGCAGGCGATCACGACCAACGCCAACGGCGCGCTGTGCGTCCATGCTGCCGATCTGGATGGGGACGGGGACCCGGACGTGCTGTCGGCGTCGGAGAATGACGACAAGATTGCTTGGTATGAGAACCAGAACAAGGGGGTCTTTGGACCGCCGCAGCGTCTCACGAGCACTGCGGAGCATGCCTTGTGCGTCTTCGCGACGGACCTGGACGGGGATGGAGATGTGGACATCCTCTCGGCGTCAAGAGATGACGACAAGGTAGCGTGGCATGAGAACCTGGGCGGAGGGTTGCTTGGGCCGCAGCGGCCGATTACGACAGATGCAGACAGCGCTTCTTGGGTGACTGCCGCCGACCTCGACGGTGATGGAGATCCAGACGTGCTTTCGACGTCACTTGCCAACAAGGTCCTCTGGCATGAAAACCTTGGTGGCGGGTCGTTCGGGCCGCAACAGATCATAAGCACGACTGCCAAGAATCCACGCTGTGTTTTCGCCACGGACCTGGATGGGGACGGAGATGCGGATGTCCTCGTCGCGTCCAACACCTCATTCACCCAGGGCCAAATCGTCTGGTTCGAGAACCTTGGTGGTGGCGTCTTCGGGACCAAGACCATCATCACCGAGGATGCGTTGGGCGCCTATTGCGTCTATGCGGTGGACCTTGATGGCGATGGCGATGCGGACGTACTCTCGGCTTCCGAGGATGACGACAAGATCGCCTGGTACGAGAACTACAGCAACCACGGATTCGGGGCACGGCCAAGGACTGGCGGGCTGTTCGGTCCTCAGCGGGTGATTTCCCCCTTTGCGGATGGGGCCCGATCCGTCTGCGTCGCGGACCTGGACGGCGATGGGGCTCCGGACGTCATCTCTGCATCTTGGATGGTTGGAAAGGTTGCCTGGTATCGGAATCGGTTGCATTTGCCCAAGCGGGATTTTGGGCCTCAACAGGTCATTGACAGCACGTTGCTTGGCGCCCGCTCGGTCCATGCCGCAGACCTGGACCAGGACGGGGACATGGATGTGCTCGCGGCGGCTGACGGTTCGGACTATGTCATCTGGTACGAGAATCTCGGCAATGGGTTCACTGGTGGCACGGTCATCACGTGGAACATTTCTGGCGCGGCCTGCGTTTTCTCCGCCGATTTGGACGGTGATGGAGACGAGGATGTGATCTCGGCATCCACGTATGACAACATGATCGCCTGGTTTGAAAACATCATGTGATGCCAGAGCTGGCCGTGCTCTGATGCGATTGGCGGGAGTTGTTTGGCAAAGAGTTGGGCGCTTCGACTCGGGCATTGGCACCATGGCGGTCCGCAGTCACCTTACCTCCGTGGCCCCCCTAGGCACCTATCATGCACCGATCGACCTTGCGCTTGGCCTTCTTCGCCCTGACGGTTCTCTGGGGGATCCCCGCCGCGGCAGCGGTTCAGGCGGACGACACGACCCTGCGTGTATTCATCTTCGCCGGCCAGTCCAACATGGTGGGCTCGGATTCGAAGGTGGCGGACATCCAGCGCTTTCCACCGTTCGCAGGATTGGGCGAGCCGCAAGAGGACGTGCTGTTCTCCTACTGCATCGGTCGTGAAAACAAGCACCGCTCACGGGGGTGGGTGCCCCTGGCTCCCGTCAGCAATGTCGTGGGGCCAGAACTGAGCTTCTCCCGCGAGGTCACCCAAGCCATCAAAGCGCCCATCGCAGTGATCAAGGTGGCCGCTGGAGGCACGCACTTGGGTGGCGACTGGAACCCCGATGAGCCCAGTGGCTTTGAGATGTACCCCCTGGCCCTGGACTGGATCCGCTCCGCGCTGGCCGCGCTTGACGCGCAGGGGACGAAGTACCGCCTCGAGGGGATCTGCTGGCATCAGGGCGAGAACGACATGTTCAATGAGGACTACATGGCCTCCTACGGCGAAAACCTGAGCCGCTTCCTGGCCTGCTGGCGCCGGGATCTTGGGGCGCCCGATCTGCGCTTCTATATCGGTGAGCTTTGCACCAAGACGGTCTGGGGTATGGATCTGCGGCCGCGCATGCACGCTATCAGCGTGGGGCAGCGAGCGGTCACGGAAGTCGATCCCCATGCCGACTACGTTCCCACATCACATGTGGGCGTGGAAGTTGGAGGAGGGGTGGGTCTGCATTACCACTACGGAACTCTGGGCCAACTTGAGCACGGAGTCAATTACGCCAACGCTTACTTGGAGACTATCGGGCAGCGGCTGGCGGAGCCCCGCGCGCTTAAGGTTTGGCCCTACAAAGCGGGGGACAAGGTGAAGCTCTTCGTGCTCGCCGGGCATCGCAATATGGAGGGCGAGCGGGCCTTCGTCCAGGACTTGAAAACGCTGAGGGGCAAGTCGTCTCTGCTCAAGGACAACCCACGTATCGCTTACCGCTACAGCATCGGTGGGGGCTACAAGACTTCCGACGGCTGGGAGCCCATGGGGCCTGCTGGTTTCTACGACACCTTCGGGCCCGAGCTGAGCTTTGGTGCGGCTGTCAGCCGTAAGCTCAAGGAGCGCGTGGCGGTGGCCAAGTTCACCCACAGCGGTTCACAAATCATTGACTGGACACCGGAGGGCAGTGAGGCGATTACCCGTAATCTCTACTCGGGCTTCATCGAGTTTGTGCGCGACTCTGTGCAGGATATCCGTGACCACGGCCAGGAGGTTGAGCTGGCGGGGATTCTCTATCACCTAGGCGAGAACGACATGTCCTGGGGGCCTTTTCGAAGCGGCGCGCCCGGGCGATTGCAGGCGCTGGTGAATCAGAGCCGGTTGGACCTGGAGCTGCCAGAACTGCCGTGGTTCGTCAGCCAGCAATCCCCGACTGACGATGAGCAAGTCAATGAGATCGACGTCACGGCGGCGATCGAGAAGGTTGCGGCCGCCGACCCGAATCTAATCCACGTCAAGGCATTTGACCTTCCAGCGCAGGAGAAGCAGCTCGTCCTGGACACGGCGGGCATCGTCGCCCTGGGTGAACTACTCGCCAGGAGTGTTTTGTCCCGGCGTTGAGGCGTCGAATCTAGCGCAGCGTATAGGTGAACGCGGCAGCCGGGTCGCCGCTGCTCATCTTGAGTATGACGAACACGCCGAAGGCCACCAGCACTATGGGGGCCACGATCCAGATCCAGTTTTCTTTGAGGAATGAGCTCATGGGGCTAGAACAGAGTGTAGATGAACGGGGCGACGAGCGGTGAACTGGCGGCCACGACCAGCAGGCTCCCGACGGTGAGCAGTACGGTGACCAAGGGCATGAGGTACCAGTGGCCCCGGCCGATAAACGCTTTGAGGAGTTCCACGATGGTGTCCATGCGGTTCCCCAGCTTGTAGGCGACGAAGCCTAGGATGAGGACCACCGCACTGAGCGTCACGATGCGACCCATCTCGGGGCTCAATGAGGTCAGCAACTGCGTGGCACCAAGGGCGATGGAGAAGATCACGGCCAGCATCGCGCCCACCTTAAGGAAGCCCACGAGGGGCTTCTCGACCTTGGAGTAGACGCGGGCGAAGAGGCTGCCGAGGGCCAGCCAAAGGCCTGCGTACCAGGGCAACCACCCGGGCAGGCTGGAACCGGTGGGGCTGGTGTCCGGCAACTGAGCTTCGGTCGTGGCGGCGGGCAGTGTTGGGCAATCTGCCAGGCCATCGTGCAAGGCGCGGGCCAGGGCGCGGTTTCCCAGAGGGTTCAGGTGCCAGTCCGTTTGAAAGTAGAGGTCCTCGCCATCCGCCGCAGCGGACTTCAGTGCCGGTCGCACGTCGAGTACATCAAGGCCTGCAGAGCGAGCGGCCTCCAGCATTAGGTCGACGGGTTGATCGGGGTCCCAGGCATCGGTGGCAAGGCCCATCCGGGTCTGGAACGCCTCGCGGTATTCCGAGTGGATTGCGCTGTGGGAGGGGATGGGCACCACCACGACCCGGGCGTTTAGGGACTCCGCCTTACGGGCCAATGCCAGCATGGCCCCGCCGGTGCGGGCGATGGGCTCCTCCATGAAGTCGGGCCTGTCGGTCAGTAGCGCGCCCATTTCCTTAGGCAGGGGCACACTCCCGGGCTGGAAGAGCTCCACGCTCTCGTCGGGCCCGGAGAGGAATAGGTGCCCAATCGCTGTGCTTTGGTGCCAAGGGCGGGCCGGGGGAGCCGTCAGGGCACCGGGCTCGCGGGCCCCTGTGGATGTGTAGCGGGGTTTGGGCAGATCCGTGTAATACGACTGGCCGTTCCAGAAAATATCGTTCTCGTAGGTGAAGAGCAGTACGAGGTCCGGTTCCCAGGCTGCCCCGTGGGTCTCAAGCCAGGCCACCTCCTGGTCAGTGGAGTAGCCCTCGGTGCCCGTGTTGACGATCTGCACCCCGCGGCCCTCCGCGTTCCACCAATTCTCGAGCAGATCCACGAACAGGTCCGTGCGTTTCACCGTAAAGCCAAGGGTGAAGGAGTCCCCAAGGGCGATGACGCGATAGGCGCTCGGCAGATTCTCTGTGGTGACCCCGGCGTCGTCCCGCAGGCCTGCGGCGTTGAAGGTGAACTCCACTTCGAAGCCCTCGGCGTTGCCCCGCATGAGAGTGGTGGAGGGGGTTTTGCTCCAACCCAGGTCGGCGTCAAATTCGTTCAGCGTGACGGGCGGGCCCAGGCCTAGGAGACGCAGTCCGCCCTCGAATACACCCAGGCCAATGGCCAGGCTGATCAGCAGGGAGAGGACGACGTTGATAAATTTCATGGCCTGTCAGCTCACCATTTGGGTGACCGAGTCCCCCTCATGGCGCAGGTGGAAGCGCGTCTCCGCGATTTGCTTCTTGGTGTCAGCGCGGACGATGTAGTTGTTCAGGAAGAGCAGGTCCATACCGCTCAGGCTGAAGGTGTTGAAGGCGTGAGCGGGTGACTCGACGATGGGCTCACCCTTCAGATTGAAGGAGGTGTTCATGACCACGGGCACGCCGGTCAGCTTCCCGAACTCCTCGATGATGGCGTGATAGGCGGCGTTGGTCTTCTTGTAGACCGTCTGCAAGCGCCCTGACCCATCTTCGTGGGTGATGGCCGGCAGGACCGAACGCTTCTCTTCGCGCACGGGGGCCACGTACAGCATGAAACGCGCGGGGTAGTGCCGTTCGGCTTCGGGGAACTCGAAGAATTCGTTGGCGCGTTCTTCAAGGACCGAGGGGGCGAAAGGTCGGAAGGCCTCGCGGAACTTGATCTTCTCGTTGAGCTTCTCCTTCATCTCCTCGCGTCGCGGGTCGGCGATAATGGAGCGCGATCCGAGAGCTCGCGGGCCCCACTCGAAACGGCCCCGGAACCAGCCGCAGACCTGACCGTCCGCGAGCTCCTGGGCCACGCGTTTGAAGAACTCGTTATCGTCATCGATCTTCTCGAAGGCGATGTCGTTGTCCTTCAGGAAAGCCTCTATGTCTGCATCGCTGTGCTCACTACCCAGGAAGGCGTCCTCAAGGGCGGGGCCCCTGGGTTGTTCGAGAATGTGGTTGTAAGCCCAGTATGCCGCGCCAACTGAGCCTCCATCGTCCCCGGGCGCAGGGTGGATGTAGACATCATCGAAGGGGCCGTCCCGTAGAATCTTGTAATTGGCCACTGAATTCAGCGCGACGCCGCCCGCGAGGCACAGGCTCTTCATGCCGCCGGAGATTTCGTGCAGGTGATTAACCATGCGCAGCAGGATGATCTCCGTGGCACGCTGGATGCTGGCCGCCATGTCGCAGTAGTAGGGGTCTAGCGATTGATCCTGCAGCTTAGGATCTCGTCGTGGACGGCCGAAGTGCTTCTCGAAGGCGGGTGAGAGCGTGTCGTTGGTCGACCAGTGGTAGGAGAAGAAATCCATGTTCTGCCAGATGCTTCCGTCATCACCGACCTTCAATAGCTCAAAGATCTCATCCACGTACCGCGGTTTACCGTAGGGATGCATGCCCATTAGCTTGTACTCGCCTTCGTTGATCTCAAAGCCGCAGTAAGCAGTGAAGGCCGAGTACAGCAATCCGAGGGAGTGGGGGAAGCGCATCTCCTTCACGATCTCGATCTTGTTGCCCCGTCCAATGCCCATGGTGGATGTGCTCCACTCACCAGCACCATCCACGGTCAGGATTGCGGACTCTTTGAAGGGCGATGTGTAGTAGCTCGAAGCCGCGTGGCTCATGTGGTGATCCGCGAAGAGGAGCTTGGAGCGGGGCACACCCAGCTCACGGCACATCATGGGCTTGATCCACAACTTGTCC
>Ga0302119_10001116_pt1 | contig 12078 bp, 12 predicted proteins | sample AG5_Tmax_MG_FD_203114 | JGI IMG/M metagenome (GOLD analysis project Ga0302119, IMG submission 203114) | Marine microbial communities from Western Arctic Ocean, Canada - AG5_Tmax | ecosystem: Environmental > Aquatic > Marine > Oceanic | place: Canada: Western Arctic Ocean | collected 2017-10-01
TGGTCAATTGACAGCGCCGAATCTGGAAACCCTACTCGAGGCAACTCTGTTCGGAGTAGGTCGTTCGATTAGCATCGAGGAGTTGGCCGAAAATCTCGAACATTCTGAAGAAGATATCAGCGCTGCTTTGGAAGTTCTTACTACCACTCTCAAACGCCGTCGCGGGGGCGCCCTGCATCTTGCTGAAGTCGGTGGGCGATGGGCAATTGAAGTCAAGCCTTCACTTGCTGACCATCTGCCGCAAATAGCCAAACCGACAGTATCAGGTGCCCTTCTGAAGACGCTGTCGTTAATCGCATACCATCAGCCGATGTCGCAATCACGCTTGGTCGAGTTGATAGGCCAAAAGGCGTATGACCATGTTAGGGCACTGTCTCAACTTGGTTTGATAGATAGGCGTAGGGATGGAAACACCCGTCGCCTCGGCACCACTAGGCGATTCAGTGAGATGTTCAGTTGCCCACATGTCGAGCGCAAGAAGGTACGCAAGTGGTGGCGTCAGCAGGTTGACGATGCAGGGCTGACCACCGGGCCATCAAGACCCGTTGCCCTAATGCCTGAGAATGGCCAGACAGTCTTACCGATAGAGGAAGAACCAACTGACGAGTAATTCAGCGGCCAGAAAACTCTCTAGCATCCTCGTCAGTTCACTGTAGTCGTAACTTCGCCAAGGCTTCAGCGACCGCTGATTGAGTAATCGGAGAATTAGATTGTCGCATTATTTCTGCGACTTGACCTACTTCCTCACCCTCCGCACCAGCGCTGATGGCCATATTCTCGGCGTGTAACTTCATGTGACCACTTTGTATTCCAGAAGTTGACAAGGCGCGCAGGGCGCCGAGATTCTGTGCTAGGCCGGCACATGCCAAGACTCCAGCCAGTTCCTGTGCCGAGTTAACTCCGAGTAATTTCAGGTTGGTCTTTGCTACCGGATGAACTTTCGATGCTCCACCAACGATTCCTACTGCCATTGGGCATTCCATAGTGCCGACCAGATTTCCTTCTTCATCGACATTCCATCGAGTCATTGAGCCATATTTACCTTGATCATATGCAACCCACGAATGGCAACCCGCCTCAACCGCTCGCCAATCTTGGCCACAGGCAACCGCAACCGCACTGATAGCATTCATCACTCCTTTGTTATGGGTCGCCGCTCGATAAGGGTCGGCACAGGCAAAATTGTAGGCCTCGATAATACCTTGAATAATCCCCTCGCCATTTCCCCCTCTGCTATCAGCCATGCTATCGGGGGTCCACTTGGCCTCCACACGGGCCATTCGGTGGGTCGCCAAATTTGACATAATCCGCAGATTCACCTTCCCCCCTGTTATTCTACCTAAAGATGGGGCAATTAGTTCGGCCATGGTATTCAGGGCATTCGCACCCATCGCGTCGAGGCAATCGACCAATAGGTGAACGACAACCATTGGCCCGGAATCACTATCCAAAGAGCGGCAGACGATGTCTTTACATCCACCTCCCAATTTCACGATTGTCGAATCCAAACTATTGCATTCTTCGATAAGTTCGGCTTTATTCGCGTAGACAGCTTCGATTGCTGCTGCAATATCACTCACCCCTAGAATCTGCACTTGGGCAATCATTATCGAAGCGTCGCAATTGGTGCGGAATCCACCGGTGCCGATACAGCGTTTCGCCATATTCGATGCTGCTGCGACAACGCTGGATTCTTCGATGACGTAGGGAATAAGGAAATGAGAGCCATCAATGATGAAGTTCGTTGCCAAGCCTATTGGCAGCGACATGGTTCCAACGACATTCTCTATCATGTGTTCGGCAACCTCTTCGCTTAACTCTCCAGTAGCCGCCCATGTGTCCAAGTCACTTTCATCCAGATCGGCGAGTTCAGCGACCAACTGCCTCCTCTCGGTTACGCTGAGGCGGTGAAAGCCCGGAACTCTGCTATTGCTGACCGGCATTGCGCTCAGTTGCCACGAAGGGGCTGATGGCCTAAGCCCTTCCCATCGAGTTAGTCGATGGGGGTCGGGTAGTTGAGTAGTGTGTGCTATGTCTACAACTGTATTATGGCTAGGGAATAATGTGTGAATAAGCGTTAATCCAAGCGGTAACTATGCGTTAATCGTGTGTTAATCAGAAACTTCTAGGGGATAAAAATTATCATCAACGCAAGGCGGCATTGCCTGCATATTGCATTTAGGTATCCGAATGCACGTGTAAATACGTGTGAATGCGTGAAACCATATAAGCCCGGGACGACGATGCTCGTTCAGCGTGGCTATGATGAAGTTCGAACTAGGCTTACCGCCGATGCGTTCAAACCCCTTTTCAAGCCGTCCGATTGAGTCATATGACTGGAACTTATTGGCTGGGCGAGGAAAACTTGTCGCCAAGTTGGTTCGGCATCTGAAATTCAATTCCCCTCGTCTAGTTCTGCTCAAAGGAGAACGAGGTTCTGGTCGAACATCACTGATTCATGCTCTGGCATCGCAAGCAGGCCGATTTGATTCATTTTCGATATTCCCTCATGATGACCATTCGCGTAGAATCCTTGAGGAAACCTACACTTCCATCGTTGGTTTTGATATTCCTTCGCATCATGGTCAATTGGTCAGCCAATTGGTTGAGGAGTTGAACGCTAATACTGGGACATTACCTTTGGTCGCCTATGATTTTCCAGGGGCATCGGGGGCTGACTTAGTGTCGGTCTTCAGTCGACTCACCCCCGTGTTGCAACGCTTGCGTGGCTTGGTAGTTATTTCAGTCACACCGTCGCAGTTAGCGGCTTTTCCGGATGAACTCAGAGAGGCTTTCGACGAGATTGAAGAATTGCAGCCTTTGAGTGAAGAGGGAATTGAGGAATTGGTGCGGAGAAGAATCGATACTGTCAGCCGCAAGCCTTGGACTATTCCACCAAGCTTGGTTACTTCCTTACATGACTTGACTGGTGGACATACCGGGCGACTGGTTCGATATCTACGCGATATCATCGATGTTGAAAGAGGTGAGAAGCAGCTCGATCAACCGCTGGAAAATCTACGTTCGGCTATGTGGTCACACCGAGAAACGTCTGCAGCGGAAATGGACGAAGACGAAGACGATAACGGGGTTGAATCGGATGAATCTGGCGATAAAGGTGCCGATGAAGTCACTATAGAACAGGCGATTGAGGGTATGTCAAAAGTTATTCAACCCGATAATGACCCAGGCTATAACGCCCCAACAGTTTCTGATTACGATATTGATTCGCAGGCTGAAATTAACGAAGATGAATTGATTGCGGTTAAATCGAGAATAAATGGTATTCTCGAGGATGAAGATGAACCAGCATCGACTTTTTCATTCGCCATAGATAGAATTGGCACCGACTCCAAAGACGAAGACATGTATCTCGAATCAGTTTCCCCATCTCTAAGTGGGATTTTCGGTGGTCTGGCGAAACGTAATCGGGTTGCAAAAAACATCGAGCCACGATATGATCCTGAATTGAACACTCTTCCCGACCACGCTTTCGATACGAAATTACCGACATTATCTACCGAAGGAGCAGAGTTATGGTTAGAGGGTTCTGAGGGAGATGTAGATATTAGTGCATTACCAATTGTTCCAGATGAGCCGCAAACAATTTCTCCACAGCATCCTGCCGAATCTCCATCACCCCTACCTCAATCTAGCCATTCCCTGCCCCATAATGCGCTGCCTGATCAATCAAATCCGGAATTAGGGAATATTCCCCCGATTGATAATCACCGCGCACAGTATCACGAACAGCACCAAGCCATCCGAGGCTTTGAGGAAGAGACACCCCGTCCTACTCAGATTGAAGAATCTCTAGCTGCTGTCGGTGACCAGCATTCGATAGCCAATCGCCTATCATCCTTGAATCGCCGTACTCCGGTCAACCCCCACGACAGCGTCGCCTTGAACATCGCCCATTTGCGAGGTCTGTCGACGCACGAGTCCCAGGTAATCGCCAAGGCGACGGGTGGTGAATTCTCACCCTCAGATGCCGACTTGCTTATTCGCCTGAATATCGGGAGGTCAAGGATGTCTCAGATTTGCAACGCACTATATCGTTCCGGGATAATGCGAGTACGCAAGGTGGGGCGCTCAAGGATGTTTTCGCTTACCAATGATGCAAAAGTACAATTGCAGGTTTGGGGGATATTGGAGGGATAAGATGTCTAGCAATAATTGGGAAGTGGCATGGTCATTGCAGGAGCAGCGGGTTGCCGCGGTGACCTGTACCGGTGATGGAATGTTGGTCGCAAGCGGCGGGCAGGTCGTGAGCTATGATTCAAGTGGTGATGTTCGCTGGCGGAGAAATCTACCATTCACTGTTTTTAGTATTGAAGTGGATGGTTCAAATGCTGGTGTACTATGTGGTCAGGGATTCCATTTATTGCGGATTGCCGATGGAACTCCAATCCATGAGGGCCGTGCCACTACCGGTGGGTTCCAAGACCTGATGCCACGTCCCGGAGGCGGTTGGATACTTTCCGATCGAGTAGGCCACCTCCATCTTTTCGATGTTGCAGGAATCGGTATCCGACGTCTCAACACTGGTGAGAATAGAAGATTGATTGGTTGGCTAGACAGAGAGCATCTGCTCATGCACCATCAGGATGGTAGAATCAGGTGTCTACGCCTGGTACAACAAGACTTCAGCCGTTTCATCGATGATAAAAGTTGGTCGTGGGTCAGTCGTTTATCGAATGGCCAGATGATCCTCCAAGCCACAGATGGTGAGGTTTGGATGGGTCAACCGCATCCATTTGGGTGGGATGAGTTGGATAGAGTGGAGATGGTGGGCACAGAACCCATCTCCGCTGTTCGCTCTGGTGATGGTTGGTGGGTGGCGGAAATTGATGGGAGGTTACTGAGAATTCCCCCGCAGGCTGATGGTTCAGAGGTGGATGAAGAAATGAAAGGTGGCGAATACATTTCCGGAAATGGCATCGATATCATGGTTACTGCGACACAATCGGGGCTGATTCGATGGTGGGAATCGACGGAACTATCGTCCAAGCGCCGAGCGATAATCCAGAGATTTGTAACCGAAGAGAGGCAACGATTAGATTGGGAATATCGTAAGAATATGTTTCAAGAAGCACGCCGCGCCGAAGACGATGGGATATTATCACGAGCAATGGAATTGTATCAGGCATTGGGTAGGTCTGGAGATGTTCAAAGGATGTTACAACGTCAAAATAGAGGTGACTGAATGGCTGAAGATATCGCCAAAGCGTCAATAGAATGTAATAACATTGTCAGCGAAGAGAGATTAGATCACTACTTAGCACTCACCTCCCGCGCCCGAGCAAAGTCATCACCATTGGTGACGGCAGATTCAGACGCAGGCCGCCAATTGGCAATTCTGATGCGAATGGCTGATGATTATTCTTCCGATGCTTCTCATTTCAAGGAGAGAGGAGACTATGTGCGCTCATTTGCTGCAATCAATTACGCCCATGCGTGGATTGATGCGGCGGTAAAATTACGATTGCTGGATGGGCACGGCGATGATGAATTATTCACTCTGCCGTGATAATCACTCATAGAGTTCAACTATTTCCTTTAGTTTACTTATTTCTTGGGCCAAATTGTTCAATTTCTTATTTGCTCGATTCAATATCGGTTCAAGTGTCTCTTCGAGACCACCGCGTAACGAGTATAGATGACGAGGTCGACCTCGGCCATTCCTTCGCACCGACTCAAATTCGACAATTTCCAATTCTCTCAATTCGGAAATCCCGATACTGACTTCAGGTTGGCGAATTCCACAATTCTTCTGCAATCCCTGACTATCGTTTGCTCCTTTGAGCAGTAAACAGACCAATACTCGTGCAGCATGGTGCGATATCCCCTCTCGCGGCAACAATTCTAACAGTTCGTATGGGTCGAACCGGTTCGCTAGTTTCTCAGACACAAGGAGATGTGGTAATAATAGGCAGATAAGGTTAGCACCGACATGTGTGCGAGAAAAAGCCTCAGTCCAGCATTCTAAGGCGTCGACGTTGAGCCACCTCTATGACCTGACAGCCGGCGGTGACCAATCTTTGCTTCAAGTTGGTGTCGACAGTGATGACCGGCCACGAATTTGCCTTGGCCAGAGCCAATAGCTGGTCGTCAGTATGATTGCCAGCATCCGATGGTGGCTTTTCCTGAACGGATTTCTTTTTCAAAAGGTCGAGAAGAAGAGTACTCGCCCGCTGCTCTTGAATTTCCTGCAATTCTACTTCTACAGACTCGAGTAGAACTAACTCAAATGTTCCGACAAGATTCGATAATTCTTGGTCCAGATGAAGCCCTGCCTCGGCAATAGCGACCCAGCCACAGGCATCTACCAATATTTTCTGCATCTGAAACAACTCAGAAATCAAATGATAACTCCGTATCCAATCAATCTCCAGCGAGTGCCCGAGCGTCGCGAGAGGCTGATCCTCCCACCATCTTCTGCAACTACGGGTAGCCGTAGATTCAATGTCGCTTTACCGCCACCGATATTTGAGACCACACCTACCGAGGTGGCAGTTGAGATATTTACCATCAACATCTCTCCACTTTGTAGCGGTGCGACCTTCTCCTGATTCTCGTCATCACTACCTACCATCTCTGCTAATAGGTTGATTTCAATTTCTATAGTTTCACGTACTGGTGGTAATTCACCGACTTTGGACATAACTTGGCCGGAGAGATTATCCGATGCTGTGATGGCTGGGTCAAGTGGTGTCGCTAGGCCACAAAGACCGCCTGCTTGCATCGAGTCAAGGTTATTTCCACCGCCCTGCATTGTAGTAATCGTGGTCTTGATGGGTTCATATGTGGCCTTCTTTTTCTTGTCTATTTTCCGACCCGGGCCAATTTCTACCGTATCGCCAATATTGAATGTACCAGAGACGATACTGCCGCCTATCACACCGCCCTGAAGTTCCCCTGGACGCGCCCCGGGGCGATTGATGTCAAAAGAGCGGGCAATATGCATCACCGATTTTTCAGTCCCTGAACGCTGGGGAGTTGGGATGAATTCTTCAATCGCTTCGATAAGAATATCTAGATTTACATCGTGATGAGCAGAGACGGGAATGATTGGCGCGTTTTCGGCAATCGTGCCATTCAGGAATTCCTTGATTTCCTGAAACGACTCCATTGCTCTTTCCTTACTGACCAAATCAATCTTATTCTGCACCACTACTATATTCTTGATTCCAGCGATTCCCAAAGCCATCAGGTGCTCGTTGGTCTGAGGTTGCGGGCAGGTCTCGTTGGCCGCCACCATCAGCATTGCACCGTCCATTATGCTGGCGCCGGCAATCATTATTGCCATCAGAGTTTCGTGACCGGGGGCATCGACGAATGATACAACACGCTGTAATTCTCCGGCAACATCCTCACCCCCATCCGGGCGACGGTCGGCTGGGTAGAATTCGCCATCCTTGGTCTTATAGAAGGCGGTATCAGCATATCCTAATTTGATACTGATTCCACGCTTTCGCTCCTCGCTGTGTTTGTCAGTCCATACGCCAGAGAGTGCCTGAGTAAGGGTGGTCTTTCCATGGTCGACATGACCTACTAAGCCGATGTTGACTTCAGGTTGACGGGGAAGTGTCCTCGCCATCCTTTCAACACCCCACTATTGTCTGAATTTCCACTTCAATCCTCACTATCAGCGGCCGATTCAGCGCCGAGTAGGTCTGAGAGGCTCTTGTTTCCGTGCTTGACGACTTTCAGATTGATTTGTCGGGTGTCTTGAGTAATGGTATTGCCGCGGAAGTATCGGCGCTTGCGTAAACCATCAGGTTTGTAGCGGTAGCGTTTGCTATTCTTATGCACCAATTTGTGACCTTTGAATCCAGAGCTCTGAGTGACTAAGACGGCTTTGCGGGCACCACTATCTAAGTCACCGCGCATCGAGGTACCGGTCTTATCGGAACCACCCGCTATTTCCAGTGTATATCCAGCCAGGGTAATATCACCCTCGCCGACGAACAGCCCGTCGATGGTATCGCCGATTCTCTTACCGAGAAACTGATTGTAATTCGTGCCCCCGATAGGTAAAGAGTAACTCTTGCCCTTATTGGCAGAATCTGTATCATTGATTACAGCGATGAAAGTGTTGTCTTCAGCCATCTCAAAACCTCAGCGTCACGGCGACATGAGACCCGTATTTAGCCCCACCGGCCAAGAGGTCGACATGAAATGGACTAATCAGCGTCGCAGTCTTGCTGGAATTAAGGTTTCCAGCCGCTTTTCAATGCTCGTCGGAAGGGCGGCGGGCATCGAGAAGAATTGAGTTCTTCCGCGCCCGTGTGAAATAGTCGATGATCTCGCTATCAAAATGCTACGGTCTTCAAGCCGTTTCAGGTGTTTCCAAAGTGTCGTATGCCCCTTGGCCTGGACCTCGAATTCCTCACAGACTACTTTGTAGATGCTTCCGACATCTCCGGTGGCGATTTCATTGACGGTTTTCAAACGACGACATACTGCGAGCAATACCATCATACAGTGAGGTGGAAGGTCATCGATCTCGATACCGTCAAGGTGGGTTGGTTGGAGATTGGCAACGGATTGAACATCCTTTGGCTCGATATTTGAACGTCCCGCCATTTCAGCACGCTTTGCCGCTCCTTCAAGTAATTCGATTGCCACCCGGGCATCGGCTATTTCAGTTGCCGCTTGCGCGACCAGCCTGAGAATACCGTCATCGTATGAGCCATCGACTAAACCGAGACCGGCTCGTTGGCGAGCAATGGCCAGCAAACCCTCTTCATTATAGCGTTCAAGGCGCAGTTGGTTTGAGTGCCCGAAACGGGAAATCACCGCGGCCTCAAGGAAGTCCAGTGTCGTCTCCTGACTGATTAGAATCAATGATAGAGTTCCGTGCTCATTATGACCTTCATCGATTCGCAATAATTTGTAGAGAATGTCTTCCCCAGAGCGCCGTAGAAGATGGTCGACTTCATCGAGAACTATTATCAGGTGCTCACCTGATGACCTGAGTATTTTTCGAACGCTTGAGAGTATTTCTCCGCCACCTAGGCCGCGGAATGGGTGGCGGGGGTCGAGGTACTGTACGATGCTCTTCAGGACCTCGGGGTTGGTAGAAGAATTTCGGCAATTGACCATCACGTATCGAATCTTGCGACGTTCGCTGAAGCGGCGCACCACATCTTCGCAAAAACGCTTCACCATCGCTGATTTTCCGGTTCCTACGGAACCGGTGACAATAGCAGTGGAACTACCGCTCTGGCTTACCACAGATCTCATCATGGTGGCAAACTGAGTCATTTCTTCGGCTCTCATAACCAACTCTGGTGGCAGGAAGTCGAAGTTGAAAGGTTCGGTATCGGCAATGACCAGTCCGGCACCAATTCGGTCGAGATAATCGCTCATGGCTGGGGACGGTGAACGACAACCGTTATTGAACATACGCCCATTAAAAAGAGTCATGAAGGCTGTTCTTCTACGTCCGAGTGAGATTCAAGGAATCTCGTCGAATTGATATCCGTTCTCCCATTTCTTCTCTCCCAACGAGACTTCTAACTCAAATGGGGTGATGAGCGGTTTGGCATATCTAGACGCATCATCGATAGCGATGCGTGGACACGCGGTATTTACGAATGCATCTACTGGATAGAAGTCGATCAATTCGGGCCCGATGTGCTCAAGAGCGAGCAGGTAACCCTTCTTACCGTGTTTCTCGAGCATTCTCTTCATTCGCAGGGCGAGGCTGCGACGCATTTGCCCCGGCTTCTCGCCGATGAGAATTCCAAACGACTTACTCTCTTGAACCGCCATTATCATTCCGAATCTTTGCCGAAGAATCTTCTCGATTCGAGCGCGTGACATTTCGCTGGCATCGCCGGTATATGGGTCGAGCATCGCCAATGGTTTACCGGTGTGGAGAACCAAGCCAATCGGATGGAAATCACCTGAACCGAGGAATAGATAGTGGCCGACTGTGGGGTCATCGCCGGAATAATTGCAGCCCAACACCTGGCCTGGCAAAGTCAACCTAGCGCCACCAATTGGTATCGTCACCTTGAATCCAGCCGCTTCCAGCCGAGTTTTGAATTCCTCAAGCATATGCAGGTGCTGAATCGAACCTACCAACCCGAGTTTTGTATCGTCTAGAGGTGCGAGGCGGCCTACAGCATCGAGAAAGCGCCCCTGTGCTTCGGCTTCGCTCAATTCTTTTTCATCCGCCACCGCATTATCGAGCCGTCCATTGGCAATCTCTCGATGGGCGTGAAGGAATGGTAATACCGGTTCTAACTCCGGGTCTCCCGAATAGGTTACGGGAATGAATTGAGTAGGCATTCCAGAATCTATATTCATCTGGCTATGGCCCATGTGAGCGACCATTTCGACGCCCATCATACGCATTTTATCATGAACTAGATCACATGCTCCATAACAGGGGTCTGCAGCCAATACCACCTTGGAAGCGGTACCGGTCTCAATTTCATCCATCAAATCCAGAGCCTGTATCTTCAGCCCTTCGGGTATTTGTAGGGCGATGAGCCTATGGTCCCCCTTTTTGATACGCTCAATCAATTCGTCTAGTTCAAAATTGTGAAGGTCCATATCCATGTTTATCAACTCACTCGTAACTGTTCCGGTCAAGTACGTTCTAATGAATCAATTCATTGCCACGCTAATTCACAACGACGGTATTACCATCGATAATGGAAATTTTCAGTAGACTGTTCAGTGGGCATGTGAAAAGTTCACGCAGTCTCTGCAACCCGTCGTCTTTGTCGAAGATAACCCAGCAGTCGGCGACTGTGGCACCGAGCGCTGAAATCGCTCGCAATATAGGCTCTAATGTCCCCCCGGTGCTGACGACATCGTCGACAAGTAGGATGCGCTCACCGGTTCCGATGTCATTGAGGAAAATCTCACCCTTCGAATAGCCGGTCGATTGATCGATTGCGTATTCACCCGGCAAGCCGTATCTACGCTTGCGTCCGACCACCAAGGGCTTGCCACTGGCCAGGCTAAGCGCCGCGGCCAAAGGCAGCCCCATAGCCTCGATTCCGAGGATGATGTCTATGCTTTCCCACTCAACCCTCTGCATCACCAGATCTCTGGCGGCGGCCAGTAGTTCAGCATCCTGGCGCGGCACGCCATCAGTCAATGGATGGATGAAATATGGGTAATCGCCCTTCCAAATTAGAGGAGCGTTATCGACACTCTGTTTGAGCAGATCAATATTTTCGTCTTCGGTGGCGATGGTATCGCCGCCTAGGTTCAAGCCAGACCCTTGACTAGTTCGTGTCCGCGGACCAAAGAAACCGTACAAGGAGTAGGCAACTTCATCTTCGCCTTGCGCAGTGCATCCTTAGCAGTCAAGAAGTCCTTCGCATCACAGTGAAGGGAAATTACCCTCTGGTCTCGCTTGACCCGGGCTGCAGTGCCGACATTCTTTCCAAATGCGCAACGCATTCCCTGTGAGACGCGGTCAGCACCGGCTCCGGTAGCCTGCTTATTCTCTCGTAGAACATGGTGCGGGAAGGTGTGGATACGAAGCGCATACCCTTTCTCACCTGCAGCCTTACGAATAGTCGAGTTACATATGATACGGCTGGCCTCGAGAGCAGTGTGGCGAATCTGGCATGATTCGTTTGCACGTAGTTCAAGAACAAGGTCGAATCCACCGTTCTCGGCAGCTTGGCTATTACCTGTCAAAAAACGGATAATTTGGTTGTTTGGGACGCCACCCATATACTTCCTACGGGTGAAAGCCTGCCCCTTCAAACGGCGATACATACTCGCTGGTTTACGTGCCATCTCAACCACTACGCGGCAAGGCCACCGGACGGCCATATTTAACGGTGCTCGCTTGCACTAGAAACGCCCGTAGGATGGATGGGCATGTTTCCGTGGGATAAAGACTTCAACCCCCAACCTATGAGACAACCTTGAGAGCATGAGTTCAGATACCACCGTAGAGTCCTCGGAGCAGGGCTTGGCAGAGGTCGTTGAAGGGGCCGTAAAAGAATCAGACGGGGGCTATGAGGACGGCGATGACATGATGTCTAGGATACGCTATTGGTTGCGGCAAGAGAGTGACCATCAATGGCTCTCGATGGG
>Ga0302119_10001117_pt1 | contig 12067 bp, 11 predicted proteins | sample AG5_Tmax_MG_FD_203114 | JGI IMG/M metagenome (GOLD analysis project Ga0302119, IMG submission 203114) | Marine microbial communities from Western Arctic Ocean, Canada - AG5_Tmax | ecosystem: Environmental > Aquatic > Marine > Oceanic | place: Canada: Western Arctic Ocean | collected 2017-10-01
GTAACCATTGGGATCTACTGTGTTTTGACCAAAACTTAATGATACAACGGTAACGAGTAGCAATATTAATATGAGCTGTATGGATCGAACGATTTTCATTAATTCAAATACGAAACCCTGTTAACTAGATAATATATATATAAATTAAAGTTATAAAATATATAGTAGTAGTAATGTCCTGTTAATAAGTACAATAAATATAACTAGATAGGCTTTTATAATTCATAATTAACATGTTGTAAACATTTAATAAACATGATTTATTTTATAATCAACTAGTTATTAGTAGACATATGATTTTATCAACTGTGTGTTAGTAACTAAGATTACTCATAAGTTTTTTAATTAAAATAGATATTTATGTTAGTAACAATGTTGAAAAATTGATTAAAAAACACAGCAGAAAAATTAGGATGATAACAAAGCATGGCGCGTTAGAAATGATGTAGAATAATACAAATTTATTTGTGATAGTTTATTAACAATCAACTACCAGGATATTCACAGTAAGGTTCAATAGAAAAGGGTGAATATTCATAGATTTGCATTACAATACGAATCTATATTTCAGGAATGAATTAATAAAAAGAACATGACTAAGATACTGGCGATAGGTAGTGATCATGCGGGATATGAATTGAAGCAGTCTATAAAAAAACATGTAGAAGAAAGAGGATATGAAGTAGAAGATCATGGTACCAACTCAGGTGAAAGTACTGATTATCCTGAGTATGCTCACTCTGTTGCCAGTTCAGTTGCTAGGGAGAATAATATTGATGAGGGTATATTGATTTGTGGAAGTGGAAATGGCATTAGCATGTCTGCAAATAAACATTCAGGTGTTAGAGCTGCTTTGTGTTGGGAGAAAGAGGTGGCAATACTCGCAAAGCAACACAACAACGCAAACATAGTTTCTTTGCCAGCACGCTTTATCACTACGCAAGAAGCATTTGAAATTGTTGATGCTTTTTTGGAACATGAATTTGAAGGTGGTCGACATCAAAAAAGGGTTGATAAAATTGACGCATGATATTGCGGCACAATTATATTTAAAATTATGAAAACACAGAATGCAGTGGCTTTAGCCGTTTTCTGTGCTTACTCTTTGAGTTCACTGGGTGGGCCACAAGATTCTATTGCCGTTAAGTATGGCAACACTATCAGGAGTATAGACCTTAGCAGGCACCTACATATTATAGCCTCAGATTCTTTTATGGGTAGAGAAACTGGACAACCAGGGCAAAAGCTTGCAGCAGAGTATATTTCTAAACAATTCGCTTCTTTTAACATTCAACCCATTAATAATTCAGACCTTCTTAAGGGTTATTATCAGCCATTTCCTCTGGAATTAAGGAGTCCGGAGGGGGCTGTATTGACCGTTGGGGGTGTTGAATATAACTTCTTAGAGGACTTCTATTATTTTCAGACTTTTGAGGATGTGGTACTGGAAGTAGCCGACGTAGTGTTTATAGGCTATGGTATAGAGGAAGAAGGTACTTATAATGATTACGCTGGCTTGGATGTTGAGGGGAAGGTGTTGGTGGCTTTTTCTGGAGAACCAATAGATAAAAAAGGAAGGTCAATTATTACCGGCAGTAAAGAGCCATCCGAGTGGATTGTGAATTGGCGCCTAAAACGAAATATAGCAGAGCAAAAGAAGGCAGCAGCCTTGATTATTCTTTCTGATGATTATGAAAGCAATTTGGAAAGGTTGAAGCATTATGTGGGGAAACCCAGAATTAAATTGGCTGTGGAAGATGATACAACTAAATCCAAATCTATTCCTATGTTTTATGTTTCACCCAAAATGGCAGAAAGATTTTTTGAAGCTCTGGGCAGAAAAGGAGTAGAGAGGAGGCTAAAGAACAAGATACGGAGAAAAAAAGGCCCAGTGAGTACCACATTGGATATTGCTTTTAATATTAAAGTAGACCGTAAATTAAATAAGCTGTCGTCAGAAAATGTGCTTGGCTTTATTGAAGGTACCGATAAGAAGGAAGAGGTATTGATAATTACAGCGCATTACGATCACCTGGGAGTGAAAGAAGAAGAGATATTTAATGGTGCTGATGATGATGGTTCTGGAACAGTAGCGCTTATTGAAATGGCAGAGGCTTTTGCTTTGGCAAGAAGCCAGGGCCATGGTCCCAGACGGAGTATTTTATTCATGCCTGTGGCGGGCGAGGAGAAGGGCTTGTTGGGGTCAGAGTATTATGTAACAAATCCAGTATTTCCGCTTGAGAATACTATTGCAAACCTAAATATAGATATGATAGGACGTGTAGATTCTCAGCACATGGGAAATGCTAATTATGTATATTTGATTGGTGCAGACAAACTAAGCTCTGAGCTTCACGGAATAAGCAGTAAGTGTAACAGCGACTTCACGCGACTTGACTTGGATTATACTTATAATGATCCTGAAGACCCCAATAGATTTTATTACAGGTCAGACCATTACAATTTCGCCAAGCACAACATCCCCGTTATTTTTTATTTCACTGGAATTCATGAAGATTATCACAAATCGACAGATACGGTAGATAAAATAGATTTTAAAAAAATGGAGAAGATTACGAGACTGGTTTTTTTTACGGCCTGGGCCCTGGCAAATAGGGAGGAGCGTATTGTAGTAGACAAAACTCAAGAGGAATAAATATTCATTCTCAATAATGTCAGAAACGCTTCAAACATTTCTACAGGATTCTGCTAAAAAAGTGGCTAGTAAAGTGCACCGGGAGAAACTTGCATTCAACATACAGCAATATGATGACACTGTTGTAAAGGGTAAAGGCAGATATGCTGATCTGGAACTTGCCAAGAAGAGGGCTGCGCATATCAAGGCTAAAACAATAGAGAACCTTGAAAAATACCTAAAGGAGTTCGAGGTTAATTTCACCAATAATGGGGGTAAACTCATTTGGGCTCCTGATGCAGACGCTGCCATATCCAGCATCAGTAAGATTGTAAGCCATGCCGAGGCCAGAATGCTGGTTAAGGGTAAATCGATGACCACGGAAGAGATTCACTTGAATGCGCATATGGAGGAGCAGGGAGTAGAATCTATTGAAACTGATTTGGGAGAATATATCGTACAACTTGCCGAAGAGCCACCGTACCATATCGTCACCCCTGCTATGCATAAGTCGAAAGAAGATGTGGCAGAACTCTTTCATGAAAAAGAAGGGCTTCCAGCTGATAGTACGCCACAGGATATTACTGCGCATGTGAGGGCGGTGCTTAGAAAAAAGTTTACCTCTGCAGATATTGGAGTAACGGGCGGCAACTTTCTCGTTGCGGATGTTGGAGGTGTGGCAATCACGGAAAATGAAGGCAATGTGCTGCTGACTTCATCTTACCCGAAGATTCATATTGCCATTGTAGGAATAGAGAAGATGATACCTTATATGGAGGACCTTGATCTATTTTGGTCACTTCTTGCCACACATGGTACGGGTCAGCACATGACAGTTTATAATTCCCTAATCACCGGCCCGAGACAAGAAGGCGAGGTAGATGGTCCTGAGGAAATGTATGTTGTGTTGCTGGACAATGGAAGAACCAATGTGTTGGCACAGCAACAATTGAGAAGGGCATTGAATTGTATTAGATGTGGTGCCTGTCTAAATGGTTGTCCTATATATAAAAGCATTGGCGGACATGCATATAATACAACATATAGCGGCCCAATTGGGTCAATCATAACGCCTCACTTCAGGGGCATGGAGCAATTTCAGCATTTGAGTTCTGCCTCATCCTTATGTGGTAAATGCACCGAGGTATGCCCCGTTAAAATTGACCTACACAAGATGCTCATTCACAACCGCAATCTCTCGGTTTCTTCGGGCAATTCTGGCCTGCTCGAACGGTTAACAATGTTCTTATGGAAGAAGGGTATGCTGAAACGTAAACTAATGGACGGCGTCAACTCGGGGTTTAAGAATACACTACTTTCAGTATTCTTTAAAAAAGCATGGGGAGAAAAAAGAAAACTACCCACAATTTCCAGTAGGTCTTTTAATCAATTATGGAAAGACAAGAACGGCAAGGGGCTAGGTCGATAATACACTTTCTATAACTCGGGGATAATGTTTGTGCTCCAGGGCATGAATTTTTTCCGCCAAAGCTCCTGGCGTATCATCAGGTGCCACAGCACAGGTCTCTTGAGCGATAATAGCTCCCTCGTCATAGTGTTCATTCACGTAGTGAATGGTAATCCCACTCTCCTTTTCACCAGCTGCAATCACAGCCTCATGGACATGAGATCCATACATGCCTATACCGCCATATTTAGGCAATAATGCGGGGTGAATATTAACTATTTTGTTAAGGTATGCATTGACAATGTAGGAGGGCACAAGCCACATAAAGCCAGCGAGAACAATAAAGTCAACACTAAATTTTTCTAGGTCTTCAAGCAGCTCATTAGTATATAGAAAAGAATTTCTATTTAAGACAACGCTGTCTATATGATGATTATTTGCTCTTTTCAAAACAAATGCATCCGGCTTGCTGCTTATAATTAAGCCCACTCTTATGTTAGGGTGATTGGAAAAGTGTGTGATAATTGCCTCAGCGTTTGTGCCTCCACCAGAGGCAAATATGCAAATATTAGTCACGTTGATCTCTGGTTGGTGATTGGTTCAAATTTAGGTATTTAGATCAAACATGAGAGTTTTCATCCACGTGGTTACATTTACTATATTCGTAATGCTTTGGGAGAGAATAAGTTTATACCGTTTGAAGGGGTTGAGTTTTCTGAAGAGGAGATGATCCAGCGCAGCGAAGAGCACTATCATTTTATGAAAGCTCGCAGAAGCATCCGTCAATTCTCCAGCCGACCGGTACCCAGGGAGATATTAGAGAACATTATCAAAACTGCATCTACGGCACCATCTGGAGCCCATAAGCAGCCCTGGTCTTTTTGTCTTGTGAGTAGTACTGAAATGAAGTCAAAAATTAAGGAGGCAGCAGAGGCAGAAGAGAAGGAAAATTACACTTCCAGAATGAGTGCTAGATGGATAAAGGATCTAAATCCATTTGGCACAAACTGGCAGAAGCCATTTCTTGAAACAGCACCTTATTTAATTGTGGTGTTTAAAATAATATACGAAAGTATAGACGGTGAGAAGCACAACAACTACTATGTTGGTGAGTCCGTAGGTATTGCTACTGGCATGTTGCTTTCAGCCATTCACCACGCGGGTTTGTGTTCACTAACACACACGCCGAGTCCGATGAATTTTTTGGCCAATGTACTGAACAGGCCAGGCAATGAAAGAGCGTTCTTGTTGATCCCTGTTGGATATGCCGCTGATAAAACAGAAGTGCCTAACATAAAAAGAAAGCCGCTGCACGATATTATTTCTTATGTTTAAGGGGAATGCAGCATCATAAACTTAAAGGGGTACTACCCCCTGATTATTAAATAAAAAACATTGTTTTTCATTTAGAAAATCTATTTCTTTGCATCACTTAAAAAAACAACAACAAAGTCGAAGCAAACTTAAAACCTTATTATTATGTCAGATGTATCTTCGAAAGTAATAGCAATAATCGTCGATAAGTTAGGAGTTGATGAAAGCGAAGTAACCGCAGAAGCCAGCTTCACTAACGATTTGGGTGCCGATTCACTTGATACTGTTGAGTTGATTATGGAATTTGAAAAAGAATTCAACATAGCCATTCCTGATGACCAGGCCGAGAAGATCGGAACAGTCGCCGATGCTATTAGCTATATCGAAGATAATTCCAAGTAAACCTTCCTTATATGAAGCTAAGGCGTGTAGTGGTTACAGGTCTTGGCGCCACAACCCCGCTTGGCAATAGTGTTAAAGAATATTGGGGAAATCTTGTTAGTGGAGTTAGTGGTGCTGATACAATAACCCGGTTTGATCATTCACTTTTCAAAACGCATTTTGCGTGCGAGGTCAAAGATTTTGATCCACTTGATCATTTTGACAGAAAAGAAGCGCGAAAGCTAGACCTTTACGCACAATTTGCCATAGCTACATCCGACGAAGCCATAAAAGACAGTGGCCTGGATTTATCGACGCTCAATATGGGACGAGCCGGTGTAATTCTTGGGGTAGGCATAGGAGGGCTACAAACATTTTTTAATGAATGTGTCAATTTTGCGGAAGGTGGAGGGGTGCCCAGATTCAACCCGTTTTTCATTCCAAAGATGATTGCTGACATAGCATCGGGCCACATTTCCATCAAGTATGGGTTTCAAGGCCCTAATTATACCGCTGTATCGGCGTGTGCATCCGCTACCAATGCTTTGATTGATTGTTATAACCTGATCAGGTTGGGCAAAGCCGATGTGTTCATTTCCGGAGGTGCGGAGGCAGCAGTAAATCAAGCAGGCGTGGGAGGTTTCAATGCTATGCACGCTTTGTCAGTGCGTAATGATGACCCAAAAACGGCATCCAGGCCTTTTGATGTTGACAGGGATGGATTTGTGTTGGGGGAAGGAGCAGGAATTCTGATACTTGAAGAACTGGAACATGCCCAATCACGTGGTGCGAACATTTATGCAGAGATTGTGGCGGGGGGTATGTCAGCTGATGCGTATCATATCACTGCACCACACCCAGAAGGTCTTGGCGCCAAATTGGTTATGGAGTCGGCCCTTGATGAGTACCATGGTGATAAAGAGGATATAGGCTATATTAATGTACATGGCACCTCTACTCCTTTGGGTGACATATCAGAAAGCATGGCAATTCTTGATGTATTTGGAGACCATGCATATAACCTGAATATTAGCTCAACGAAGTCTATGACGGGACATCTTTTGGGTGCAGCAGGTGCAATAGAATCAATTGCTTGTATTATGGCTATTAAAGAAGGAATTATCCCTCCAACCATCAACCACTTCAATGATGACCCAGATCTGGACAATAAGTTGAATTTCACCTTCAATAAAGCGGAAAAGAGAGAGGTGAAGGTGGCAATGAGCAACACTTTTGGCTTTGGTGGGCATAATGCCAGTGTTATGTTTGAAAAGTTTGAGGGCTAGACGATCCCCCCAAATTTTGCACTTACCAAACTTTTGCATGCACGATTCCACTGCTCAAGGGGAATACTATGGAAAGGTTAAGCATTTTGTTCTCAAAGGATAAGGAGTTTCTCCAAAAGATGAAGTGCTTAACAGGATTCTACCCCAGGAATGCTGAATTATACAAGTTAGCATTCAGGAATAAGTCAGGAATATCCCACGATAATTCAGAAGTCTGTGGAAATAATGAACGTCTTGAATATCTGGGGGATGCTATATTGGGATCTATTATTGCTGAGTTTCTCTTCAAGCGGTTCCCCTACAAAGATGAAGGCTTTTTAACCGAAATGCGCTCTAAAATCGTCAGTAGACAGCATCTAAATAAATTAGCCCTAAAGTTAGGCTTAGATGAATTTATTGTGGACGACCGGGATACAATGAGTAAATCAGTATATGGGAATGCATTTGAAGCCCTTGTAGGAGCAATATATCTGGACAGAGGGTACAAGGTTGCAGCGGGTTTCATGGTTAGTCGAATATTAGAACACCATGTTGATTTAGGGAAACTAGAAATTACAGAATTTAACTTCAAGGGAAAGCTGATTGATTGGGGCCAGAAGGAAAGAAAAGAAGTTATATTTGAATTGGCTGAAGAGATCAGCTATGGGCCTGGCAAAAAGTATAGGATTGCCATAAAGATAGAGGGAGACAACAAGGGAGAAGCAGTAGGTTTCTCAAAAAAAGGAGCGGAACAAAAAGCAGCTGAGCGGGCATTGGATACTATGGGGCTGTTGGGCGCAGAAGACAAGGACACAAAATGAAGAAGCAGTTACTAGCAGTTGAGTATGATTTTGATTTTCAGTTAATTGGGATGTGTTGCGTGTCCAAGGACTATAGAATATGCTATGAGATCAATACCAAATTGGGTTTGATGCTTAAGAAGGTTAATGACATTGAATTAGGCGTATCGGTGAAGAAAAAAGGCAAAGAACCCGGACTTATACCTGAAGAAGAGGATAGTTATAGAGCAAGGTATTCTGTGTATGTACACCGGCATTCTCAAACTGGATTGATTTATAATGTCGTGGCCAATAGGTCAGGAGGAAATGTGCTCATCCCCGAGAAAAAGGAGTGCGACTATTTTTTATTAATTACTGGTGAGGCACATGAAAAGGAAAAACGGGAGGCGTTGACTAAAATTAAATCTATTCCAATGATCTTAACGGCTTTTGAGATTGACCCCAACAAGCTCAAATCGAAGGACCATTTAATATTGAATGATTGATATCCTATGAACAAAACTAAAATAGTAGCTACAATTGGTCCAGCTACGTACGACGAATCCATTTTGTCTGAGATAATACAAGCTGGAGTTAACGTTTGTCGGATCAACTTTTCTCATGGATCTCATGACGAGTATTTGAAAGTCATTAACAATGTTCGGGCCCTTAATGATAAAAAGGGGTACCATACAGCAATGTTGGCCGATCTCCAGGGCCCGAAGCTGCGACTGGGGGATGTTGAAAATGGCGCCGTGGAGATATATGCTGGGGGTAATATTGTTCTTACTTGTGAGAAAATGGCCGGCAATCAAGAAAGGGCTTTTGTAAGCTATCCCAATCTGGCAAAGGATGTTAAGGAAGGTGCCAGAATTTTGATTGATGATGGGAAAATTGTATTGACAGCCGTTAAGAGTGATGGGAAAACAGATGTTGTGGCCAAAATTGTTCAGGGAGGTTTTCTAAAGCCCAACAAGGGTGTAAATTTCCCCGACACGAAGGTCTCAATGCCGTGCCTTGCAGAGAAGGACTATGCCGATTTGAATTTTGCCCTGGATCATGGAGTAGAATGGGTTGCACTGTCATTTGTGAGATCAGCAGACGATGTCCGTCAAGTGCGCGCAATCATTGATAAAGCTGATAGTCCGGCGAAGGTCATTGCAAAAATTGAAAAGCCCGAAGCCTTAAAGGAGATTGATGAAATCATATCCGCTGCAGATGCAATCATGGTAGCTAGGGGAGACCTGGGTGTTGAAATCCCCATGCAAGATGTTCCGATTATTCAAAAAGAGCTGGTTATTAAGTGCAAGAAAGCCTCAAAGCCTGTAATTATTGCTACTCAAATGATTGAGAGCATGATAGATAGCATAACACCTACACGTGCCGAGGTAAATGATGTGGCCAATGCAGTGATGGATGGAGCGGATGCTGTGATGCTGAGCGCTGAGACTTCTTTGGGCAACCACCCAATAGAAGTAATAAGGGCAATATCCAAAATCATTACAAAGTCACAGACGTTTGATGAAATGTACTTTCATTATAAGATACCAGATGCAGCCTCGGAACGATTTATATCAGATGCCATATGTTATAGCGCCGCCAAGATGGCTCAGGAGGTGGGGGCCACCACGATTGTTACAATGTCATCTTCTGGTTATACCGGGCGCAAGATCTCCAGCTACCGCCCCAAGGCAAACACTTTTGTTTTTACCGCCAACAGGGCGATCCTTAACATGTTAAGTCTTGTCTGGGGGGTACGTGGTTTCTACTATGATAAATTCGAAAGCACAGACCTTACAATTTCCGACATCATGCAGAAGCTCAAGGACGATGGGTTGATTACCAAGGGTGAGCTAATTATTAATATCGCGAGCATGCCAATTACAGACAAAGCTAAATCAAACATGCTAAAGCTTAGTGAAGTGGTTTAGGCTGCTGTTGCAAAACTTCAATTTTGAAGTCATCAATAAAAACGGCATCTCCCCCCCTATTCCATACATAAATCCTGAGAACGGCCGTAGAATACAAGTCAAGATTGTATTCTAGGTGCTTTACAGCCCTCCACCAGTTTTTGCCCATTGGCTCAAAGCTATCACTTCTGGCAGAGTGCCATAGTCTATTTTCTCCATCCTCTTCAGCGACAACCACCAATTCTACTGCGTCGACTTGCTCTCCTCGTATATGAATGCTGCTGACCAAATGAACAAAACTTGCACCGATGATGGTCAGCTCAGAAAATGGCAGCGTGTAAATCGCCGAGTATCCATGGGCTGGCACTTCACTGGATACAGCTCCAGAAAGGGAATACTTACTTGTAACAGTTCCCCCATAATCAGACCAGTGTGAATTTGGCTTTTCAAAATCATTACTTTCAGTCATTATCGCCTCTTCACGTATTAATTCATCCCTATTCTGAACACGATACAGGACCAGTCCCTGCTCTACGTGAATGGGCTCTGCAGTTTTTGGAATTCGACGCGAGTAAAGTGGGGCATCGAAATACGATAGCGCAGAGAGTGCCTGTGTTGAGGAGTTATTGAGCACATAGATTTTATCATTGGGCTGAAATACATACTGGGGCTCTTCTCCATAGGTTATCCAGTGTGGATTGTCAGTAGCCTGAAATCCTTGGTAGTACTCGGCGAAGTTCTTTTGAACGGTGTTGGTAATGACTACTGCCCGGTCAGAAGTGCCAATCAAATGGTTTTTTATCAAACACTTTTGGGCCTCGTAGTTAGATTGAATGCCGGCCAATACATCGTCAATAGGCTTAACAAGCAATAGAGATGCGAATGCAAGAAAGAACGATACAACCACAAACTGCTTGTTGCTTGGGGCCAGAAAATACCTAACTGCCACAACAGCTAAAATGCCACCGTAAGTCCACATCGCCAGATAATTGCCGGTGAAAAATGAAGCAAGAGCGATAATTGCTGAAATCAATAAAATGCGGTTCTTAAATTTTCGCGTCGTAAAGTAGGCATACAAAATAGGCGCAGCAGCAATTGATGCGAGTGGAATCAGGAATAGAAAATGACGGGGCTGTGCCAGCATCGGAATGAAATGATCAAAAGAGGTTGACATAAAATTGGCTGAAAGAAAGCCAACTATTGTTACTGTCGAGAAGAACATCTTGGGATCCGACATTCTTAACACCTTTCGGAAGTTGAATGTCAGGACTGGTGGTATGGCAAACATAAGAGCAGTCATAAAAATGTGCTCTGTAAAAAGCATGGGCAATCCGTAGGTAATCCGCTCTAATAGTTCAGAAGTTGGGCGTTGGGCATATGTGCTCAGGTTGAAGAAATTACTTGTGGTTGCTGCGGTGACTCTGCTTAGCGCAGAACCAGTTAGCCAATACAGAATCCCCAAATATGCAATCAAGATAATTGCCAGGATTGATGTAGAAAGAACCCAAAATCGAACATTCTTTTTTTGCAGCAGGTCAGAAACGAGGATGAATAGAATTACTGGAACCAGGAGTACAATTGCTGCTTTAGACAAAACAGCGAAAAATATGGAGACCGCAAAGAGTAAACCGGCTATCCACGGCTTGCGAATATTGCCATTACGGTATTGGTTAACCACTACCAATGACGCTAAGCTTCCCAGGGACATATATATGTCAGGCATGAGCTTGTCAGTGTGAAAAAGCATCCATGGGGTGAGTGTGAAAAGCGATAATGCCATGAAGGTGCTAAGTGTGTTGAGCCGACGGGTTGCAGTGTATACCAGGTATAATGTTATTATAGATATGACCATTGCTGGAAGAGCTGATGTCAGGTCAGTAATTCCGAATAGCAAGTACGAAAGGGCTGTCAGGCCTAAAATGCTCCATCGATAGGCGAAATGATAATCGTCAAGGAGCAGGTTGCCATGCATTAAATCATTGGCCATACTGGCATACATAAGATCGTCCGTACCATAATGCGTCTGAAACCCAATGAAATGGTAAAATACGATCAGTAAGGCAAAGGCGGCAAATAGAACTAATTTAATATTGGCCAGAATAAATTGTTTCATGTTCAGGATAGGTGCAACTTAATTGCAGGCGTTAATCTTTGGATCCTGGCTACAGGGCAGACTGGAACTGCTCAAGAAATCGCATATCGTTTTCAAAGAAAAGACGAATATCAGCAATCTGGTATTTGAGCATTGCGGGCCTTTCGATGCCCAATCCAAATGCGTAGCCCGTGTATTTGGAGCTATCAATATTGCAATTTTCTAGCACAGAAGGATCTACCATCCCACATCCAAGAATTTCAACCCAGCCAGAGTGCTTGCA
>Ga0302119_10001118_pt1 | contig 12063 bp, 10 predicted proteins | sample AG5_Tmax_MG_FD_203114 | JGI IMG/M metagenome (GOLD analysis project Ga0302119, IMG submission 203114) | Marine microbial communities from Western Arctic Ocean, Canada - AG5_Tmax | ecosystem: Environmental > Aquatic > Marine > Oceanic | place: Canada: Western Arctic Ocean | collected 2017-10-01
GGATTAGACCGATGAAAGACGAAGACGTGCCCCTGTGAATTCACGGCAACGGCGGAGACTTCACCAAAATTCATGCCCTGGGGTAAGCGAAAAAAGTCGGGGACAGATTCAATCTCAACCTGCGGGGCGTATTGAGCGAACGCGCAAGGTACCGCAAGCAAGAAACAGGTTATAGTGGCGAGTAGTCTTCTCATCGGAGTCTTCCTTAATTTCAGCACGAGCTGGTTGCTATGTATTAACTACACAAAACATGGGAACCGTTTCCCCATTTGAAGAAAGTAGTTTGTAGCTGCTATGAGCAATTAAAACATTCGTGAAAATCTCGAAAGTTTTAAACATGTCCAGCACCAATCTTTTTCCCAATCATCGCACACAAAAGAAATAAAACTAACATTGGACATTTCACCTTCTGGCGAATAGATTCCTAGAGTGTATCGAATTTTGGAGTATTCATAATGTCTCGTAGACGCGCAACGACGAGCCTACTGCTCATCAACATTATCTTGGCTTTTTCTCAAACAACCCTGGCTCAGTCTAATAACCGCTTATCTGAATTAAGCTCAGTTACAGATGCTCAACTAGCCAATCCCCCTGCTGAAGATTGGCTAATTTGGCGCGGAACGTATAATGCCCAGGGTTTCAGCCCACTTGAGGAAATCAATAGAAGCAATATTAATCAACTAGAGGAAACATGGCGCACAGAACTAATGGAAGGCCCAAACATGGCAACACCACTGGTTCGCAATGGAGTAATGTTCCTCGCCAGCACTCAGGACACTGTTATAGCGCTGGACGCGACCAGCGGAGAAGAGTTATGGACTTATGAGCATCGCCCCACTGCATTTCCCAGCTCGAAGATGGGCATTGCTTTACATGGCGATAAAGTAATCGTCCCTACTCAAAATATGCATGTGGTCGCCCTTGAAGCACGCACTGGTGAATTGATTTGGGATCACGAGATCGAAACCACTTTAGCTGGAGCGGTACCCTATTCCCTCCGGGGCGCTCCCCTGGTTGCCAGTGGCATGGTCTTGCAAGGTGTAACTGCAACAATGATACCTGAAGGGGGTTTTATTGTTGGACTCGACTTGGACACCGGCGATGAGATGTGGCGATTCCATACAGTAGCCAGGCCTGATGAGCCAGGCGGAAATACCTGGAACAATCTTGCCTTGGAGGATCGCAGCGGCGGATCAGTTTGGGTGCCGGCCAGCTATGATCCGGAACTAGATTTAGCCTACTACGGCACGGCGCCAACATACGATACTAACCCTCTTCTGCATTCACTGAATGAGGAAGGTGTTAGTAATGATGCCTTATATACCAATGCCACTATTGCGCTGCGTCCGAAAACTGGCGAACTGGTTTGGTATTTTCAGCATATGCCGAATGATCAGTGGGATTTGGACTGGGTTTTTGAACGGCAGATAGTCGAGTTAGAAGTTGATGGAGCTATGCGCAAGGTGATTGTAACTGCCGGAAAGATGGCGCTTTATGACGCTCTGGATGCTGAAACTGGTAAATACTTGAGTTCATTTGATGTAGGTATTCAGAACATTGTTACTGCTATTGATCCTGACACAGGGGACAAAACAATTAACCCTAGAGCAATTCCTAATGCAGAAGATGCGAATCTTTTGTGTCCGATGGCAAATGGTGGACGTAACTGGCCATCAGCTTCCATCAATCCAAACACTAATATGTTATACCTGCCCCTTGCCGAGATCTGCATGATGTTTGGGCCTACTAGTGACACTCGCAGCTTGTTGTCGACTGGCGTTTCAATTGCGGCTCAACCAATGCCAAACAGTGATGGTAAGTTTGGTCGGATACAGGCAATTGATTTGCAAACCGGTGAAATGGCCTGGACCTTTCGTGAAGTGGTGCCACCAGCATCTGCTACCTTATCAACTGGCGGTGGATTGGTTTTTGTAGGCACGTTGGATAATAGATTTGTGGCCTTTGATGAAACCAATGGCGACATACTCTGGGAAAATGACCTTGGTGATATTCCCAATTCCTTTCCGATTAGTTATGCAGTGGATGGTAAGCAGTACGTGGCTGTGGTTGTAGGCCAGCCTAGTCCATTCCACGCAAGTATTTGGATGGGTATGGTGAATGAATTTCTTGGTGATAGCAGTCCGTTACTTGGGCATACACGCAGTGGCCCGGCTATCGTTGTTTATGCTCTGGATGACTAAGCACTGTGCAAATTCCAAAAGTATAAAAAGAAATAGAGAGTGTTGCCGGCAATAACGGCAACTTCTATTCGATGAATTATTTTGCTCCTTTTTTTACTTCCTTCCTGTAGTTACTCTCAGCTACTCTTAGACTTTAATAATTAGTCTTAATCTTTTTAATCAATCTTAACGAATGTAAACCGAGTGCAAACCATGGTTCTTCAAACGCAGTTAGATCCCTTGCAGGTGGCCGATTGGGACAGTTCCTTGTCATCAATTATCGATGAGATGAATGGCGAGCCACTAAATGTGCACAAGCTAATGGCGAATAACCCAGCCTTGCTGAAAGCCTGGTGGAATTTTCGCAATTATTCGATAACGGGTGGAGCACTGGGAACACGGTTAGGTGAGTTAGTGATTTTGCGTGTGGCGGTGCATATGCGAGCTTGGTATGAATGGGCGTCTCATGTAGAGCGATCAATAGTCCGCGGCCTCAGTATGGACGAAATCGAACGGGTTAGGAAAGTTGCTCCTCAGGGTGTTTTCCAAGAGAGTTGGGAGGAGGGTGAAGCCTTGTTGCTTGCTGCAGTGGATGAACTAATTGCCAGCCAAAGGTTATCACCAGCCTCGTTACAAAAACTGAAAATGCATTATGATAATCAGCAACTGATAGACCTTATGGCGATACACGGTATGTATATTATTCTGGGCTGTATGATTAATACTTGGGGGCTTGAGCTGGATACCAGTGTACAGGCGAAGCTGCCGGCAATGGTAAACCAACAACAATTTGAAGCTGAGTTGTTTTAGATATGTAACTTTAAATTATGTGAATATTAGTTGAGCAAGAAAAGGGAACAAATAATCCATGACCGGATATCAATCGATTTTTAAAGACAACCTTTTTGCAGGGCAGAATATCGTCGTCACAGGTGGCGGCAGCGGCATTGGCCGTTGTATCGCTCATGAGCTGGCTGCACTAGGTGCAATGGTTATTGTCACTGGGCGTAAGCAAGAAAAACTCGATGCTGTTGTTGCTGAAATCATTCAAGATGGAGGTCGCGCACAAACACAGACCTTCGATATTCGAGACGAGGACGTTGTTAGAGCCAATGTTGCTGAAATTCTGTCTAGAGTTGGAGTAATTAACGGTTTAGTTAACAACGCTGGCGGACAATTCGCCGCGCCCTTAAAAGACATCTCACAAAAGGGTTGGGAAACCGTCTTGCGCACTAATCTTACCGGTGGCTTCTTAATGTGCCGTGAGGTATTGAATCAATCCATGAGTGAAAGCGGAGGCGCCATTGTAAATATGGTGGCAGATTTTTGGAATGCCATGCCTCGTCTGGGGCACTCCGGCGCCGCACGTGCCGGTATGGATAATTTCACTAAAACTGCGGCAATGGAATGGGTTCACTTTGGAGTGCGCGTTAACGCTGTGGCACCGGGCTTGATAGCCACCAGTGGCCTTGAAACCTACGATGAAGAACATAAAGAAACCATTCGTAGCAGAGCGCAAAAAATTCCGGTGCGGCGCCTGGGGACGGAATCAGAAATCTCGGCAATAATTTTATTCCTACTCTCACCGGCGGCCAACTTCATCACCGGAGAAACTGTACGCGTTGATGGCGGTGCGCCGAACATGACGATAAATTATGATGTTCCAGACCATCCAGAAATCCAGCAGTTTGATGGCTTTCATCGCTCCGTTAAACCGGACCTGTCTCGTAAATAGGCACGCTCAGCGCACGGGATAGATATCATGCAGACAGTACTAAAATCGGGGATAACACTTTGGGGCGCAGGGACGACTCGCACTATGCGACCTGTTTGGGTTGCCGAAGAGCTGGGTCTGAGCTACCGGCTCGCAGCGATTGGCCCGAGAACTGGTGAAACAAAAACTCCGCAATACACACAGCTAAACCCTAAGCAGAAAATCCCCTTTTATACCGACGAATATATTCAGCTATCTGAAAGCGTGGCTATTTGCCGTTATCTTATTAATCGCCATGGGAATGAATCTACATTGCTGCCATCGAACTCCATTGAACAACAGGCAAAGGAAGACGAATGGGTTAGCTTTATTTATGGTGAATTGGATGAAACAAGTCTCTATGTTATTCGCCGACACGAAGCGCTCGCTCATATTTATGGCGAAGCACCGAATGCGATTAGCGCGGCTAAAGAGCATGTACTAAGGCAGCTTACGGTGGTGGAGAAATTTCTTCAGAGTAAAGAGTTTCTTTTAGAAGGGCGCTTTTCTTTGGCAGATGTGTTTCTCACTACTTGCCTGGACTGGGCGCATGTCTATGGCATTACAATGCCCTCCTCCTTGCAGGATTATCGAACAAGCATCAACCAGAGACCGGCATACATAAAAGCACGTGCGATTAATTACGGCGCCAATTGAACCTCAAACAATAGTTAAGACAAAGGCTAGAAGGAATCCTTATGGGACCATTAGCAGGAATAAAAGTCATAGATCTCACCAGTATGGTTTCAGGCCCTGTTGCTGCAATGATATTGGGTGACCAGGGCGCTGACGTAATTAAATTAGAACCAATACATGGCGAGCAGATGCGCAATCTAAGCGAGCCCCATAATGGCGTTGGCGGATCGTTTTATTCATGCAATCGAAATAAAAAATCTCTAGCTTTAGATCTTAAGAGTGAACAAGGCAAAGAAATTCTATGGCAACTTATTCGCACGGCAGATGTGTTAATACAAAACTTCCGGCCCGGCGCTATGAAGCGAATGGGTTTTTCTGATGATCAAATCCAAGAAGAAAACCCAAAGCTTATTTATGTCTCGATAAGTGGCTTTGGTGAAAACGGACCCTATGCTCATCAACGAGTGTATGACCCTATTATTCAGGCTCTGTCAGGAGCGACTGATATCCAAGCCGATCGTGATACTGGCGAGCCCGCGATGTTTCGCATTATTCTCGCAGACAAAGTGTCTGCGCTAACTGCAGCGCAAGCGATATCAAGCGCACTTTTTCATCGTGAACGAAATAATGAAGGCCAGCACATAAAGCTTTCCATGTTAGACGCTACCATTGCCTTCTTCTGGCCCGAAGGAATGAAGGACCTTACCTATGCAGAAAAAGAACGCGACCCCTCCAAATCTCAGACTTCAATCAACCTGATCTATGAGACAAAGGATGGCTATATTACCGCTGGAGTTATATCAGATAAGGAATGGGTAGGACTCTGTAAGGCATTCAACCGCGATGACCTGATTACCGATGAACGATTCGCCACCTCGATGGCACGTCGACAACACACGAAGGAGCGCAGAGAGGTAACCAGTAGCGAGATTGCCAAATGGACCACCGCAGAAATCCTTGAACGGCTGGATACTAACGATGTTCCCAGTGCACCATTACTAACTAGAATAGGGTTACTCCAACATGAACAAATTCTGGCGAGCAATACGATCTCTAGAGATATCATTGAAGGGTTCGGCGAAGTAAGGCAAGCGATGCCGGCAGCGAAGTTTCAAGTAACTAAAAGCTCTTTACGGTTGCCTGCGCCAAAACTAGGTGAGCATAGTCTGGAGGTACTTCAGTCTCTTGGCTTTGATGAGGCTCAGTGCGAGAACCTTATAAAAGAAAAAGTGGTGGTGCAGAGCTAACTGATTCATTTTCCTGTAAATTAACTGTTTATTTACTACTGATTTAAACGAAAAAATTTATAACAGAAAACTTAAGCTTAGCGTTTTTCCGCAGCTTATAGCGCACGGAAATTTTATGTGGCATAACGAAGTCTGTAATGGCACATTTATTGTTGAAATAACATATTGGTCCACCAGAATTGCATATCGATATTTAAAATCGTACACCGAGTTACTTTTAGTTACTAAAGAGAAAAAAGGGATAAAGAGGACTAATCATGAATAGTAAATTTCTAAGAATCATTTTTATTACCGCAGCGATATTTTCCGTCAGTCTTGCGACTGCTGCAGATAGTTTGCTAGTTGTAAAACCTGAAGATGTTGGTTTCTCATCTGAACAACTAAATAAACTTGAAAGCTACTTTGCCAGCAGGGTCGAGAAAGGTGAGATCGCCGGCATAGTCACGCTAGTGGCTCGCAAAGGAAAGATTGCCCATTTCAGCGCAGTGGGCTACCAGGATGCGGAACAAGAAATCCCTATGGAGTTAGACACGCTGTTTCGCATCTATTCCATGACCAAACCAATCGCCTCAACCGCCTTGATGATGTTGTATCAGGATGGTTTATTCCAGATGAGCGATCCTCTTTCTAAATTTATTCCAGAGTTTGAAAATCTAAGGGTATTGCGGGATCCAAATGGACCATTGGATGAAACTGTTGCCTTAAACCGCCAACCTACAATACAAGACATTTTGCGCCACACGGCAGGATTCTCTCACGGCTTGGGTAACAGCGATTATGACAAAGCCTTTGTCGACCTAGGAATATTCGACACAGAGACTTCACTAGAAGAAATGATGACTGCCCTGTCAAATATCCCTTTGATGAATCAACCGGGCTCACAATGGCGTTACAGCATAGGGCCTGATGTTGCCCTCCGATTAGTGGAAATCATTTCTGGATTGCCTGCCGACAAGTACCTGGAAGAACAAATTTTTTCTCGACTGGAAATGAGTGACACCGGCTACGTAGTGAACTCAGACAACGCCCATCGCTTGTCCCCTATTCATTGGAAAAAAGACGGCAACTTTGTACCCATCGACGAAGACCACGGTCAACCGCCGGGTGGCGTGCTCTCGCAGCCCTGGTCTGTTAACAGCTATACCTTTGATCACGAATTCAAAGGCGGCAGCCTTGGTTTGGTGTCTACCGCCGGAGACTATTTTCGCTTTGCTCAGGCTATGCTTAACGGCGGTGAGTTAAATGGCGAACGCATAATTGGTCCAAAGACGGTTGAATTCATGAGCAGAGACCATTTGAGTGAGCAGCAAGGAAGCACATTCCTTCCCGGCCATGGTTTTGGTTTAGGCTTTGCGAGTGTTAAAGATCCTGCCGATGCCGGCTACCCCGCATCAGAGGGTACTTTCTACTGGGCTGGCGCAGCCGCAACTAATTTCTGGATTGATCCAGTTGAAGAGATAGTAGTGGTGTCAATGACCCAGCATATGGGAGTTCGAGAGACCGGAGCTCTGCGGGGAGAATTGAGCGCTATTGTTTATGGGGCCTTAATCGAATAGTACGTTGCGAGTTAGGGAAAATCGCACATCACAAAACAATCCTGTTAACAGATCCTTTCTGTTTGTTTATTGAGAGATTGCTGATACGACAACTACTTTTGCCGTTGTTAGTAATGCTATGAGAATTAGAGCAACTTTAATAATGATCCTCTTGTCTTGCGAATAGTCAAATTCTAAAGATTATTGCCGTCTGGCTTTTATAAAGCCCAGTCGCGAGTGAATCAAGACTCGACGTGAAACAGTTTGTTGTAAATTGACCAAGATCCGTCAGCCTTGAGAAAGGAAAGCGTGTCGAGAAAGGTCATGCCGAGATAATCGTCGCGCACTCTGGCTATAGCCGTGTTACCGGCAATTTCCAGCGAAAGTATATCAAGCACTTCGGGTTCTCCATTTTCCTTTGGCGAAGGTTGCTGCGCTTCGACAAAACCAGCAAAGTCCTCCACCGTCATTTCATGAAAGCCATCCGGCAAGTATCCTGTTATCCGAGCATTTGGGTGAAAGGCCTGCCGAGCTTTATTAGGATCGGACTCATTCATGCACTCGAAGTACGTTTTTATGACGCTCTGGATTTGATCTTGATCCGGCATGTTTGACTCCTACTATTTGAAATTTGATCTAATCTTCCGAACCATTCTGTTCACGATGTTCTCTTTCTCTTACCCGAGCACCCGCGAGCGTGCCAGCCATAGCATGATTACCTTCGTGACAGGCGTACTCATAGTTAGCTTGGTCTGAGTTCGGCCAAACCATTTCACCGCTATAGGAATCGGTATAATCAGCGTCTTCTACCTCAAAACTGTACACCAATCCACCACCATTGTTTGGCCTGAAACGCTCAATTACTTTGCGGTCAGCCGGTTGATGGGGCTGATCCATGAAATTAATTGTTTCTACCACAAGAGTGTCACCTTCCCACCAGCCGATTGAATCACCATCAAAGGTGGCGAGGGTAGCTGGCATGTGCTCTTTGTCATCGATGCGAATTATGCGTGACCAATGCATCCACTCAATATTGAGCATCAGATAGTCTTCGGTCTGCACGATTGTTTTTAAATTGTTATAAACCCGCGGCGTAATCGGAATGGTCGCAGGCTGGTGGTAGATGCAGCGCACCGCCAAGGTTTGATTCTCAGGACCGTCGTAGGGTTGATCGCCAGTCTCTAACCACCAGGCTCCCTCCCTTTCAGGCCAAGCAAATTTCGGTGCCGCATCGGCCTTAACTTGACCTTCGGCGGTACGAGCAGGCATGCGACCATCTTCCGGATAGGTCAGGATCGAAGTTGGATACTGTCCATCGATAGTGAAACCATCACTGCCACGGTCAAACCAGAAATCGTTATAGGAACCAATATCTCCACCTTGAGTCGGAGCGCCACGGTCAGGATTGCTGAGCTCAGAGCCACTGGACCGAGCATTCATTTCACGATCTCGTAGTGCCTGTACTTCTTCTTGGTTCAGATACAGGCGATTTCCATATTCACTCGGGCGCTGGAATGGTGTAAGCGTGGAGATGTCGTAGTTACCATTGAAGTCCGGCTTACCAGATGGCGTGCGCGAGAAATTATCTTGGCTAACTGCCAGAGTTGGAACTAAGACAACAGCTAGCGTAGCCATAAGAGCTACCAATTCTTTTTTCATGGTTTCCTCCGAAAAAGGATGTTGCTAGAAATTATTCTCCTCGACGTTCCTTCATCCGCTCGCCGCGAAGAATATTTAACATACCATAGTTACCTTCATGACAACCGTATTCATAAAGCTGACCGGCCACCTTAGTCATTGGCATGGTGGCGGAGATTTTGTCAGTGAACGTAGAAGGGTCTTCCAAAGTCCAAGCGTACTCTACAGTGAATCGATTTGCTCGAGTAAACCTTTCAGTTAACGTCTTGTCTTTCGCATTACCAAAACGACTAAAGCTAGGAGTCAGGTCGCTAAAATTTTTCGTTTCAACGACTAAAGTATCACCGTCGAAATAACCTCGTGAGTCACCTGACCAGAGACGGATATCATCATCGATAGATCCGCTCCGATCCAATGGAACGATTCTAGCGTCATGGACCATCTCAGTCAGAATTACTACATGGTCCTGATTCTGAATGATCTGCACGTTAGCGTTGTAACCACCGCCAGTGAAAGGTGGTCCGGCATTAAAACCAATTAAGCAACGTTCCGAAAGACCGCGATCTTCTGGCCCGTCTTTACCTATGCCACCAAACACTGCAAGAACCGGACGATCACCTTCGACATCTGGCCCAAGGTTGGCAGTATGTACTGCAGCACCTTCGACTCTCGCTGGGAGACGACCGCTTTCTGGGTAGACAATCAGAGACGTGCGAACGTTTTCTCCAATGCTCGCTGTTTCATACCAGAAGTTATTGTAACCACCGGTACTCTGACCCACTGGCGGGGCTTGAGGATTAAGGTTAAGTTTAGCCTCAGCTGCATCGGCCGCCACACGAGCTGCTGCCTGACGAGTACGGTCTTGTTCAACTTCTTCAGGCGTTAGAAACTCCTGTGTACCGAAGCGTTCGGGTCGCTGCATTGGCGTACTAGAATTAAAATTCCAAATCCCTTGCAGGTCAGGCTGTCCCCATTCTGTTCGAGGCACTGTATAGTCTTCAGCAGACTGGGCTGTAGACAGGCCAATCGGGGCTACTAATAATGCAAGAAGTAGTAAAAGTTGTGTTCTCATAGCGGTTCACCCTTTCTTGTTTAAACTCGAGTCTAAGTTAATGTAATTCATAGTAAATAGCCAATTAGAAGTCATTGAGCATGCCGATTGGGTACAGCGAGGTTATTAGACATTATCTACCACTATATACAATCACAAGAATTCCAAAGTCTATGTGAACAGGTATCTGTAGCCATCATGATTGAATCCTAACAAACCCAAGGCTTAGTCGCTTAAGAGAATATATTTCTGCATTTTAAAAACTGCTTCGTTATTGCTTCAGTGTTGTTATTACTTTTTTCTATAAGTATGACTCTCAGTAATACAGTGATCTCTGCCTTTCCCTCCAGCGCTGAGAGATAGGGATTGCGAATTCCAGTGGTTCAGTAAGAGTTAAATGCATGAATCTATAAGCACTGGCACCTAATGACACTAATACTTAACAGTGATATTAAATATTAGTATCATTTCCTAACATTCAAAATATAATATATTTGCGAAACTCCACGGGAACGTTCTACAGTTTTCTCGCTCTTTAGCTTTCTGACTCAGTCACAAACGAGGATACTTACAAAATTCGAATGCTCTTTACCTATAACTCGAAGCCTGCAGCTTCTCTTCAAAATCCAAAGCCTAAGCATTATTTTTTTTTAATAGGCTATAATCAATGTGTTTTTAACAATCGATTATTCTTATGTCAGATAGTACTCTCAGCATCGCTGGCCCGACCTCACACAACTATTTCTCCCAGCGCCTACGCCTCAACTACGTAGATTGGGGTAACCCTGAAGCACCACCGATGATTCTTATCCACGGTGGCCGCGACCACTGTCGTAATTGGGATTGGGTAGCGGAACATTTCCGCGATGAATATCACATCTTTGCGCCGGATTTACGCGGTCATGGTGATAGCGAGTGGATGGTTGGCGGTTCCTATAATCAATTAGATTATGTTTACGACATCGCGCAATTGTTGCACCAAAAAGGCATGGCCCCAGTTACTGTAATTGGCCATTCTCTGGGCGGCTCTATAGCGCTGATGTACACAGCTCTCTATCCTAACAATGTGCAAAAATTGGTTGCCATTGAAGGTTTGGGACCATCTCCCACTATGATTAAGAAACAAGCGAAAAAACCCAAGGGCGAACGGATACGCAGCTGGATGGACGACCTCCGTAAATCATCTGGACGCTTGGCGCGACGTTACACGACTCTGGAAGATGCATTCCAACGCATGCAGAATGAAAACCCTCATTTATCTGAAGCACAAGCTCGCCATCTAACTATTCATGGCAGCAATCAAAATGAAGACGGCACCTTCAGCTGGAAATTCGACAACTATGTGCGTTTTTTCGAATTCAGTGGTCGACCTGCCGAAGAAGTAAGGGCGTTGTGGGGTGATATCACTTGCCCTACTTTATTAGTGCGTGGCGTTGAATCCTGGGCATCAGACCCAGTAGCCGACGGTCGCAGCAAGTACTTCAATTGCCCTTTGGAGGTTGAAGCATTTGAAAAAGCCGGCCATTGGGTTCATCACGATCAGCTTGAAGGTTTTATAAAACGGGTTAGGATCTTTCTGGCCGAGTAGCTGAGCTAGAGTTGCTATTCAACACTGTATATTTGCCCTGACCCCATTTATGATACAGCTAGTCAAATTGACAAACTATTCCTCTCGGAGGCACCACATGACATTCCTGCTAAAACAGTCTGCTCGAATTGGATCTTTATTAACTTTGACCACGCTGGCCTGTTCTTCAGCCTGGGCGCAAGCAGACCGGCCTGATCTCGAAGGGATTTGGACCAATGCATCTTTAACAAATCTTACTCGCCCTACGGGAGTGGAAAGCCTGATCGTTTCACCCGAGGAAGCTCTCGCTATTTCCGCTGTGACACCTATCGCTGGTCTTGAAGGAGGCCTGGACGAAGGCGACGGCATAAACAATACACCAGAAGCCGCAGGTGATGACTTTGGCACTCGGGCTTACAATAATTTTTGGGTAAGCCCTGGTTCGAACCTGGCCCT
>Ga0302119_10001119_pt1 | contig 12059 bp, 12 predicted proteins | sample AG5_Tmax_MG_FD_203114 | JGI IMG/M metagenome (GOLD analysis project Ga0302119, IMG submission 203114) | Marine microbial communities from Western Arctic Ocean, Canada - AG5_Tmax | ecosystem: Environmental > Aquatic > Marine > Oceanic | place: Canada: Western Arctic Ocean | collected 2017-10-01
ACCATCCTATGGCGTCGCTTTTCGTGAAATTGGCGTTGCTGACAAGCATTTATGTGGCGGCCGATCCAACAACAGATGTGAGAATTCACACCTGCCGTTTCGACGGCGGGAACGAGCGATGCAACGTTTTAAAACAGCGGCCACGCTCCAGAAGTTTATCAGTTATCACAGTCAAATATACAATCACTTCAATCATGAAAGACATCTTGAAACCAGACAGACTTATAAGCAAAAACGCAGTGCCGCTCTCATTGAGTGGTTCCAAATCTGCGCTTCATAGATTTGTATGTCGTGGCACTTTGAGACGTGTTAGACTTTGTCTGACAACACCACCCCGAGGCACTGTCTGGGCTTACAAGCTCGCTAGTCTGATTGGGACCTAACGTGGGGACTTCATCAAGGCCAGCGGTAATATCAACCGCATCAAAAGGCCGGACACATGACCGCAACCTGCAAACATCAAAGTCACTCAAATTAACCCTTGCATAAAAGGAGCCGTCCACACATGACAATACCTATAAAACCGCTGCACAAAGCAGCCCGCCAAAGGGCAGATCATACAATTATTGTTGAATACCATGTATTCTTAACCGTCATGTAATTATCTAAACCTTCGGAGCCGCCTTCTCGGCCATAGCCACTGGATTTAACGCCGCCAAAAGGCGTCTCAGGCATCGAAGCTTCTAGCGTATTTATAGATAGATTGCCGACCTCAACCTCGTCAATCATGCGATCAATATAATCAGCGCGATTTGTGAATGCATATCCTGCAAGTCCATAGAGAACTGAATTTGCTTGTGTGATTGCATCATCCAGAGAGGCAACTGGGTTTATCACAGCAATTGGCCCAAACGGTTCTTCTTGCATAATTCTGGCGTTCTCGGGAACGTTCAAAAGCACTGTCGGCTGGAAAAAATAGCCAGTTTCACCTTGGCGTGTTCCGCCTGTTGCGACTGTCGCCCCTTTGATGCGCGCGTCTTCGACAAGGGCAGTAAGCGCAGGAATTCGACGATCATTGGCAAGTGGTCCCATCTCAACACCAGCGTCCATCCCGTTTCCAACGACAGTCTTCGCTGCCTGTGCAACGAAGGTTTCCGCAAAGGTCTCAAAGATGGTTTCGTTTACAAAGAACCGCGTCGGTGATGTACATACTTGACCCGCATTGCGCATCTTGCGAATAGCGCCTGCGGTGGCCGCAACTTTGACGTCCGTATCTTCACACACGATGACAGGCGCGTGGCCTCCAAGTTCCATCAACACGGATGTCATGTGTTCTGATGCGAGCGTCGTGAGATGGCGACCGACCGGTGTCGAGCCGGTAAAGGCTACAAGTTTCACGGGTTCCTGTGGGATCAGGTGACTGGAAATTTCTGCGGGGTCACCAAACACTAGATTGAGAACACCGGCGGGCAGACCCACATCCGCAAAGGCGCGTGCGATGTGGATGGCCCCGGCAGGTGTTTCTTCCGCAGCCTTGAGGATGATCGAACATCCCGAGGCCAACGCCCCTGCAATTTTGCGGGCAGGCTGGCTCATCGGGAAGTTCCACGGTGAAAAGGCGGCGACAATACCAATGGGTTGGTGATGAACAGAGATCTTATGTCCACGCGCTGCTGGAATGACCCGGCCATAGGTCCGCATGGCCTCGCCTGCGTCCCACTCAAAAAATTCAGCGCCGCGGATAACCTCCATACGTGCATGAGCAAGCGGTTTGCCATTTTCCAAGGTGATGGAGTGCGCGATCTCTTCTTGGCGCACGCGCATCAAAGCGGCGGCTTTCATAATCGTGTCGGCACGGTCGCGTGGTGATGTGCGGCTCCAAATTCGAAAGCCTTTTTCGGCTGCATCTAAAGCATCATCAAGATCGCTTTGTTCCGCATGCGGGAGACGCCCAAGTTCTTTTTCTGTTGCAGGATTTACCACTGCTATATCTTGGCGTGTTGTGCGCCACTTGCCTGCAATAAATAACTTCAACTCAGGATACATTGGCTAGCACTCCTCAATACTGTTCGACCAGATGATGCTAAACGGGCGGCCACTTCAAGATAATTGGACGAATACTGGTATCAATTTCACGAATACCAGCGTGCTATCGTTGCTGCGCCGCTAGGTGCAGGGCGTCTTTGAACGCGTGTCCGGCTGGCGAAAGGCTGTCACCACTGCGATATGAAATTCCGATAGGGCTCAGGCCGAAAGGAATGCTCCAATCCAGCGCAGACAGATATCCGTGCTCGACATCTTGCTGAATGACTTCGGCGGGCATTAACCCGACCCAATCGCGAGATTGCAAAAGTGCCCGGTTGGCCAGATAAGACACAGATTCAATGGCAAATGGGGGCGCATATTGGTCTTGTCTGATGAAGAATTGGTCGATTTGCCGTCGCAGCGTTGTTTCAAATGGAGGCAGTATCCAACCGAAAGGTTTAATTTCTTCAAAAGATAAAGACTTTGCATGCGCCAATGGATGATTGTTGCCAACGACAGCGACAACGCGATCCTCGAATAGCCTTTCCTGTTTCAGTTTGTCACGATGGCGATGCGATGGAAGTCTTCCGACAACAAGATCAATCTCGCCTGACAGTAAGGCAGGCATAAGAACTTCATTAGTGCCCTCGCTGATTTTGATGGCAACCTTAGGACGGTCACGCAGTACCGTCGAAATCGCAATAGGCAGCAACTTGGTTGAGGCGGCGAGCAATGTACCGACGACAACACGCCCGCTATTACCTTCATTCAAATCGTCCAATTCTTGGGCAGCACTCGAGACCTGTGCAAAAATCAACTTTCCGTGCCTGATCAACGTATTGCCAAAGACGGTGGGGATTACTCCACGATTGGTGCGGGTGAACAGTTTGACTTCGAAGTCTATTTCGAGGTCCTGTATCATCTTGGTGGCGGCAGGCTGAGATATTCCCAACTCACTGGCCGCATTCAGGATGTTACCATGGCGTCCGACAGCCACCAACAGGCGCAGCTGCCGCAACTTCAGACGCGTTAGTGCGCGATCAACTATGCGAAAATGTTTGGTAATCATAACGTGACTACCTGCAGGAAATTGTCTAGTTTGCTGACTACGCTCATTGCAGCAAGAGCAGAGCTGCGAGGGTTATCAGGTAGAGAGTTTCCACTAATTTTGAAGGTGAAATTACCGAAATCGCCAGTTGCTTCGATCTCGTGAATATTGGTACTGACGTCCGCATCGGCGATCAATTGAACACGGGTTGCATCAAAACCAACGCCAGCAAATGCGACTGCAGCCGCAACATTTGCATTCTTTGGGTAGGCTAGTGCTGCTTCTCGGGCCGTTCCTTCGAAATGAATCTGCGCGCCAGATTGTAAAGCATCAAGGTCGATCTGCTGTTCCGCAGGTGATCCGCGCCACCCCAAAGGCGGTTTGCGGGCAACATAGGTCACTTGGTCTAATCTACCGATGCGCGCTGCTTGCAGGCAATCTAAAGCCCCGATTGCCCCACTTGCCAAGTGTAGCTTGGCCTCACCATCATGTGCCGCCAAATCAAGTGTTCTATACAAAGTATCGTCCGCCAAAGCACCTAAAGAAACGGTAATAAGGTCCGTTCCGCGCATCAACACAGCTGGGCCATAAGCCGCAAGAGCCGCATGTCCGGCACAATCTATTACCAAGTCAAGGTCATTTGGTAAGTCCTGCACTGAACCCACATGAAGGTTCAAGTTTTCGACAACGCGTTCAGGGCGTAAGAGTATTGCATCAATGCTGTGAGCGCGTTGTTCCACTGCTTTACGCACGTATTTTGCAATTGCGCCATTGCCGATCAAACCTATTTTCATGCTACTGCCCCTTGGTTGACCTCAATCTAAACGAAATTGACTGCATTTTGCTATAGATATTTTTGATACCTAGTTTTGAAGTTTCGTATTGACATTATCTGTATGATCCGTCTTTCTTGCAGTCGAACACTCAAGCTCTCCAACGTAGGCTTAGCCTAATGAAATATACAAAACATGACGCCAAAGACTATGCGCGTGAGAACATGACGGGGATTTGGGCGGCAGCGCTAAACTCGTTCAAGGATGATTTGTCATTGGATGAAGCTGGGTTGCGCTCAAACATTCGTCACTGGATCGATGATCTGAAGATTCAAGGCCTGTTCGTTGCTGGAAAGCAGGGCGAATTTTTTTCGATGAGTCTAGCAGAACGCAAACGCAATTTTGAAATTGCGGTCGATGAATGTGGAAGTAAAGCGGGAGTCATCGTTTCGGTTTCAGATCAGAATATGAACACGGCATTGGAGCTAGCACTTCATGCGCAAAATTGTGGCGCGGATTACATAGTACTGCATGCGCCCGTACTCAGCTTTGTTCACGATCGGAGCGAAGTTCTGTACCAATATTACAAAACGTTTTGCGACCAATTAGATATAGGTATTGCAATGTGGAGCCATCCAGACAGCGGTTATCTGATGCAGCCTGAAGAATGCGCCCGTATTGCTGAACTGCCCAACATCGTCGCGATCAAGTATTCCGTCCCGCGGGAAATGTACGTGAAACTGCATAATATGATTGGCAACAAAATTCAGGTCTCGACGTCCGCAGAGGATGAATGGCTTGAGAACATCGAAGAACTCGGGTGGCGGCTGTACCTGTGTTCATCCCCACCGTATCTGCTGCAAACAGCCAGTGATATGCGGATGCATGAGTACACCCAGCTAGCGTTTGCAGGTCAATTCGACGAGGCTCGTAAAGTGCGAGATAGCCTAGACTCAGTGCGAGATGCTATTAGGCTTTCAAAGCCAGCCGGGAAGCCGACTGCGTTCGGAAAGTATTGGCAAGAGCTTTTAGGTCAGGTTGGCGGGCGAGTTCGAAGTCCCATGCTGGAATTGGACGATACTGACAAAGCTGGCATTCGCAGCGCGTTTGATAACTGTGGTCTAATGCTGTGAACGTGAGTTGTGATATAAGCAAAACGGATATCTACTTGCTCAATAATTCATTGCGGTAAAAGGCGAAGTCACCGAAGTTTCTGGTAACGGGAGAAAACCATGTCCAAACTAAAGGCCTTTAATTTCAAAACTTGGATTGATGAACATCGCCATCTTTTAAAGCCTCCAGTTGGCAACCAACAAATTTGGGAAGATGCTGATCTGATGGTGACCGTAGTAGGTGGGCCAAACAAGCGTACTGATTACCATGATGATCCAGTCGAAGAGTTCTTCTATCAGCTTGAAGGTAATATGGTTCTCAAGGTCTATGACGGCGAAGAATTCTATGACGTGCCAATCAGAGAGGGCGAGATTTTTTTGTTGCCCCCGCATGTGCGTCATTCACCGCAACGTCCCGAAGAGGGCTCCATCGGTCTGGTGGTTGAACCCAAGCGAAAGACAGGCGATTTGGATGCCGTTGAATGGTACTGTTTTGAGTGCGGTTCACTTGTACACAGAGCAGAGACGCAACTGATATCAATTGTTGAAGATTTGCCGCCAATTTACGAAAAATTCTATGCCTCCGAAAAAAACCGAACTTGCCCCAATTGCAAAACGGTTCACCCCGGCAAAGAGCCACCTGTGGGTTGGGTAAAATCTGACCAACTATAATAGTAAACCTAGGGAGACTGACGATGAAAACGATGAAAAATATATTTATGGCATGCGCCTTTGCCGCCTTTGCGTCACCGGCCATTGCCGGTGGTGACGCACTTAAAATTGGTATGATTACCACGCTATCCGGCCCCGCAGGATATCTCGGCGCGGATGTCCGCGATGGGTTTATGTTGGCAATGATTGAGGAAGGTGGCAAACTAGGCGGAGTCGATGTTGAGATTCTGGTCGAAGACGATGGTTTGAAGCCTGAGAATGGTCGCGCCATTGCTGAGCGGTTTCTTGAACGTGATGAAGTTGAAATCATAACTGGGGTCATCTTCTCGAATATTGCGCCTGTAGTTGCACCTTTGACGCTGCGTGCAGGTAAATTTTATATCTCACCAAATTCAGGCCCTTCGATCTTTGCAGGCAAAGGGTGCCACAAAAACTATTTCGTCGCATCTTGGCAGAATGATACTTTGCACGAATCCGCGGGCATAAATGCCCAGTCACTTGGTTACAAAAACGCATTCATTATGGCCCCTAACTATCAGGCAGGAAAAGATGCGCTGACTGGATTTAAGCGCTTCTTTGAAGGTGAGATCGTTGACGAGGTCTTTACGCAGTTGGGTCAGACCGATTACGCAGCGGAAATTGCCAAAATCCGCGCTGCCAAGCCTGAAATGGTATTTCAATTCTTGCCGGGTGGCATGGGTATTAACTTTATGAAGCAATATGACCAAGCTGGTTTGAGCGATGAAATCCCATTGGTTTTGGCGGCACCTTCTGCAGACATTAACATCCTGCGTGCTGTCGGTTCTGCGATGGTCGGAACCGCCAATTCAGCGCACTGGAATCACGATCTAGATAATGAGGCGAACAAGGCCTTTGTTGCTGGGTTCCTCGCAGAATATGACCGTCTACCAACCATCTACGCTAGCCAAGGATATGACACCGCGCGATTGATAGCCAGCGCGCTCAGAGCGACGGGTGGCAAGGTTGTTGATGACATGGATGGGTTTCGGGAAGCACTTCGCGCCGCTGATTTTGATGCTGTCCGTGGACCGTTTAGCTTTAACAACAACCATCACCCGATCCAAAATTGGTACAGCCGCGTTGTCGTTGAAGAGAATGGCGAATTCCGAAACAAAACCATAGGAACCATTGTCGAAGGGCACGCTGATAGCTACGCATCAGAGTGCAAAATGTAAATTTCGACAGTCGAAAAAGACATGATGGGGTGCCCCGATATGGAGGCACCCCATTCATTGAGCGATGCGCGTAGGAATTGGATTTGATGTGACCCAACTTATTATCGAACAAGTTCTGAATGGTGTCCAATTGGGAATGTTTTTGTTTCTAGTTGCTGCAGGGTTGACGTTGGTTTTTGGGTTTATGGACGTCATTAATCTTGCCCATGGATCGCTTTTCATGATTGGTGCCTACGGGATGGCATTATTTGCTGGTTTAACAGGGTCTTTTTTCTTGGGACTACTGCTCAGCCTTCCCGTGGTCGCGCTTTGCGCACTGTTGATTGAATATCTAATTATCCGGCCGCTGTATCATCGTGATCACCTCGATCAGGTTTTGGCGACTTTTGGTTTAATCCTGTTTATCAACGAAGGCACCACGATGCTTTTTGGGCGCACGCCACTGTTTTTGAATGTCCCAGACATTTTGTCAGGTACTGTAGCCATCACTGACAGTTTTTCATACCCACTGTACCGAATTATGATCATCTTGATGGGCATAATGGTTGCCCTCATTCTATGGTTTATCATTGTGCGAACGCGAACCGGTATGCGTATTCGTGCAGGTACCACAAACCGCGAAATAGTTGAATCTCTCGGCGTAAATATCCAAGCGCTGAATACAGCAATATTTGTTGTAGGTGCCCTTTTCGCTGGATTTGCGGGTGCCATGGCTGGCCCTCTAAGCTCGGTCGAGGTGGGTATGGGGGAAAACCTGCTGATCTTGTGCTTTGTGTGCATTGTCATCGGGGGGATCGGGTCAATTCGCGGTGCCCTTGTAGGCGCATTGGCCGTCGGCATCTTTGATACGATGGGACGTGCATTTTTGCCTGACCTGCTAAAGCAATTTATGGATAACGCAACGGCCAGTGGCATTGCTGCAGGACTGTCATCTATGTCAATTTATCTGCTTATGATATTGGTTTTGGTCTTTCGACCAACCGGTCTTTTCCCAGTAGCAAAGGCCGGATAATGTTGAACGAACGTCATCTTGGAAAAGTCATAGTACTTGTATTGCTTTGGCTTCTTATTCTACCATGGATTCTTGATTTTGCCGGATCATCTTATCTGATCTCAACCGCCGCAAGGATCGTGATTTTCGCAATCGCTGCGATTAGCCTCGATTTGCTTATTGGGTATACGGGCTTGGTGTCATTTGGGCATGCCGCGTTCTTGGGCGTAGGTGCGTATGTGGTCGGCATACTGTCGTTTCACGCATATGAGGAAACGACGTTCTTAGGGCTGACCGGCACATTGTCGGGCCTTGTGGCTATACCTCTTGCTGTTGCCATGTCTGCGCTTGTGGCTTTGCTGATTGGGGCACTGTCACTGCGCACCAAGGGTGTCTATTTTATTATGATCACATTGTCCTTTGGACAAATGTTGTTCTTTCTCTTCGTATCCCTAGAACCGTACGGAGGGGACGACGGCATGATGATGTTTGAAGGACGCAATACTCTTCCGCTGATTGATCTCAATGCCCGTTTTACCTTTTATTACTTCTGTCTGGCATGTTTGGTGCTGTTCTACGGGTTTTGCCAATTGCTGACCCGATCAAAGTTTGGGCGCACATTGAAAGCGATACGCCAAAATGAGGCGCGGCTCTCCTCGATAGGTATTCAGCCCTATACTGCGAAATTGTTGATTTTTGTGATTGCGGGTGCTGGCACGGGGCTGGCCGGTGCGTTGATGGCAAACCACACCGAATTTGTTAGCCCGTCATTGACGCATTGGACAAAGTCTGGCGACCTGATGATTGTCGTCATCCTGGGCGGTACCGGGACATTGTTAGGACCAGTGTTGGGAACATTTGCATTCCTGTTACTGGAAGAATTCCTGCCGGTGTTCTTTGACATGCTGGGGTTGGATATGATGAAGGAACACTGGCGTTTTGTTTTTGGCCCTATCCTGATTTTGATAGTTTTATACGCCAAAACTGGAATTTACGGAATGATTTTCGACAAAGATGCGAAAGATGGGGGACAAGATGCTACAGATCAGAAATCTCTCTAAAAACTTTGGCGCTTTGGCGGCGATTGATGATGTAACCCTGAACGTTGAAGCCGGGACCATTCATGCACTGATTGGCCCCAATGGAGCGGGTAAGACCACGCTGATTTCGCAAATCTCAGGTTACCTGCAGCCCACGAGTGGCAGTATCGTATTTTCTGGCGAGGACTTGTTGAAGTTGCCCGCACATAAGCGTCCGCATATCGGTTTGGTTCGTAGTTTTCAGATCACGTCAATTTTTCCCGACAGTACAGTTCTGGATAACGTCTGTCTGGTGCTCCAGTCCATCAATTATCAAGTCTTTCGAATGTTTCGCCCGGCAAGTTCGGATAAGGCTGAACAACAGGCTGCGCAAACCTTGCTCGATCGCGTTGGCTTAGGCGCTCAGACAGCAATGTTGGCCGGGCATCTTTCGCATGGTCAAAAGCGCCAACTTGAAATCGCGATGGCATTGGCAGCAAAACCCAAATTGCTACTTCTTGATGAGCCAATGGCAGGTATGGGCATCGAAGAAACGCGCGCATTGGTGGATTTACTGAATGACCTGCGCAGCTCTGTTACGATGTTGCTGGTCGAACATGACATGGACGCCGTATTTTCGCTTGCCGACACGCTGTCAGTGCTAGTTTACGGTAAGGTGATTGCCACAGGTACCCCAACTGAAATCCAAGCGAATTCAGATGTGCAGCAAGCCTATTTGGGTGATCATGCGCAACCAGACGAGGCCACAGCATGCTGAAAATGGAAAACGTTCAAACCAGCTATGGCAGCTCTCAGGTGTTGTTCGGTGTCACCTTGACGCTGTCTGAAGGCGATGTCGTGTCGCTGATGGGGCGCAATGGGATGGGCAAAACGACCACCGTGCGCAGCATTACAGGACTGACTCGTGCAAGTGCTGGAAACATAAGCTTTCGTGGGCAAGACATAACAGCCCAGAAACCTCACCGCATCGGTCAGTCGGGTATCGCAATTGTCCCAGAAGGTCGGCAAATTTTCACAACACTATCCGTGCGCGAAAATTTAATTGCCACTGCCGGAAACCACAGCACGGGTTCCAAGTTGTGGGATTTGGACCGCGTATATGCCCGCTTTCCACGCCTGGGCGAAAGAGCAAGCCAATTGGGCAGTTCATTATCAGGTGGCGAACAGCAAATGTTGGCCATCGGTCGCGCGTTGATGACAAACCCCTATCTCTTGATCCTTGATGAGGCGACAGAAGGACTTGCACCTTTGATCCGCCGCGAAATTTGGGATGTACTAGCAGAATTGAAAGCCGAGGGCCAAACGACGCTTGTGATTGATAAGAACCTCAACGAGATGGCGCGCGTAGTAGATTACAACTATGTCCTGACCAAAGGCCGCATCGTTTGGGATGGTGATTGCCAAGCGATGCGAAAAGAGCCCGATTTTGCACAGAAGTATTTGGGAGTCTAATAATGACAGACGTGTACTGTGGACTGTCGCAAACTGAGCTTGAAATACAGTATGATGCCCGTGGATCGGTCACTGATTTTCCGTCTGAAATGGCGACCTATCGGCGCCTGAGTGACCATTGCTACGACTCTTGTGAAGTGGTGCGGGATTTGGCCTACGGCACGGGCGATGACGAAAAGATCGACTTTTTCCCAGCTGTAATCCCGGGCAGTCCGGTTTTTGTATTTATTCATGGGGGATATTGGCGTTTTCTGGGGCGACCAGACTCCGCTTTTATGGCCGAAAACTTTGTCGGTCATGGCATATCGGTCGCGGTGGTCGAATATACATTGGCGCCTGCCGCATCGCTCGACCAAATCGTCGATCAAATACGCCGAGCTGTGGCCTTTCTCTATGACAGAGGCGAACATCTTGGAATTGATAAAACGAAGATATTTATTGGCGGTTCCTCAGCCGGTGCGCATCTATGTGCCATGGTCTTGACTACGGATTGGACAACGCAATTTGGACTTGCGGTGAATCCAGTTCGAGGAGCGCTACTTGCAAGTGGGCTTTACGACTTGGAGCCAGTCAGCCTGTGCATCCCGAATACGTGGTTGAAGTTGGACAAAGCGGCGATTGCACGCAATAGTCCTGTGCACAATCTACCACGAAACGTTGTGGATGTTTTGGTTACGTGGGGTGGGCTCGAGACAGATGAATTCAAAAAACAATCAAAGGAATATGCAGGGTTATTACAGACTGCTGGATTTGCGCCTCAATTGATGCAAATAGATGATCGTAACCACTTTGATATCGTAGTTGATTTAAGCAATGCGACGCGACAGCTGTTTGCCGAGATCAAGCAAATGATTTTGGAGAATTAACAAAAAGGCTGGTGCAATAGATGTGGGTATACTTTGCAGCTTTGAGCTAAATTCGCGCCTTCGTGCAAGACCCCCCGCAGTCTGTGAAGTCGTTGAATTGGCAGTGTCAGACAAAACTACTTGAGATCGGACGAGCGACTTTATAGCGTTTTCTAATGATAAAACATTCTCCATTTGGTATTGTCAGACAAACTTGACGTCCCATTGGTTGGTATCTAATTTTGGTGAATGACAACACAAAACCCCTTCAAGTATTTCAAGACGAGCCCCAAAATCATCCGCTTGGCGGTTATGTATTACATTCGCTATCCGCTAAGTTTTTGCCAAGTTGAAGATATCTTGCATGAATGTGGAATAGATATTTGATACGAAACTGTACGGTTTTGGGTGGATCGGTTTGGTGCAAAATTTGCTAAGGAAATCCGAAAGAAGAGGGTGGGTCAACATTCGAACTGGCAGTGGCATTTGGACGAAGTCTTTGTGAAAATAAACGGTGAGAGATTTTACCTTTGGCGCGCCGTTGATCATGAAGGGGAAGTTCTTGAATGTTACGTCACGAGGCGGCGTAATAAAGCTGCAGCGAAGAAATTTCTTATAAAAGCAATGCGTAAACACGGCTCACCTAAGATCATCACAACAGATAAGTTACCATCTTACGGTGCCGTTTTTTGTGAGATTGGCGTTGCTGACAAGCAATTATGTGGGGGCCGGTCCAACAACAGATGCGAGAATTCACACCTGCCGTTTCGAAGGCGAGAGCGAGCAATGCAGTTATTTAAAACAGCAGCCACGCTCCAGAGGTTTGTCAGTTATCACAGTCAAATATACAATCACTTCAATCATGAAAGACATCTTGAAACCAGACAGACTTATAAGCAAAGACGCAGTGCCGCTCTCATTGAGTGGTTCCAAATCTGCGCTTCATAGATTTGTGTGATCGTGGT
>Ga0302119_10001120_pt1 | contig 12058 bp, 9 predicted proteins | sample AG5_Tmax_MG_FD_203114 | JGI IMG/M metagenome (GOLD analysis project Ga0302119, IMG submission 203114) | Marine microbial communities from Western Arctic Ocean, Canada - AG5_Tmax | ecosystem: Environmental > Aquatic > Marine > Oceanic | place: Canada: Western Arctic Ocean | collected 2017-10-01
CTCGGTCAAATAGGCCTCGGCGGCTAGCGGGTCAGGCACGTCCCCCACCAGAGACCGGGGACCTTCGAGCAAGGCGCTATCGTTTGCTGCCAGCACGTCGTTCACCCAGTTTTCCAAATCCTCCAGCCGCCGGGACCCGGTGGTCAGGGCCCAGGCCTCCGCGTGAATCACCAAGGCCATGAGGGTGCTCGCGAGGCGCGGGCCCCGGGTGGCGTCCTCGTCCGTGAGGTGAGTGCGCAGTAAAACCGCTCCCCGGCGCAGATCCTCGGACGAGAGCGCTCCGTGAATGGCCCCTTCCTGTTCGCAAAGGCTGGCCATCAATTGGGCGGCGGGCCCGGTGCGGCCGAGCCGGTCCAAGAGCAGGAAGCGGTCGCGCATGAGTTCCGGAACCATGGACGGCTGCTCAGAATTGGACTGGGCAAGGACCCGGGCGGCGTTGAGTTCCGCAAGAGCTTGTTTGGCGAGGGCTTCGTCGGGCTCTTCAAGGCTCGTGGCGGAATCTCCGCGCAGCAAACCTCCCAAGTGCAAGCCGGCCAGAGACTGTTGCCAATTTTCCCCGGCGGCGGGCGCGTGCACCTGGAGCAATCGCTCCCGGGCGGGGACACTGATGGCCCCAGGGCCTCGGGCGCGACGGAGGGTGTAGGCCAAGGCCAGGACCTCCCCGTGCTGGGCCGCAGAAAGTTGACCCACAGAATCCACCGGTAGAGCAGTCACCAAGCGCAGGGCCGCGGGCAAATCCTGGCCAACCACCAACCAGTGGGCAGCGTGCAACACGGCGACCGCATCACGACCCGCCAGCGCGGCAAGGGTCGCGGTCAAGTCCGCGGAGTTGATCAGGGCTGGGTCGCGAAGACGCAAGAACGTCTCTTCGCTGGTCAAACGGACCAGGTGCTCTGAGGAAGGGATTTGGGCCACCAGGGAAAGCAAGTCCCCTAGAACTTCCGGATCGGACTCCAGAGCCAAGCGTTCGAAAGCAGGGTCCAAAACCTCAGCGGGCTCGCGCTCGAATCGGCGAATCAAGGGCTGACATTCCGGGGCCAAGAGCGCCTGCAACGCTGCCCGGCGCACCAGCACATTTTCGTGGCCGGCTAAATCCTGCAACTCACGCAAGGCGGCCAGGGCTTCGGAACCTCCCGCATCGGCAGCAGCGATGGCCGGGCGCACCGCTACGCACAACTCCACCAACAGGGCCGAAGGTGCGCCGCGTGAACGCAACATGGCGACGAAATCACCAAGGTCCGCGCTGCGCAAGAGCAGCGGCGCTCCGGCGGCGGCCGCGGTGGCCAAGCCTGAATCGGTGCTGCTGTTGTCAAGAAGCGGCGCCAGGAGGGGCATTAAATCAACAGCATGGTTGTCGGGCACACCATCGGTGGCACGTTCTGCCAGCAGGCGCCAATCTTGCAAGGCCCGTTCGGCCAGGTCCTGATCCAACAGGGGTGCTTGACGCAAGATGCCAGCCAACAATTCACTGCCCAGGTTCAGTTCACCGGCGCTCAAGGGCTGCCGAGGCAAAGCGTGCAACATTGCGGGATAGAGGTGCTCCCGTTGCTGGGCATGAATCCCCTGAAAGAGCACCATCACCGTGCCAGGCGAGGCCAGGTCGTCTTCCGCGGCCGAACTCAAGAGCAACGCCACATCCAGCAGTGTCACAAAAGTTTCGCCGTCAAGCTCGCGCTCTAGGCTGGCAGCCAGGACGGACCAAGCTGCTTCAAGCTTGAGATCCTGGGCGGTGACCGCAGAGGTCAAGCGCTGGGCCGCGGCGCGCCGCAGGTAGGGATCGGGTTCAGATTCCTCCAGCAAGACCACCGCCCGCAGGGGTTCATGGACCAGGAGGGCTTCGGTCAGGTTGCGGCGCTCCAAACTACCGGCGCGTAATTCCTTCATCATCAGCGGGCCGATGGCAGCAGGCGTCGCCGCCAAGAACATGCGCCATTCATCCCCATCGCGGTGCCAGCGGCCGTAGAGTTGCGCGAGGGCCTGGGTCGCCGAGTGACGCACGCGCTCGTGATCATCCGCCAGCCCCAATTCCAGCAGCCAGGTGGAGTCATGTAACTCTAACGAGCCGCACACGCGCAGGGCGGCGCAACGCAGATGGATGCCTCCCCCAGCAGGGGCTCCACTCACGCCACTCACCAGATCGAGTAAACGCCCAATAATCAGAGCCCTCCGTCCGGAGCCACCCTGCAGTTCGGTCCGCAGCAGATCGAGGGCCTCTTGCTGTTGGGATGTGCGGCGTTGGGAGCGGGCCATGGGCAGGCCAGTGGGAACCGGGCTTCCTGCTTGCAGAACCAAGAGGTCGATCATCTGTGCAGGTGTCGTCGCGAGGGCTTCTTGCACCGCCCCTTGAAGAGCCTCCCCTTCCAGGGATCCCATACGTCGCCGCAGATCTTCCTGGCTCTCACTCGCAACGGGTGCAACACCAGAGTCCTGGGCTGCTTGAACCGTTGGGGCAAAAACCACGGCCCTGATGAAAAGCAAAGTGGCCAGCAAGAAGGCCTGCAAAGCGCGCGAGCGCAACAACCGGACACAGACTCCCCTTGGGCTTAGGAACTCTAGGACCTCTGAGTGTTGCTGCACCCTTGGAATCTTAGCCGAGACGCCTACTCTTATTGCTCTCCAAAGTGCCCAAACCGTGCTCGCACATGGGCCCGAACCAAATCTAAGGCTGCTTCCGTTCCTGACTCGCCAAGTTCCAGCGCAGGCCCCGCGACTTGTTCGTACCAAGGGGCACGTCGCCGGCGCAGTTCTTCAAACTCATCGGATGGCGCCTTGCCGGTCAAGCTTGGGCGATTGCTGGCATCGGATTCCAAGCGCTGGGCCAAGAGGTCCATGGGTGCGTCCAACCAAACGCAGGCTAGGTCTTGGAGCCTTTTGCGATTGACCCCGCGTTCCACCACGCCTCCGCCCGTGGCCAAGACCATAGGTGTATCCGCGGGTTGCACGAGCTCGGCCAACAATTCCTGTTCCAGATCGCGGAACCCTTCAAGACCCCGTTCCTCAAGCAGATCCCCCACCGAATCGGCCCCATGGCGATCAGCGAGTTGCGTGTCCAAATCCACGAACCCCCAACCGAGCCCCTTTGCCAAGGCGTAACCAAGGGTGCTTTTGCCCACACAACGCAAGCCCACGAAAATCAGCAAGGGTGCGCTCATCCCCGACCCTGCGCCAGGGCCCCTTCAAAGGCGGCGCGCAACAGGGAGTCGTCCGCTTGATGACTAGTGAACAGCTCGAACTGACTTGCGGCCTGGCGTACGAACCATTCTGCACCGGGGATGCACATACAGCCCCGTTCTTGAGCGGCCGCAAGGAGCGGCGTGCGCACGGGCCGGTAGACCGCATCGAAGACCAGAGATCCTGGACGCAAGAGTTCCGCAGGGATAGGCATTTGGTCGCCGGTGGCGCGCGGGGTGTCCTCAGAGTCGGGGCCCACTGAACCCATTGGAGTGCAGTGGATGAGGATGTCATACGACACCGAACCAATATCTTCCCAACGCACCGCCTGGCAGCCCATTTCATGGGCCAAGACCCCCGTGCGATCCCCGTCGCGTCCTGCCACAGCCACCGTGGAACCAATATCCTTAGCCGCGCCGATCGCCGCCCGCGCCGCACCACCGGTGCCCAGCACCAACACTTGGGCCAGGGCCATGCCGACCGGTCGACCCGGCTCCTTCGACCACACCCCGAATGCTTTCTCCAAGCAAGTCCGCACCGCACTAATGTCAGTGTTCGCGCCGGTCCAAGACCCATCATTGCGGCGCACCAAGGTGTTTACCGCACCAAGGGTCTTGGCGCGCTCTTCCATGCGTTTAGCCCGCACGGCCGCTCGCTCCTTGAAGGGTGCGGTGACCGACAATCCGCGAAAAACAGGATCATCCGCCAGGTCCAAAAACGCATCGAAGTCCTTGGGTTCAAAAGCCACATAAACCCCATCGAGTCCCACGTGCTTAAGGGCCATCCCTTGAACAAAGGGAGACACGGAATGCCCGATGGGGTTGCCAACCACCCCGAACACAGCGGTTTCATGGGAGAGGCCCCCGGGGGGCAAGATCCCGAGCAATTCCCCCAATCGCAACTGCCCAGGAGCCGTGGGTTCCTGGGCTTCTTCCCCGGGCATGATCGCCGGTGCAGCATAGGTAAAGGGAGAACCAAAAATCGGCGCGAGAATTCGGGTGAAGGAACCCGCGGCGCCGGAACAAAAGCCAATGGTCCCGCCGCGTGTACGGCGCAGATGGCGCAGCATACGCAGCCCGTCCTCGGTGCAGTCCGCATGGGTCACGAACTTGACTGCGTCGCCCTCGTAAAGCACCTCGCGTATTTCTTCGTCCAAGGCCACCAGGTCTTCGGGCGTGCCGCCCAACTCATGGCGACTGACGATGCGGTGGCATGGGGGTTCCACCTCGCCAAGCTCAAGGCTCAAGCGCCAATCGATGTCCACAAACCGCGCACCTGCCACGGCCGCATCCCGCAGCAAGGCGAAATGTTCCTCTTGGGTCCCGCCAAAAGTGCCAAAGGCCTCCGGTCCGCCGATGGTGACGATCACCGGCTTAGGGCAGGCCTTGAAGAACGCGCGCATGGCATCCATGCCCGGGTGAGGGATCTCATCCATGCGCAACTCCACAAGATCAGCGAGTTGCGCCTGGCGCAAAGCCCGTTGGGTCAGGGTCGCCCAATCAGGCGCCAGGAAAGAAGTGACGATGGCCATTGGGGTAAGGTGGCAGAAGCGCGGCTGGGCTTCAACCCTCCTCAGGGTCGAAAGCCATAGCTTGCATGTGTTCAATCAGCTGGGAATAGAGCGCCCGTGTCTTCGGATCCATGACGGCCAACTGGCCTGCGAGCACATCCTGATCTCCGCGGGCCGCGGGTCCGGTCAAGGCTGCCCGGGGCCCCTCGCGGGATGCTTGCTCGGTCATACTGAACAGCAACGCGCCCAGACCTTGGCGCAAGAGGTGGGGTTCGGGTAGATCCTCGGCGACCAGGTCTTCCGCTAAATCAAAGAGGGCAGCGGCTCCCCCGGCCAAGAGAGACGCCGCAGCGTGGTAACGGGCCTTTGCGCCGGGACGATTGGCCAACAAAAAGGGATGGCCCCCGAGCCCTTCGGCAATGGCGCGCCCGGCCCGTACCGCGTCGGGTTCACCCCCCAAGCACCAGGTCAAACCCAGCATCCAATCAGGATCGGTCTGCCCGGAAAACGAGCCCAGGGGATGGGCCCAACCCACGGGACATCCGTGGTTGGTCAAGGCAGCTAGCACGCCGCAATCGTGAAATCCGCTGGCGTGCAACACGCTTGTCCCGGGATTGAGGCGAGGGACAAGGGCTTCGGCCACTTCGCAAATGGCGTCGTCCCGCACCAGGATCAAAACCACATCGCTTGTGATGGGCGCGTTGACTTCCAGGAGTCCTGCATCACAGGATTCGCTGATGGTACCTGCGGCGGATTGATTGCGCCCGCCGACGGTGACGCCACGACCCAAAGCCGCGAGGCGAGGCGCGAGGGCTCGGGCCACACGGCCTGTTCCTTCAATATGGATGGTGTTCATGGGATCAACTGCGGGAGACCAGTCTAGGCAAGGGGCAGGGCCTCTAGAAATCGCGGGTGATGGCCCCCACGTTCACATGCACCTCGCACGGTTTCCAGCAAGTTCTCGGCCTCGTCCTGGTCCGCACAAAGGGAATAAAAGCTCGCGCCGCTGCCGGAAAGCACAAAAGCCCGATCCAAAAGCTCACGCCAAGCACGTAACTCAGGGAACGCTAGCAGGGCCGCCTCTTGCAGGTCGTTGTGTTGCAAAGCGCGGGCATCTTGGGCGCTCAACTGGGACCAACCGGGGTCTTCGGGGAGCACGGCCGACTTCTTGAAAGGGGGCGCATCCAAGGCCAAAAACACCCTTGGCGTCGAAGCAAAGACATCGGGGGTCACGAGCACTACCCACCAAGCCTTGGGCGCTTCCAGCGGCTCCACCAGTTCGCCCCGCCCGCTGCAACGCCCCAATCCTGTGGGACGGGCTGCTTGAAAAAAAACACAATCGGAACCCAGCCCCGCGAGGATCGATTGAGTCACCCCCGGCGCAATCTGTGCCCCAAGCAACTCTTGCAGCCCATGCAAGGCCGCCGCCGCATCGCTGGAACCGCCCCCTAGGCCCGCGCCCGATGGAATCCGCTTGATCAGTTCGAGCTCGATGCCGGGGACCTCTTCGCCCACTTGCTTGAGAGCCGCCAGCCCCTGCTCCAAGGCCGCCACCGCCAGATTGGAAGAATCCCGGGGCATGTCCTCCCCAAGGGCCGGCCCCCCCAGTTTCAAGTGCACCCCTGCCACCTTGGTTGGCTTGAGCCTCAACTCATCGGCCAATCCCACTAGCAACATAGTGGTGCGTAGCTCATGGAAGCCATCCTCCCGGCGGCCCAGCACCTCAAGGTCTAGGTTGACTTTGGCGTGGGCAAGAACCCGGACCTCTTTCATAGTCCCAGGTCGCCTCCATCCGTGTGCAACAGGAGGCTGTCGATCAAACGCACCTTGCCCGCCTTGGCGGCAACCAAACCCACGGCTTGGTCCAGAGTCCCGGTGGGATCGTTTGGGGTCCATGCGAGGGGGTCACGAATGGCTGCGTACTCCACACTCAAAGCAGAAGCGCCTAAACCTTCAGCCAAGAAATCCCGTAGAACCCCCGCATCCCGTTCCCCTTGCTGCCAAAGAACCCGGGTTGCCCCAAGGGCGCGCTGAATCACTGGAGCCTCATCACGCCACTCTAGCGTCAAGAGCAAGTTGCGCGAAGAACACGCCAAGCCATCCTCTTCACGAACGGTGCGGCACAAGACAACCGTTGGATTACCCCGTGCCTTGGCGAGGTCACGCGCCACGAGGCACTGCTGAAAATCTTTGAGACCGAAATAAGCGCGCGTGGGCTGGATCACCTCAAAGAGACTGTTCACGATAGTCGCGACCCCCATAAAGTGCCCGGGGCGGAATTCCCCCTCAAGCCCAAGGGCGGCGCTCCCCGGATCCACCATAGCTGCAGGCTGAAGCTCTCCATCCGCTTGGATCTGTCCGGGGAAAAAGCCCTCAAGGGTTCCACTGAAAAGCATCGCTCCCCCGGCCTCTTCAACCCCCGCGCAGTCCCCTTCTATATCCCGTGGATAGCGCTCTAAATCGGTAGAATCGTTGAATTGCAGGGGATTCACAAAAACGCTGACCACCACCAGATCGTTTTCCTGGGCAGCCTGTCGGACCAGAGTCATGTGCCCCCGGTGCAGGGCCCCCATGGTGGCCACGAAGCCAATGCTACGGCCCTCTTCACGCCGCTGGACACACCAATCACGGGCGGCCGCGGGGTTCTCCAAGCGCACCAACTTCATTAGGCGACGCTCTCGGTCCTCAGCTGATCCAAGCGCTCTTGCACGGTACGTTGGCAGCCGGGCAAGGGATGATCGGGCAGGATTTCCGCGAGGGGCGCCAACACAAAGATCCGCTCTTCAAGGCCCGCATGGGGCAAGGTCAATTCGGCAGACGCGGAAGTTGTGGTGCCATGCCAAAGCAGGTCCAGATCCATGGTGCGCGGACCGTTGGGCACTTCGTTCGACCGATCGCGCCCCAAGCCCGTTTCAATGCGCTGCAACTCTCCAAGCAAAGCCAAGGCATCGAGGCTCGTCTCCACCAAGAACACTCCGTTTAAAAAGGGTCCCTGATCGGCGGGTCCCCCCACCGGCTGGGTTTCATGCCAAGCGCTGCGCCGCAAGAGCACGACTCCTTGGGTCTTTTCCAGCAAGGCCTGGGCGCGCTTCAAGGTTCGCTCGCGATCCCCTAGATTGGACCCTACGGCGATGGCTGCAGTGATGCGAGAACTCATGCGACCTGGCCCCCCTCGGTCTGATCTTCATGGCGATTGCGCCACATTTGCAAAAAGCCTGTGAAGAGATAAACCCAACCCAGCACGAACAGGGTGAGCACCGGCGCTAAAGCCAGCACCAAAAGCAACAGCACCAGGCGCACGATGGCCCAACGGCCCCGGGCGCTCATCAGCGAAGAAAACGCGTGGGTGTAGGGCACTTTGGAAACCATCAACAGGGCCAGGGTCGGTAGCAAGAGGAAGGTCACGTACTGCAGCCCGCCCCCCATGCTCACCCGGGTGGCCTCGGGGATCAGGGCCAGCATATGCCCCATGGGCGTGGTGCTCTCGGCCCCCACATCGGGGCCCCCCAACAAAGCCTGGGACATCATCATGGTGGCGACCAGGGTGCCCGCCGCGGCAGGCGAAGGCAGACCACTGAAAGAGCGATGGCTCTCCTCATCATGATCGCTCTCGATGTTGAAGCGTGCCAGCCGCAAAATCGCCATGAGGGAATAGAGGGCTGCCACGAAGAAATTCAGCCGGGGATGCAGCACCTCGTGTTGTTCCAGCATGACCTTGGCCAAGAGCGCCGGAGCCACCCCAAAAGTAATCGCATCCGCAAAGGAGTCGAGTTGGGCCCCGAGGTCACTGAAGGAATCGGTCATGCGCGCCACGCGACCATCGAGGCCGTCGAGCAGCATGGCCCCCAGAATGAACCAGCAGGCGGTCTCAAACAGGCCGGAGAAACCCTTGTCGCTGCCCAGCACGAGCGCATCGATGGCCTTGGAAATCGCCAGCAAGCCAAGAAAGGCGTTGCCGAGGGTCAGGAGGTTGGGGAGGGACTTGGCGGGTCGCACGGAAGGAATCTATGGGTTGGTTCGGCGGAGGGGCGATCCCCCAGAGGACTTGGGGGCCGCAGGCCGTGCCCCATGATAACGCTCTCCCCCGGGCACCCCACCAAGGGGACTCTCCCAAAACCGGCCATACTGACCTCAGGGGGTAGAACCTGCACCCACTGAAGCACTAGCATCACCTTCACCATGAGCGAAATCGTCCACATCCACGGCCGGGAGATATTGGATTCCCGGGGCAACCCCACCATCGAAGTCGAAGTCGAGCTGCTTTCGGGCGCTTTCGGCCGAGCCGCAGTGCCCTCGGGTGCCTCCACCGGCATCTACGAAGCCTGTGAATTGCGCGACGAAGAGGGCCGCTATGACGGCAAGGGAGTGCTCAAGGCCGTGGAGAACGTGAACACGGAAATCGCCGAAGCCCTAGAGGGTCATCCGGCCCTCGACCAGGGCGGCGTTGACCGCACCCTGATCGAACTGGACGGCACACCGAACAAGTCGCGCCTCGGCGCCAATGCGATCCTGGGCGCGTCCCTTGCCACCGCCCACGCGGCAGCGTCCGACACGGGCCTGCCCCTCTACCGGTACCTAGGGGGAGCCCAAGCCCACGTATTGCCCGTGCCCATGATGAACATCATCAACGGCGGCGAACACGCGGACAATAACGTGGACATTCAAGAGTTCATGATCATGCCCATGGGAGCCACCACTTTCTCCGATGGCCTACGCATGGGGACCGAGGTATTCCACGCCCTCAAGGGTGTCTGCAAGCAGCGCGGACTGAACACCTCGGTGGGCGATGAGGGCGGCTTTGCACCCGACCTGGAATCCAATGAAGCTGCGGTGCAGCTCATCCTTGAAGCAATCGAAAAGACCGGCATGCAACCGGGCAAGGACATTGTGCTGGCCCTCGACGCCGCATCCAGCGAGTTCTATCGCGACAACCTCTACCACATCGACGGTAAGAAGTTCGACTCCTCTGATCTCTGCGGTTGGTACACCAATCTTGCGGAAAAATACCCGATCTTCTCCATCGAAGACCCCTTTGATCAAGACGATTGGGAAGGCACGATTCAGCTCACCCAAGCCATCGGTGAGCAGGTCCAAATTGTGGGCGATGACCTATTCGTGACCAACGTGGACCGCTTGCGCAAAGGCATCGAAATGGGCGCGGGAAATGCGGTTCTGATCAAGGTCAACCAGATCGGCACCTTGACCGAAACCCTGGAGACCATTGCCCTCGCCCACCGCAAGGGTTTCCGCTCGGTCATCAGTCACCGCTCGGGAGAAACCGAGGACACCACCATCGCTGACCTTGCGGTGGCCACGGGCGCCGGCCAAATCAAAACCGGCGCACCCTGCCGCAGCGAGCGGGTGGCCAAATACAACCGGCTTTTGCGTATCGCCGAAGAACTCGGCGGCAGCGCGCGCTTCGGTCCCCGTGATTTAACTTCGATCTAAACAGGCCGCTCGGGGCCACCAGCCCCGGCCTCCGATCACTTCCTTGCAAGCCAACGATCCACAGGAAACCGCGAAAGAAACCCCTTTGAAGGGGTTTAGGAGCTCTATGAACAAGAGCCTCCGTCAGCTGATATCCATTTTGAAGGGGTTTAGGAGCTCTATGAACAAGAGCCTCCGTCGGCTGATATCCTTCGGTTTGCACTGGGCCCCGCTCTGGGCCCCGCTTGTTTTGCTAGTGCAGATTACGCTCCTGGGTTTGCGTCCAGCCCTGCAGGAGCGCAGTAGGCTCGAGGCCCAGCGAATTGAGGTGGAAACCCGCCACAACACGAGCCAGAAGGCCTACCGAAAGGCCAAAAAAACCAACGACGCGTGGCAAGATCTCAGATTCAAAGAACGCAAGGAGCGACTGTGGTACCGGGAAGACGAAGACCAAAAGTCCAAGCTCAAAGCCCAGCTCCCCCAGGAAGGCGAAGGGGATTCGACGCCCCTCCCATCGACCGACTCTAGGTAGGCCGCGTGGACTCGATGATCCCAGCCCTTGTCGTCTGTCTCGCAGGAGTTCTGCCCCAGGAAGGGCCCCTGGGCAGCGCCGCTTTCCAGCCCACTTCCAAGGAAGCGAACAGCGCTCTCTTAGCGGGGGATTCCCTCCTGGCAGAGGCCGCCCCCGACACCCCTCCCCACCGAACTTTTGATGCCTGGCGCCGGGCGCTGTTGGTCAGCGATTCAGGCGCAGGAGTCAATGCACGGGGAGCGGGCCTTCCTGACAGCGAAAGCGAACGCATCACCTTCGGCGTGGAAGAAGCAGTCCTGCGCCGGATCGAAGCCTTGCCCCTGGAACAGCGGGCCCTATGGAGCGCACGCTTTGAACCCCTCGCCGCAGAAGCCCTCAACAATCTGCCTATAGGGCAACCCGCAAGAGCCTTAGACATCATCGAACGAAACCACCCGGGTACCCAAAGCGCGGCCCGGGCGGCGATCATTTTGGGTGATCAATCCGCCGAACAGGGAGCCCACCAACATGCGCGTCTATGGTGGCAAAGGGCCCACCGCCATGCACACCTTTGCAGTCCCCCGGAAACCGCCAAGACACTCAAGGATGCGGTCCAACGGCGACACAATTCCCTGACCCAAAAACCACCCGACAAAGCCCAACCAACTCTCTTCGGTGCCAAAGGACTCAAGTCCGTGCGTACGGACGTGATCGAGAATTTAACGATCTCCGCTTACTCTCTCGAGCGTGTCCCCCTAGGTCGCGGACTGCGTCTTGGGGCGGTACAATTCCGGGATGGCTCCGCCCTGGTGCAAGGTCCGCGCATGGGGCTCTTCTATGGGCCCGACGGCTTGGAAGGCACCGGCCAACCCGAGCGCATTCTTCTCAAGACCTGGTGCCCCACCAGCCCCATCAGGCTGCGCCCCATGACGGCCCCTTCGGCGGGCGGTTGGAGCCTCTTGCCCGCCAGCGACGGGGACCGGGCGGCCCTGGTCATCGACCGGGGAGAACCTAAGCGAGAAATCCGCGGGCTAGATCGCCCCGCCCGGGGGAATTGCCTGGCCGTGGTCAAGGGAACTCCGGGCGGGGTTCCTGTGGTGGTTTGGACCCGCCGGGGTCAGCGCCTGGAGGGCCCTGGGGCTGCAATCGGGGTCCCTCTTATGGCCTCCATCGTGGAGTACCAACCGGGGCCCCTGATTCTGGGGGAAAAACTCTTCGTGATGGCCAGGACCATGGAACTGACGGAGGCCTCAGATCAGGAAATGGGCACCCAGGAGGGAGATCTCACCCTGCTGACCTTCGATATGTCCTCCGGAGAGCTCCTGGGCTCTCTTTTGATCACCCAGGCCAGCGATTTGGCCCGGGAATCCCTCCTGATGAGGTACACGCCGGAGCTGCGTTCCGTGTGCATGCCCCTGGCCCTGGCTGGCGAAACCATT
>Ga0302119_10001121_pt1 | contig 12053 bp, 11 predicted proteins | sample AG5_Tmax_MG_FD_203114 | JGI IMG/M metagenome (GOLD analysis project Ga0302119, IMG submission 203114) | Marine microbial communities from Western Arctic Ocean, Canada - AG5_Tmax | ecosystem: Environmental > Aquatic > Marine > Oceanic | place: Canada: Western Arctic Ocean | collected 2017-10-01
TTGGGGTCGAATTGGAGCTTTGCGCCCTTGTACATCACCCTTCTTTGCCATTTTCTTTTCGTACGAAGCTTTCTTCTTCTGCACTTTTGAAAGAAGGGTCGAATCTGTTTTTGTATCCACCATTGGCAACAAAGCCTCAAGTGTTGGGCGGATATGGCCAACTGCACCTATCGACAAATCGCAGCGTCGACCAATGCGTTCAGCTGCAATATCAATTTGAATAATTTTTGCATGTTTTGGCAGAAATTGCCTGTAGGGATAATCGGTTCCAAGCAATACCAGAGTGTCGCAATGACTTACAGCCTCGACGCCACCTGTCGTACCAAGTAAACCTAGCCCGCCTGCCCAAAACGGATTGTCTTGGTCCAGTACTGCTTTGCCTTTTAACGAATGCACTACTGGTGCTTGTAACTTTTCAGCCATCGCCAGAACTTCTTTTGTTGCACCGCGTGCTCCCCACCCAACCATAAGTGTCACCGAGGGAGAACTGTTAATCGCATCTGCGATTTCTTCAAGGTGTTTTTTCGCTGGCACTACTTCCGAATCTGTAACAAATACTTTGTGAACACCTGCTTCTTTAATTTTATCTGGTCCCACATCAGACGGAATAGACAAATGCGCAACACCTGAGTGCGCTAGGGCAGACTGCGCTGCAAGCACACCCATTCTTGGCATTTGGCAGGAACTCATCACTGTTTGGTTGTATACACAAACGTCATCAAACAAGCGATCTAAGTTTACTTCTTGATGGTAATCGCTCCCAATTTCACTTCTTGGAACTTGCCCCGTTATTGCAAGCACAGGAGCGTGATCCATTTTTGCATCGTACAAACCGTTTAACAAATGTATCGCGCCCGGTCCAACGGTACCAGCACAAATTCCAAGTTGTCCAGTAAGCTTCGCTTGCGCGCCCGCAGCAAATGCTGCGACTTCCTCGTGTCGAACATGCATCCACTCAAAGCGGTCGTCGGTTCGAAGCGCATCGGCAAGCGGGTTTATTGCGTCGCCCATGATCCCCCAGACCTGTCGGTGAGAAACTGGTGCAATAGAATCAAGAATGGTTTGAAATACGGTTCCCTCTGTCATACATAATCTCCTTACTCAGATGCTACCACACTACCTTATGCCAAGTTTGCTCTTCGCGTGTAGAATTGAAATTCCAAAGATGAAAATCGTCTTTAGCGGTGAACTCTCACCATGGAGAATCGATACACATGTATTGTTCACGCCTAACGCTGATGCGAGACATGCACAAACCGCTTTGTTGGCTTTGCCTTTTTCTGGCGATGCTGACACTTTTACTTTTACTCTATCGCCGAACTGCCCAACTATTTCTGTTCTTGATGCATTTGGAATGATTTTCACAAACAAAACAATGCCAGTGTCTGTCGCTTCAATCAAGTCAATCACCGAGCACTTTTTTATTCCGCAAGTAATGGTGATAATGCTGCGCAAATCTATGTGCTTCATCTCGAATTGCTTGCACAAGTTTCAGCCCTTCGTTATTTCTACCCAATCGAATAGGTTCGGACGCGCCAACTGTATAGAGTTGCTCCTCTTTCTTTGCAATACTAATAACAAGTGGTGGCTGCACTTCAAACTGTTCAAACGCTTCCATTGCAGATGAGAGTTGCCCTTTTCCACCATCAATCACGATAAGGTTTGGGTAGAGTTCCAAACCCTTACCAGCATCGCGATACCTTCGAGAAATTACTTCACGCATAGACATGTAATCGTCGTTGCGTGCTGTTTTAATCTTGAACCTTCGGTACCCTTCTTTGTATGGTCGACCATCCATAAAGCTTACTTTCGCAGCTACGGTTTCGCCACCTTGTAAATGTGCAATATCAAACGCTTCGATACAGCGTAATTGTTCATTAACCCCAAGTGCTTTTTGAAGCGCATTCATTCCTGCAGAGGGATCCTTTGCAAATACGGTGACTTCGGATTGCCAAATCACTTCAGCACTTGAACGATCGTCTAGTTTTTCCAATGCAATAATTTGGTCTCTAAAGACGGCAGCCTCTTCGTACTTCTTATTCTTCGCAGCTTCGTCCATCGAGCATTGCAATTCTCGTAACATGACACTTCTCTTTGAAGTAAGAAACCGAAGAAACTGATCTATTGTTTTACCATACGATTCCTGACTCACTCGGTTTGCACATGGTGCAGAGCAGCGTCCCACTGCATGCAACAAACATGGCCTAAAAAACACATTGCTAGCGTCATCGTGCTTTATATCTAGGTGGCATGTTCTGTATTTGAATACAGTCTGCAACATATGAATCGCTTGATGCAAAGCGCCAACTGATGTAAATGGACCAAACAATTTGGCGCCTTGAAATTGCTCATCTGCGGGATTTCGAGTTACGAAGACGCCGGGATAGTCATCTTTTTTTGTAATAACCAAATACGGGTACGTTTTCCCATCGAGTTGCAACGTATTGTATTTGGGTCGGTGGTCCTTAATTAATCTTGATTCTAATAGAAGCGCCTCCCATTCAGTTTCGCAATCAATAGTCTCGATTATGGCAACTAATGGCAACATCCCTTGCTTCCAAGGCCCAATATCAGCCGATTCTAAAAAGTAGGAGGTCACTCTTTTTTTAAGAGATCCCGCCTTCCCAATATATAAAATCTCGGCGTTTTCATCATGCATAAGATACACGCCTGGCGAATCAGGGAGTGTTTTTGCGAACTCAGCGTGTTTTTTCCGCTGTTTCTCCCCTTTCAATGCAATGTTTTCTTTTTTCATACGATTCCCTATTCTAACAGCGGATATATCTATTTATTCCGTTGATTCTCGTCGTTACTGCAAGTACAATAATGTACTACGCTCGTTTAACCCCCTTCCCCCCATTATTGGAGAATTAGAAATGAAACAATTATTAAAACTTACTTTTGCCGCTGTTATTCTCTTTGCTGTTGCTTGCTCATCCGGTTGCAACAAAACTAGCAAAGTCAACGCTGCCGCTACAGCATCACAATGTGGTACTAGCGAATGCAGCCCAGCAAACTGCGATATGGCTGCATGTGCCTCTAAAGCAGCTACTTGCATCAAATTGGGCGCAAACGAATGCCCACTCGCTGCTGCAAAAGCAAACGCTAAACCAGCTGCTGCAGGCGATGCCTCAGGTTGCTGCTCAAGCAAAGCAAACGCTAAACCAGCTGCTGCAGGCGATGCCTCAGGTTGCTGCTCAAGCAAAGCAAACGCTAAACCAGCTGCTGCAGGCAACCCAAGTTGCTGCTCAAGCAAAAAATAAACACACGTTTATACAAAACCCTGCCAGTGTGATTCACATTGGCAGGGTTTTTTCATGCCAACCCCTCGTCATCCTCAGAGGTTACCTCTGTGCAGGTGCTTTTCTCAAAATTGCGTTTGGGCACCACCTTGCCTTTTTTCTTCGCCTTTAACTACATCAAAAACAAACTTTTAAACCTCTGTGGATTCCTCAGAGGTAACCGCAGAGGAAACCGCAGAGGTAGCCATAGAGGTGACCTCAGAGGTAACCTCGGAGGTACAATACGAATATGAAGAGATTGTTGAGAAATGGAAGAATTATTGACCCTGCAAATAGTATAGATTTTGTGGGGGATATTCTCATTGAGGATGGTCGCATTGCTCAAGTCAGTGATACATCCATACCGTTCGACGGAGACGCGATCGATTGTACGGATTGTATTATTTCACCTGGTCTTATTGACATCCATGTGCACTTCCGCGAACCAAGCAATGGCAAACACGAAGAAACAATAGAGACTGGTTGTGCATCCGCAATTGCAGGTGGTTTTACCACCGTTTGCACAATGCCAAATACAATTCCAGCAATAGACACACCTGAACTTGTTATTCAATCAATTGAGACAGCAAATGCCATCGGATTGTGCAGAGTTTTACCCACTGCTTGTGCTACGTTAGAGCGAAAAGGTGAACAAATTGCGCCGATTGCAGAACTTGTTGCAGCTGGTGCAATTGCTATTACTGACGATGGCGATGCTGTTGAAGACGACGCAATGATGCAGGCAGTGTTAGAGCAATGCAAGAAGCACAACGTACCGTTCATGCAACATTGCCAAGATCCTAAGGAAACGGTGGGTGGTGTAATGAATGCTGGCAAGGTCCAACAAGAACTTGGATATGGTCCTTGGCCAAGAAGTGCTGAAGAGTCAGTCATTGCCCGAGACATCCGGCTTAACGAAACTATTGGAGCTTCGTGGCATGCGCAACATCTCAGCAGCGGTGGAAGTGTTGCACTTATTCGTGAAGCGCAAGAAAAAACGATTCCGATTTCTGGCGAAGCATCACCGCATCATTTACTTCTTACAGATGAAGCTTGCAAAAAAATCGGAAGCATGGCGAAGATGAATCCCCCGCTTCGGGAAAAACATGACATTGCTCTCATCAAGGAAGGGATTGTAGACGGAACGATTATTATCCTTGCTACTGACCATGCGCCCCACCCACTAGCAACGAAAGAATTGCCTTTCGCAGATGCTTCGTTTGGAATCGTCGGGTTGGATTGTGCCCTAGCGCTGTATGCAAGAGCGCTACTTGCAGATAACACCATCGACTGGCCGCACATGCTTGCGATGATGACCGTTCAACCCGCATCGCTTATTAATCGCCAAGATCTTGGACAACTGCGTGTTGGCGACAAAGCTGATATCACGATTATTGACCCAAACTGCCAATGGACAATTCAATCTGAGGAATTCAGTTCTAGAGCTCGAAATTGCCCTTTTGATGGCTGGGACGTTTCTTGCAAAGCAATCGCGACGATTTATGGCGGTAAAATCGTATTTGAAGCTCTTGGAGCGAGAATAGCCCGTTGCGAAAATACGCAATAAACCCTAAAATAACAAATTCAGCTCTATTTTGAGCAGCAATCTTTGCAAGGTGGGCCTTTCCTAGATTGAAACCTTTTGAGACGTGACTGTAAGAAGTCGCACAAATGAAGCGCCCTTGTGCTGATGCGCCCACACATCATGCCGGAGCCGCTGAAAGGAATTGATTCATGAGCGAATCATCAAACGATATTGTCAGCAAACTACTCGAAGCTGGCATTCACTTCGGTCAACGCCGAAGTAGCTGGAATCCAAAAATGAAACCGTACATCTGGGGCGTACGAAACGGTCTTCACATTATTGACATTCGTGAAACTGTCAAAGGGTTATTACGTGCAAAAGCATACATCCGCCAAACAGTTGCAAGTGGTAAAGATGTTGTATTTGTTGGCACAAAACGCCAAGCGCAATCTGCTGTTCAAAAATATGCAGGCGAAGCTGGCATGCCATGGGTAACTGAACGCTGGTTAGGTGGCACCCTTACAAACTTTGCAACAATTCGCTCACGACTCAATCGATTGAACGAACTCGAACGCCTTGTAGAGTCAGGTGAAATTGATACCTACTCCAAGAAAATGACGTCGCAACTCATGCGCGAAAAAGCGAAAATCACACGAAACCTTGATGGTATTCGTAACATGAATAAATTGCCTGGTGCAATGGTTGTGATTGATGCAAATAATGAAACAAATGCTCTTCGCGAAGCAACATCGCTTCGCATCCCAACAATCGGGCTTGTTGACACAGATGGCGATCCGCAACTAGTTGACCTTCCAATTCCAGGCAATGACGATTCACTTCGTTCGATCGAAGTTATTATTGCTGATCTTATGGGTGCAGTAAGCCAAGGTCTTCAAGACCGACGCGCAAAAGCTGACGCTGAAACAAAGAAGGTTGAAGAAGAAGCACGCGATGCTGCTGCTCAAGAAGATAATCGTCAACGATCCACTCGCGCAGCTTTTAAATCTGACGAAGAAGCCCCAGCAACAGATACAGTTGCTGTAGTTCCAGAAAAAACCTCACCAGCGAACGACGCTGATAAATCCTGAACACTGTAAAACTATTTGGAGACACACTATGAGTTTTACCGCAAAAGATGTTATGTCACTCCGTGAAAAAACCGGCTTAGGCATGATGGACTGTAAAAAAGCACTTACCGAAACTTCAGGCGATCCTGTTGCAGCTGAAGAGTGGCTACGAGAAACCAAAAAAGGCAAAATGGACACTCGTACTGAGCGTGCCACTGGCGAAGGCAAAATCAGCGTTGCATACAGCGATGGTTGCGCAGCAATAATTGAAGTGCAAACTGAAACTGATTTTACTGCCCGAAATGAAGGCTTCGTGAATGCTGTTGAAGAGATCGCTGCACTTGCAGTCAATGCAGGCGACGGCGAAATTACTGCTGACGACGAGATAGTAAAACTCATCGACAATCTTAGAATCACAACTGGCGAGAATGCAAACTTCGCTCGTGGTTTCAAGTACAGCGGTGCTGGCTTTGGCGACTATGTTCACCATGACGGCAAACGTGCTTGCCTACTTCAGTTTGAAGGCGACCTTGAAGAAGGCGCAGTAAAAGGCATTTGCCAACACATCGTATTCCATGACCCAATGGGCATAAGTGCTGACGATGTTCCTGCTGAAAAGATTGCACAAATCCGCGCAGATGCAATTCAAGAAGCAAAAGACTCAGGCAAGAACGAAGAAATTGCTGAAAAAATGAGCGAAGGTAAAGTTCGCAAGCACTTGCAAGAAAATACACTTCTTGCACAGAAGTTTGTCATGGACGAATCCAAAACTATTCAGGAACTCCTTCCTGAAGGAACAACAATTACAGCGTTTACCCGTTACACACTTGGTGGCTAAACAATAAACTTGAATCAAACTAAAAGGCCCCTGCGACATTGCAGGGGCTTTTTTAATTACTTTCCTAATGTCAAACCCCAGAACAATGCCTAATAGCCGAACGATTTCCCGCCCTTACGCAAATCGCTATACGGTTTCATCAGACCATTTTCTACGAGGATGACTTGAACGATACCAATATCTTTGCGATCAAGATGCGAATGACCTAACTTGCGTAAGTGGGACGCAATATGTGTTTGCTTTGTTTCGCCTTCCAAATAGATAGCGTTCGGTTGCCACTGGTGGTGTATTCTTGTCCGTTGCACCGCTTCGTACGGTTCATCTTCAAACCAAAGAATGCGGAGCAAGACTTGCACCACTGCTGAAATTATGCGTGGGCCACCTGAAGCTCCGATTGCTAAAAATGGAACGCCGTCGCGAGCGATAATTGTGGGCGACATACTAGAAAGAGGTCTTTTCCCAGGCTCTGGCAGATTTTTATCAGATTGCCGAAGACCATATACATTCGCCCCACTTGGCGATGAAAAATCATCCATCTCGTTGTTAAGAAAAAAACCAAATGGTTCTACAACAACTTTTGAACCAAAATGGGTGTTGATCGTTTCAGTAGCCGACACCATCATGCCATCGCTATCAATAACGCAAAGGTGACTCGTTCCATCATCATCTGGGACAGTCACAGAACCGTAGGAATACATGTCTTGCGTTGTGTCTAACTGAATGGTGTCTGCCAACCCGTCTAGATATACACTATCGAGTAATCCAGAAACCGGAACTTCTACAAATGCGGAATCCGCCATATGTTCAGCGCGATCTGCAAATGCATGCTTCATAGATTCAACTAGTGCTTGGGCATAATCCAAATCATTTTGTGCGATCGATTCTGGTGCTACTCGTTGAAGAAGACCAATGATTTGCGCAATTGCAACACCACCGCTGCTTGGTGGTGGCATTGATACGAGAGTATTCCCATCACCGAAGTCTACCTGCAGAGGCGTTTCCCAGCGTGGGCGATACGTTGATAAATCTTCAAGTGTGATGTGATCGTTGGTCGCTTTTACAATCGCATTTCCAACAGCCCCCGCATAAAAACCTTCCAAGCCTTTCAATGAAATTAGTTTTAACACATCCGCTTGCTCAGCATTATCTCGATGTTTTGCCAAAAGAATTGATGGCGCAAGCACCTGCTGCCTTGTTAATGTTCCAAATGTTCTATGCGCTTCTAACAATCCTGAAACAGTCCCTGGAATCCCAGAAGCGTCAGGGCCATTCACACTATCGTGTGTTTCATAAAAGTCTGGTCCTACTTCAGCGGGAGCGGTCTCGCGGTAATTCAGTGCAACTGGCTCCATCGTGGGCGAATCTATAATCATAAAACCGCCGCCACCAATCCCACATGACTCGGGACGCACAACGCTGAGAGCAAAACTTGTTGCTACCGCTGCGTCAACAGCATTTCCACCCATTTGTAAAATCTTAACTCCTGCTTGCGAAGCAAGAATATGGTCCGCTGCTACTGCACCATTTGTATAGGTTTTCTGTTTTGCCGCACATCCGCTGAACAAAAGAGCCAACACTACAATTCTCAACATGAAATAAACTTTCGAACAACCGTCACAGCTTGAGTAATATCTTCAATACGCTGGTCGCCTGCTTCTCGTTCAATGACCAAGTTAACTTCAGACGGGATTTTTTTCAAGAACAACTCCCAATCAACTTGCCCATCACCAACTGCGACTTCTTCGCCCCATTGACCTTGTACCAGTGAAGCATTTGCATCTTTTATATGCACTTGTTTCACCCACGGGTTCAGTTGTTCGATAGCGTCAATTGGATCACCCTTGCCGTACAAAAGCATGTTCGCTGGGTCAAAGTTTACACCAATCATTGGGTGAGATAATTCTTCGAGTACCGCGACGAGTGTTGGTGCATCTTCCTGCCCTGTTTCAAGGGCCAGTTCAATACCATGTTTCCCAAAAATATCACCAAAGACTTCTAGACGACCAAGCATTTTCAAACGCTCATCGCACTGTTCTTCTGGCAAAAAACCAGCGTGGAATGTCACAAGGTCTACGCTCATTCTGCTTGCAAGTTCCGCTGCATGTATGGCAATTTCTATATTGTCATTCCATGTTTCGTCTGGCCTAATTCCACCCGTCCTGGCAATGGCTTCTAAAGAAGAATAATCCTCGCCAACGGTTTCAAGCATTCCACTTACCACGCCAAGTCCAGCATCTAGAAATACTTCACTTGCGTGTTTCCAGGGTTCTTGCTGGACAATTGGAACGAGTGCGAGTTGCACGGCGTTTAAACCGCATTTTTGGGTCATAGCAACTAATTCCTCTGGGGTATTTGGCTGCAAACTCCAACTACATAATGCTAGGTGTCGACTGGTCATGCCGTATAGTTTAGAATATGTAATCGAACGCACGTATCCCAATGAGCATTTCTTCTTCACAATCTCAACCTCCTACAGAAACTCCAGAACCCGCACCTGAGAGAGATGAGGGTATGGATGCACCTAAAGAAAGCCTTTGGGAACGTTTTGAGGCATATGTTTCAAAATTAAGCACGAAAAACAACTTCTGGCACCGGGTGTGTTCTTTAATTTGGTTGCCATTTGCGTTTCGTAGCGGTATCACGATGCGAAGAATCACACGTGAAAAATTCACTGCAGTACTACCTTTCAAGCGTTCAAACAGAAATTTTTATAATGCAATGGCTGGCGCAGCACTTCTAGGTAATAGCGAAGTAGCCGCTGGGATGTTCCTCTTTAAAAATTGCGGTAGTGATTTCGCTGTTGTCTGTAAAGATATGGCATACAAATTTTTAAGGCCTTGCTATGGTCCAGCTATTTACAATGTTAGAGATGCAGAAGCAGTCGCTACTCATTTAAATGAGAAGATGGCAGATAGGAAAGAGTTTAACATTACCTTTACGATGGATATCACCCAAATACTTCCAAACCGTGGAAGAGAAGCACGGGTTGGCAGATGTGAAATCACATTTCATTGCACACCAAAATCGATGCTAAAAGAAAGAGCGTCACGACGTAATACCCGGGGCTCAAAGTGAAGGCTATAAAAACTGTAGGCTGGGGTTTGTATTTAACTTGCAGTTGGACCTGGTGCATAGGGATGTTTTTGCCAATAATTTTAATGCACCGATATGGATGGCTCGGATTTGTAATTTTCTCTGTGCCAAATGTACTTGGATGCGCTGCATTTGGCTACGTTCTTAAAACACCAGAGCGATCGAAAGCACTTGTCGAGAAATACAAGACTGCTATTTCTTTATTTGCATTAGTGACAATTTCATTCCATATATTCTTCATCGCTATGCTTTCATTAGTGTATATAAACGACTTTTCGTTTCTCATATCAGCCTGGCTACCTTTTTGCATTCTTGCTCTTTGCGCTTGCGTTGCATTTGTTCCCACAAAAATCTGGCCAATACTTGCAGCAGGATTATGGTGCTTTTCAATCATCGCAGGGCTTTCCCTTCTGCCGTTTAATACCGTGCCCCAAGGCAATCTGCCTTGGCAAGAGGCGGTTTGGCTTCTGCCGATTACAACGTTCGGTTTCTTTTTAAGCCCTTACCTTGACCCGACATTCCATAGAGCATTGCAAAGTTCGCCAAGTAAGCATTCATTCGGTGTTTTCGGCATTACATTTTTAGTTATGATTGGTTTTACTACAACGTACCTAGGAATTGCACAAGATGGATACGACAACACTTTGTTTGTGTTCAGCGCCCTACTTGGTCTGCACCTTCTCCTGCAATCAATGTTTACCATAAGTGTGCATATGAAAGAAGGCATTCGAATAGTTTCTAGAAAACGCAAGAAACTGTTTGTTGGATTTCTTGCATTGTTTTGTGTTATTGCTGTTGCCGTGGCTCACCGGCTCGGTGGCATTTCGCCATCGGGTAACTGGCTAGATGGATGGCAAGATGATTATTTACGATTTTTCGTGTTCTACGGACTCGTCTTTCCCGGAATAGTTGCGGTATTTATGTTCACGAACAAAAAATTCACGCCAATCAGAACAACATTATTCGCTTTTGCACTTTTGTTTTCCATGCCCCTCCTTGAAATTGGATACTTACAAGGCAGTGCATGGCTGACTGTGTTGCCCGTCATCCTGCTAATAACATGGGCTTTTGCCTCAAGGCCTCGAATCGCTTAAAAGGCGAACGGCATCAACCACTCGCAAAAAGTCACGCGGAGGGGTAACACCCTCAGCACGACTCGTTGCATTATTTAGCGCCGCAGCATTTCTTATATTTCTTTCCGCTTCCACAAGGACATGGCTCATTTCGACCCACTGTCATTGTTCCGCCCCCTCCACTGCTTTGTTTCGCAGCTGCATCTGCCGCTGCTCGGACTGAATGCTCAGCGGCTTTCGGTTTTGCTTGTGCCTGTGCTTGCTTTGCTTTTGGTTGCCCCTGTGCCCCTTGTTGCTGCGCCTGCTGCTGAGGTGCCTGCACCTGCATTTTAGCTTTAAATACAAGATCAGTTACTCTGTCTTGTGCATGCTCAAACATCTCTTCGAATAGACGAGCACCCTCACGCTTGTATTCGATTCTTGGGTCAAGTTGGCTAAATGATCTGTACCCAATTGATTCCCGAGCTTGATCCATTTGATGTAAGTGATCTTTCCAAACACTATCAAAAATTTGCAATAGAACCATTCTCTCTAAATGAGCAAGTTCGGCTCGTTGTACTTGTTTGATTTTTTCGACTGCTACTGCGAGGGTATCTTCTGATGCTCGCTCCTTTTCTTTTTCAGTTAAACCGAATTTCCAGTTTTCTCGTAACCATCCATCAAGGTCGTTATCGCTCTCATCTAGTATGCGTTGCGCCCTTCGTTGATAACGATCTGCATCCCAACGCTCCGCTTCTTCAAGCAAGAACTTTGCAAGCTCCTGTGGATTGTTTGATGGAAGTGATTGAGGTGTCCAATCAAGGTCGTACTTCACCTTCACACGTGCGCAGAAACCCTCAATAGCTTTTGCAGGGTCTTGCTGCATCATCGCGCTTGTCATTTCTAACATGTTTTCGATTGGGTATTCGCGTTCGCGTTTTTCGTACGTCTTGAGTGCTCTTTGCATAACAAGTTCGACAGCTTCTTCAGGCTCAATGTCATCAAAGTCCTTTGATTCGCACGGTACATCAAATTTGGACTTCACCCAAACAGCCAATTCTTCCTGGGCATGTCTTGGCACAAGATATTGATCTAAAGGCGACAAATCAATGTTCACAATTTTTTCTTCAGCGGCGGCTTCAATCGTAGCAATAATATCTGAACGTGACATGTTTGCTGCATCGGAAACTTTCAAGG
>Ga0302119_10001124_pt1 | contig 12045 bp, 16 predicted proteins | sample AG5_Tmax_MG_FD_203114 | JGI IMG/M metagenome (GOLD analysis project Ga0302119, IMG submission 203114) | Marine microbial communities from Western Arctic Ocean, Canada - AG5_Tmax | ecosystem: Environmental > Aquatic > Marine > Oceanic | place: Canada: Western Arctic Ocean | collected 2017-10-01
TAAGGTACGCCTTGCTTTTGATCCTCTTACTCAACGTTATTCTCCCCCCTAGCAGGTAGGTTCCTTATTTGTATTTTAGCATACTCTATTATCTTGCATAGATCAGAGTAGGGTTCACCTTTCTTATCCCACCTACTAGCGTACTTGACTATGTTTCCAGATATATAGTCTAGGTTATTCGCTATGATATACTCAACAGGCTGGATAGGCATATTGTAGTGTGCGGGTTTCATATCTCGCATACTCCTGCTGTGCAAGCCACTTCCTGACTTGCGGTTGTGTTATCCACCTCTTCTATAAAACTCCAATCAATAGTCTTAGGCATCAGCATCTTCCTAGCATTGTACTCACCTTCAGTTATGTCCTCGTATGGGGCTTGCTCGTACACATGACCCTCATCCGCAGACGGAAGGAATGAGATGCCGTTTACTGACTCCCAGTTCTCCCATATCCAAGCCCCTACTTGGGGCCACTGATCCTCTGGTATGTAACAGGTCATCGAGGGCTTGTGTTCGCACCAATGCGTAGATAACTTCTTCCACATCTCCAACTGATCGAACGGCGTGATGTCGTGTCGAGTTGTAGACGTTGCTGGAGAGGCTATTGGGAACTCAAATACATAGGTTTCCTTATTGAACTTGTCTATCTCATAAGGCACACCTGCATCTATCATTACCTTGGCTAGCGGGTCTTTAACATCATTACGCACTCTCCGAATATAAAATTTTGAGTGACGGGGATGACATCCTGACGCGCTGTTAACTAATTGACTGACCGTACCGCTGGGTTTGACACAGGTGATAGCAGTCGAGGGGTTGATACCTAACTTCTCGGCCCACTCCTTGTTCACCTCTATTGCGTGTCCCTTTAGACGCTCAACGTCACCATGAAACGAGGCTTTAAAGAACTTGCTATCCCATATACCCGTTAGTGATACACCAAGCAACCTCTCCTCATCACAGTTATTCTTCCACAACTTGCGTAGGAATTTGAAGTCTGTTAAAGCAGACTGTAGTGTGCCTAAGATTGTTGCCGCCTCTACCTTGCTCTTTAAGGTTTCGTAGTCATCATCAACCCTGACCACTACCTCTGTAAGGTTACAGAATTGTGCGGATCGTAATACTATCTCACTGCACGGATTTGTGCCGAACTCATGTTCAGTATTTCTACGCTCTGGGGCCATGTCCTTACAGGCTTGCCTGTTAAAGATGCCACGCTCTCCAGATCGCGACTCATATATTGCGTTCCACTCGCGCATGAATGCACCAACGTCAGGCTTTTCAGTGTAGCAGATGGAGTTGTTAGCCAGTGATCGTTGAGGGTTCTCGACAAACCAGTTGCCCATCTTAGCGTGACGCATACGTTCATCGCTGTGGTTGGACAGGTTTATCATCGCCGTTCTCCTTACTCCCCCGACCACAACGCACTCCCCGATGTAGCACATGACATCATGTAATTCGATAGAGTTTAACTTTCTACCGGCAGCACCTCTGAACACATTAGTTATATTTAACAAGGCTTTAGCGAATGGTTCAGGCCCACTGGCACGACCCCCAAAGGTTTTCAATGGCGCACCCGCAGGGCGTACCTTGCCCATGTCTACCTTGGGAACTTTCCCACTATAGAGCAGTCGAACGTACTCATCGAGGGCAGTTGCCCACCCCAACTTAGAGTCACGCACCCCGATTACAGTATCAGTGTCGTGGAATTCTTCCGCCACCTCTGGAAGTTTGTGTATGTGCTGACGTTCAACACTGAACCCTAGTCCAGTACCGTTCATCTGAATGTACAGGGACTCACCAAACACTCTGATGTTGTCAATGGCAACGTAGGCACAGTTATACCCGCAGATATTATCTCTCTCTAGCGCAGGGCCAGCGGTCATAAGTGACCGCATTGACGGCATAACGTGCTTGTTCCTAATCATTTCCCTGATAGATGGTAGATCAACAGAGAACTTATCTTCCATGAAATCAACGTATCTGTCTACCGTTTCATCCCATGTTTCTCTGCGTTTCTTTTCGGGTAGATACCTAGCGTACCTACTGATCGCAATGTAATCCTCGTAGAGGCTCATAACTTTAGAGCCTTAGAATACTCAGCCTTCCATTGCTCGACACTCATCCCATACCTTGCCGCCATCACCGCGTCATACCCCTCTGGGGTAGCCCATATTGCGGGTACTCCATTAACGTAGGACTCTGGGTGATAAAGATAAAGGCCGAGGCCAAACTTAACACAGGCCCGCTTAAACGAATCTGATATGCCGCCTTTAGCGCCCTCTATCTGCGAGTCATCAGCGCCATCACACTTGGTGATCCACTCTGACCCCGCTAACTGCGGGTGGCGTACTGACAGTCTACAAATCATTCTACCCCCAATGTAGTCATACTCATCAGACCAATTACCCATACCAACTATCTCATCTAGTCGTTTAATATTTGTTCTGGCAGTTATATAAGCGAGCATCTTATTACCCGCACCCTTCCTATGCTTTACCTCACTCTCTAAGAATGGTCTTTTTAAACCTATTTCTAAAGCGTTCATCTACTTAGCACTCCTATAAAATACTCTGCGTCCATGACCGCGAGTGGTTTATGATGGTTGCGTTTAATAAAAACGCATGGTTCATGGCCCCCCGAATTATTACTAGCCTGTTTATAGGCACTCCAAATATTTAATCGTTCCTGATTCTTACATTCGATTGCTATACCCAAGAGAACTTGCGCCCTTGGTGATAACTGTACATCCGGGCCACTGGCCCCCATCGAGCAACTTCTAACATCATCAGGCTCAAGGTCGAACACTCTGAGTATAAGGCGAACTACCCATTGCTGGAATGATCGGCCTTTTTGTTTTGCGGATGATGTTTTCATTTATAGTTTCATTAAGTGCAACTCGATCTAGTTCACCCATAATACCACCTTTAGCAGGTGTAGTCAATACCCCTTTGGGTAATTGCCCGTCATGGTAATAGTTCATCGAGGCAAGGTCTAACTTCAAGTCCAAGTCCATCTCAGCCCCGTCAAAATGCCTTGCTTTACATAGACTTAGGTACGCATCGTCTGGTTCGTTAAACAGGCGACCCAAGATGATCACGTTGTCTGCCCGGTTAGTGATGTCGGATGATCCTGACACAGACCACTTGTCTAACCGATCCTTGATTGACTGTCCCTTTCTAGCATGGGCAACCAAGATAATGTGAATGCCTAAGTGTCGGGCTGTGTTAGCCAACGACTGAACGACTTGTTTCTGGCCGTTCCAATCGTCACTGTTCATGCTCATGGTCATCAAGGAATCGACCAACACTATGTTGATGCCCAGTTTGTCATAGGCGTAGCGTAGTACGCTCACCAAAGTTTTGGGGTTGATGGTTCCGTGCTGATCGTAGAACCACAACTTATCGTTCGACCACTTGGTGAACTGTAGCCCTGCTTCCATCGTTGGCTCGACCTGTAGTGATGCCTGTCGCCACATACGGGCTAACTGCGCCTTGGGACTCATCTCAAGTGACACGGACAGGCACTTAAAGCCCTGTTCCATTGCTGATATCATGCACTGAGAGGCGAACAAGGATTTCCCCGCGCCATTAATCCCCGCGAGTACCGTTAACTCCTCTGGGCGTAGTCTGAACTTGTTATCGAATACGTTTATCGGTAGTTTAGCGCCAGTCAACTTCTCCCCGGACATATAGTAGTCCATGACCTCCGATGCAAAGTCTGACGATGGTTTTATTTTACGTTCGACTGATCCGATGTCTGAGTATTGCTTGATGTCGCTGTCGTTGATTTCCAAATTTTTCTCCCGTAGACCCATCCCATTCCGTGGCGATAGTAGTTGTCGAAACCTTTTAGTTTCGAGGTGTAGAACTCATCCCAATTCGTTCCCTTGATCCTGTGTTTAACTGTTGTCTTAACCCTCTGGGGGTTGTTGTGGTCATTGTCGAGGAACTTGTTAGGTATTATACCAGACATCTTCTGCAAGCGGGTATATATTTCCCAAGCCTCAACCATCATTTTATCTGATACTCCCCTGATTCTGGATAAGATTGTCAAGCACCGTATGGCGCTCTTCATCATTGTGTCTATCTCTGCCTCACCTTGGTGTCGGCGGGTAGCCACAATTCTTTTGGGGATATTCCGCAGTATCCTGATTGCTCGTTCCTTAATCATAGTTTGCGGTGGATGGTAGTATCGCCGAAACAGGAAACCGGACGATAAGAAACAATACTACCTCTCAGATGCCACCGCTCAACTGTCAACTTACTCATCGCCCTAGATTTCTGAATATGTGCCAGAGTATGGGTTCGGTTCTTCATCTTCCCGGTACTGGTCTGCCCACTGTTGGTCTAGTTCATTAGCCTCATACATCCGTTCATCGTCAGCCTCTTGTAGCGCGGTAGTGCAGAGGTGCTTGAGTATTTCAATGTGGGCAACGTCTATACCAAAGTCGATGCCATTGATGTTCAATGCCCTGCTACCATCCTTATTTTGAACGATATCTAAGGTGTCAACCTCAAGTTTTTCTAGCATCTCATCTGTCCAATGATCTACCTCTTGGATAACCCTAACCTCGAACGCCTCTTGTTTAAAGTATGCTGATTCTTCTTTATCGTTGTTAAACATTCTATTCTCCAATTATCTCAAAATTCCAGACAAGAATATCATCAAGTTCACCGTCCAGTGTGGCGCAGTGGTAAAGGATATCACCCCTAATTCTGGTGATTGCCAGAGTGTGAACGGATGATGACAATCCCTCAATCTTTTTGCCATGCACCTTAACATGATCTCCGATTTTCATTCTATTCTCCTCTGGTATCGAATGCAAAATCTTGCAGGATGGGTAAGGATGTATTTGCCTCCAGAACAGCAAGCACCTTTTCTACCGTACTTTCAGGGTAGTAGCGGAACATACCGCTAGTCATCGCGTTGTGAAGTTCCCATTTAACATCATCATAGTTCTGTTTAGTTAGCATTTCAATTTCCTTTTGTTAGTGTGTCTAGCCAGTATGCGCCTATAGTTCTGAGTTGTCAAGCCCGTAGGCAACTCTTTCTGCGTTTTCCCTGATGTCCTTTACGTAAACATCACCCATTTCCTTTGCGTATGGTGAGTCTACCTCACAAAACCATCTCGCGTAGGGGTTAGCCTTCTCTTTCTCCGGGTTCTGATACTTCTTCAAAACCTTCCAAGTCCATCCGTTGCCTTCCCAGACTTCATAAGGGTTGCCTACTGGCCGGGTCTTTCCACATTCGTTTTTCATTTTACTTTCCTGTTGTATGAGCCTTTACCCTTTCGGGGCTTGTGCGTTACTGGTCGATTGAATTTCGGCGAGTGTTTCGCCACTGGATTTCTCATAATACCTAACCTTCTAATAGTTCTCTGAGTGAAGGGATACACCATCCAGATATACTGGACAGTTCCAAAAGGGTCACCATAAGGTGACTGTCAAAATAATCAACTACTTCCTGTTCCTGCCACATATTTATATTCCTTTTGTTAGTTGGTTTAGCCAGTATATATTATTATTAACGGCCGGTCAACACCTTTCGGCATAGTATTATCTTTTAGGGAATACCCCTTTAGAATCAATGTCTTATGCAGTGTAGATAATATAGTTACAATAAAAGAATTAAATATGGTACAATGTGTATCTGAGTGTTGGACTCTTCAATTATGTGGCTACGTTCCTGCCACCATCCGACAAATAGGGAATAGGTTTTAGGACGCGCTTCACTGACAACCCCGGCGCGATAACCGTATCCTGCAATCAACTCAGCAGGGAGTAGTACCAAAACAGGTTTAAGTGATATAACCCCGAAAGGGATCACCCGCTTCGCTAATGCGGTGTTTAATTAGCCCCTGATAATATCCTAGCCTTTAGGTTATCTTCCCCTAGATAGGTCTTCCTATCACATAGGGGGTTGTCATGTATTATAACTAAATAATAGATTGTATATTGTATACCAGAGTGGTATAAAAACAACACTAGACCAATACTAGACCAATGAGTAGCGATAGAGAAACAAGGGCAACACGGCGAAACATGGTAGCCAAACACGCCAAAACTTTTAATAAATCCTACCCCATGAAAAGTAAGGTTGTCTATAGCAGGAAGCCTAAAAGAAAAGAGTTATACGACCCGGTAGGGTAGCCTAGGGTAGGGCATTTAAAACCCGTGACGGGCCTTACAGGGCCTTACAGGGTGCGTTACATTGCAGACATAAAAAACCCGCCCTATTATAGGCGGGTCTGTGGTCTGACCAGTTTAGGGGTTCGTTACTTCACCGCCTCGACTATGACATTCGTACCCGAATCTTTTCGGTAGCACAGTAGGCAATCCATGCAACGCTTGCCCGTACAGTTCTGAGCCGTTCCAGAATCCTTTTCCACGTTATTAAAAACCTTGTGGAATGCTCTGGGCACGCCTATGACTTTACCTATAGTGGGGTTGCTGAATATCAGTATCAGGTTATCAGGTACAGCGCCATAGGCGCGAACAATGCTCGCTCGCTTTGTCCAGAGCGTGAATGTTGTTTCTGGATTCTTTTTGGCTATCCGAACAATGTTATCAAAATGCGCTGAATTGATCAGTTCGCCATGTCCGTTAAATCTGACATAGGTTGCGTTTAGTCTAGGCAAATCATCCCATTCGATAAACTCAGAGAAGAGTTTAGAATTATGCTCGAATGCGGGTATACAGGATTTTCTAAAAGTGTTTAGCATCCTATGGCTGTAACACTTACCGCAGATGGTGGCTGTATCCTTTTGACGGATACAAAAAGCATTGCTGACAGTGTTAGTGTTGAATGCGGGTATACCCGTTAATTTACCGCTCATTTTAGATTGCTTTAACATTATTCAATTCCTGCCATGGTGGGCCGTTCAATTTGTGTAGTATAGCCTAGTTTATTTATTAGGCGCAACGTGTCCAATGTTAATGTGGTAGTACCTGCAATCATAGCGAATATGCGTGATTGCTCGCAAACTGGATACACCACCTTTTTACCGTAATTATTGCCAATTTTAACTGTTAACGTTTTTTTGTCGGCAGCGACTTCAAGTTTGCCCGCAAGATCAGAGATTCTCCCGGCGGGCGCAATACTTTTAAGATTGATTTTATGCTCGTTTCTGTGGTGAATGACAGTGAAAGTATCGTTATATTGATCAGCGTAATTGCCAGCACCATACCAGCATTTAGGATTGTCTGGATTGGTTGCCATAGCATCTTCACAATCTCTCTGAATATATTGTAATTCAGACAGTGACAGTTTCCAGAATCGTTTATTTTCAATGTGTGGTCGCATTTTCTAGTCCTATGTTGTGGTGTTTATACTCCAATACCCGCCACAATAGGCGCGGGTATTAGGCTATTAACGCCAGTAAGCGATTAAGGGACGATTAGTACCGCGATACACGCATAATTGTGCGAACCTAGCATTTAAGACGGGTTCGCCAGTGTACTTATCAACGAATGTATCATTCTTATAGGGGTTGTATGTCGCGAATTCAGCGGTATCGCCATGCGGTAGATCGCCTAAATCATTGTCTGTCATAAGATTGCCCGACAATGTGGCATGTACGTTTTTACGCCCTTCAGCGCGAACCTTTGCTTGCCCTGCCTTTGCGACATTGAATGTCGGATTAGACAGCGCAACGAATGTATCGTGATTGACTACGCGACCATTCTGGCGCAGTGAATAAACCTTTTTACGGATGTTCCAGTAGACATTAGTTTTCATTATTTAACCCCATCTTGAGAATTGCACAATTGCTCGAATTGCTCGAATACCTTTTGTTTATTGCCTTTCAGACTGAATTCAGACTTTATTATAGAATAGGCTGATCTGCCTCGGCCTTTCATTCCTAATAATTCTAGTTTTAACGCGCCTTTTAGAACCTTCATTCTATAGGCCTGTATGTTTTCTTTTCCAGTGATGATAGTTGCCATTATGCGTCTTCCTTGTTAAATGTTGAGTGGCTTGAATAAATCTTCAATGAATTCCAAAACTGCATTGTAATCTGAAAAATCAATCTCGTTGTGATATTCCAGAATGGCTTTGCTGATATCAAACTCGCAATCCGCATCTGTCAAATGCAGATCATCCGCAATTTTACTTGCTAGAGCGTCAATAATCCCGGCTCGTTCGATTAGTTCCTTTTCGTCCATTATTAGTGTTTCCTTATTTGCTTATTTTAGGGCAGGGTTGCCCGAACCCCATTATCGCCATGTAGCCGTGAATGTCCAGAACTATTTACACATTTGATATTGCCATTACTGATAGGGGTATAAGGTTTGTTAATACCATATTGTACGCTTGCGCACACACGCCACACGAAAGCAACTCATTTATATTTATACCCATATAAATAGATTCAATTAGACATGGGGTAACTGATGTGCTGAGCCACAAGATTAATAACAGTATAGTTTGTAAGGGATTTAATCAATGCGAGTCATGATCGCCGGTCATCAGTGGAATTTATAGCCGTATAAGATTTGTTTATGACCCCCCGACCCCCTTTTTTTTCTTGTAGTATAATATATATCCTATCCACTCACCATCTGGTACATTTAACCTTCATAAGAATTCACTAATATATGGCTAACTCACAATATCCAGAGGAAGAAGAGGAAGGTCTATTAGGTAAGGCTTTGAGGTCTATTGACGCTCCCAGACAATACCTGCTGGAAAAGACGTTAGAGGGTGTTTCGGATGAAGATGTTGACAGGGGTAACCTAGAATTTGGGGATGTGACTGAAGGGCTTTTAGGTCAGCAGTTTATGGTGGATAACCCCAGAACTTATGCGGCTTTGTCTACTGCCGGTGATTTGCTATACGACCCACTAAATTTTATACCATTTGCCGGTATAGGAAAATTAGGAAAGTCCCTGATGAATATGGGTAGAAAAATCTCCAAAGGCGAAAGCCCTGTAAACTTTGGTAATATAGCCTTGGGTCAGGAAATCACAAGAAGAGATAAGGCCGGTCAGTTACACGGATTAGGTAATTGGTATTCAAGCGATCCGAGGAAAGGCCCTCTTATGGGGCATCCCGCTATGAATAAAATAAAGCATATCACGATGGGCATGATCCCGGATGCTTTAAAGAATATGGCTATAAGGGGGGTGGATTCAAAATCAGCGTATCTTTTTGATGAGTTTGGACTTGACTCAAATGTTGTAAAGGAACTGGAAACCCTGTTTAAGCAGAAGAGGGCGCTTGACAAGGGTACAGATATCCCATTAAAAGACCAACCTACCGTTTTAAATAGGGACAGAAAACCTTTGACAGTAAGGGGTATCACACAAGAAAAATTCTCTGTGATGCGAGAAGGTAAGAAAAACCCTACAAAAGTTTTTAGCACACAAAAAGAGGCTGATGACTTTATTGGAAGTAGAAAAAACTCAAACGAGTATGCTGTAAAAAATGAAATCACAAATGCAGACGGAACTCCATTAAAAGGCGGTCTTAAAAAAAGATTTGAAGAGGGTGGCCTAGACGCTGAAGTTAAAATAACAGACATTAGGGGTCAGGCATCCCGGATGGTTCAGAATGAACTGCTCTCTCAGTTAGAATACGTTGGCTCAACTCTGCAGAAATATTTCCCAGACAGCAAGCGTCACAATCAGTTCATGGAAAATCTTAAACAAGACCTTTTCCCAGAAACGGCGTTTACTGATGCCGCAAGATTATCGGCGGGTGATACGACAGCCCTATCAAAGATATACCCGGAAATCGAGCCTCAAATTCTATCCGAACATATAGCACCGTTTATAACAAAAGAGTGGGGATTAAGTGGTGATGTTGTTGTAAACTCTAAAAACTTCCATGAAGGTATGTTAAATAGGCTTAGAGATGGCTCAACAAAAAAATTCTATTTAACCAGAGGTGGTAAACGGTATCATGCCGGAACAAATCTACCCGGACTAAAGGACTCTATAGTTGGCCCCGCAAAAGAAGCCGGTAAGGCTTTGCTTTCTGAAGGGCTATTATTTGGTGGATTAAAATCATCCTACAAGTCGCTTGTAAACCAAAAGGGCCTTCTAAGTAGATCAAGTTACGATGAAATGGGTAGGGACTTAGGCATTAACTACGTTGATGCTGTGGCTGACCTGTCAAAAAATATGACAGGGGTAAGTAAGGAGGGGCTTATAAAGGAGGCCATTAGAAGAAATAGAGAATACGATGAGATACATTCTTTAGCCGTTGCCCGGACTGGAAAAAAAGGAACCAAAATTGAGGCAGGGGAGGATTTAAAAGAAGCGTTCTCAGCATCCCCTGTATACTTTGATATTGATGGCTTACGAAACGCGATCAAGGAAACCGCTGACGGAACCATATCTGTAGGAACTCCCGCGCTTCTGAATGATAGACTGCTTGCTCATGCCGCCACAAGATTGGTAATTCCCAAAGGTGGGCGTGAGGGTTTTTTAGTTGGGTTTGACCAGATGAAGTTAGGCTCTATAAAAAAGTTGGATGCTTTGGTGGACAGGGGTTCCAAGTATAACTTTATCGCGGGTGATGTCGAGAAGATAGTATTAGACCCCACTAACAGAACTGGAATTAGAACCGTCAAAGGCGATGCAGTTGGCCCTAGAAAAAGAGTGCAAAACCCAACTCTTGCGACAGGCACTCCAGAGACAAGAAAGTTATCGGAGCAAGAAAGAATAGAAAATGTAATGAAAATTACTGAGGAAATGCTTGCTCAGAAACCGTCAAGAGGTTACGCCGCGAAAAGAACAGCAGGGTTACTTGCCCCATATATGCAAGGCGCTCATGTATACGACAAATTGGACGAAGAAAATAAATTGGAACTGTATAAGCAGTTTTATGAAGATAACTTATCAAAACCAATTTCTGGGCTACTAGGATTATGAGAACAGACAAACAAAACACATTCATAGACCAATACTGTCTACACGGTAATGCCGCTAAAGCCGCACAACTAGCAGGGTATTCCCACCCCAAACAAAGGGGATACGATTTAAAAAACCAGTTCTCTAAAGAGATAGAGGAGCGTACACGCAAGTTAATACAAGACTGCGTACCCGGTGCTTTATCACAACTGAAATCTCTTTCAGAAGGCGCAGAGAGCGAGTCAGTACGCCTCGGTGCTGTGAAAGACATACTGGACAGGGCTGGTCTTAAACCTACTGAGAAGATTCATCAGGAAGTGTCACACGTTGAGGCTCAGTCTACTGAGGAACTTCAACGAGAACTAGAGGCTTTAATTGGCACAAAGCATTGAGAAAGCCGTAGAGATAGCAAGAGAGTTAAGAAAGCGAGAACGCTTTAACAAGTTAGATTTCTACGACCCATACCCATATCAGGAAGATTTCCACTCTACAGGCATAGGTGCAAACCAACGCCTACTGATGGCGGCAAACCGCATAGGTAAGTCTTACTGTGGGGCCGCAGAGATGGCCTATCACCTAACAGGGCTGTACCCTGACTGGTGGAAGGGTAGGAAGTTTAGAAACCCCATTACAGCGTGGGCAGGTGGTGTATCGAATGAAACTACCAGAGATATTGTACAAGCAGAATTACTGGGTTCCCCCGATGACCCCGAAGCCTTTGGCTCTGGCGCGATTCCTAAACATACTATAATAAAGACGGAACGCAAACCCGGAGTACCAAACGCAAAGTCCGTAGCCCTCATACGGCATATTTCCGGTGGGAACTCTTCTTTACACTTCAAAGCCTATGAGATGGGCGTAGAGAAATGGCAAGGTCGTTCAGTAGACGTAGTGTGGCTGGATGAGGAACCAAGCAGGGAACTGTACTCCCAGAGCGTAACACGAACGCTGGATAGGAGGGGGATGGTTTATATGACCTTCACCCCTGAACAGGGCATGACCGAAACTGTAGCCGCCTTTATGAACAACATAAAGAAGGGGCAGAGCCTAACCAACGCCACATGGGATCACGCCTCTGAGAAGATAAAGTCCAAGAACGGAAAGGATGGACATCTTTCTGAGGACGCGATGGAGCAGATTCTATCTGCCTACTCCCCACATGAGAGGGAGATGAGAAGGTACGGCAG
>Ga0302119_10001125_pt1 | contig 12043 bp, 10 predicted proteins | sample AG5_Tmax_MG_FD_203114 | JGI IMG/M metagenome (GOLD analysis project Ga0302119, IMG submission 203114) | Marine microbial communities from Western Arctic Ocean, Canada - AG5_Tmax | ecosystem: Environmental > Aquatic > Marine > Oceanic | place: Canada: Western Arctic Ocean | collected 2017-10-01
TATGGTTTCAAATACAACCTGACTGATATCAATAACTCTTTTTTGATATATCAGCATGAATGTACCACCATCGCCAATTTCATTCGGTCTATGGAATTCAATATCCGTAGAATTGCTAGCATTGACAGAAAAAATATCTCCAAGCATGACTCCTCCGCCTTTTCTAAAAGAAAAACTACGGTTTCCATCGACGATAGTGTTATTGAAATCATTATTTTCGGTGAAGTTGTTTTCTGAAAAATCAGTGTCTTCTGGGAACCACCAAAGGGAGGCATTTGAGGTAGTTGACAGGCCTTGATTAACAACAGTTGCAGAAATGCTAGAATCACTTAAGGTGAAATCTGAGACATTCAATCTGGCCCTCCAAAAATAGACATTGGAGATTAGATATTTCATCACATCTAATTCAACTGATAGACGATCACTCAGACTTTGGGCTGTACCTAGCAAGAATTGTTCATCATCAGTCTCGAAGGTGAAAGTGGGGAATCCCATGACACCGTAGCCATAATCGCGGCTTGTTCCGTGGGTCGGGTAGATTCCGGCGTTGGCATTCCTGACTGGTAAGTCGGCGTCGATATCCGAATGAATTGTGTCTGCGATGTGGGAAAAAAGTTCCCAGTCGCTAGGCATGTCGCCGGTGAAACCCCATGGGTATGCGAGGATCCATGTTCCTGTGTGCATGGTTACGTAGAGGTCGGCATCGCTGGCGAATTCTTTCATGTAATCGGCATTGTTTCGAGTTTCTGGTTCACTGAATGGTCCGCTTCCACTTTGAGTTTCCTCGGTCGTCCAGTGGTGGTCATAGTTACGGTTGAGGTCGACAGCGTTGGTATTCCAACGGTTGTCGATATCATTGCCGTCGGCATTGAGTAGAATCATGATGTGCAATTCTGTATTCTGCAGAACTTCGATAACTTCTTCATCACCTGCAACAAAGCCTTCGATGTAATATTCTGCAACCAAGAAGGCCAATTCGGTACCAAGGTGCTCATTGCCGTGGTGGCCACCATCTATGTAGACAACTTCTTTTGGACTTCCATTGGCTTTAGTTTCCACAGAGTAGTCGGTTATTTGTACAACCCATTGGTCTCTACCGAGTACTGTTGTGCCAGCACTAACCACTTTTGCCACCTCGGGGTAGTTGTTACTCCATTGCATAATATCATAGGTCAAAGTTGCCCAAGAATGGTACCAATGTTCTTGCACAATATCGGGTTGTTGAGCCTCTGAAATGGGAGCCGTAAAGGGTGCGATAACCAGCATAGCCAGAAGCATGTAGGTTCGCATCATCCCCTGCAGGGCCTTGCCATTCATCAATCATCCTCTATCATGAGTCACCTTCAAAACCTAATTTGAGCCGCAAGAGCCGTGTCAGACCAACTTGCCCATGGCCGCCATGTCTATCTTGACTATACTGGCTTCTATCCGCAAATTGAAGATGCTGCCACTTGGATACTGGATTTGCTTCTTGATGCTGCAAAGGAATCGGGTGTGAAGGTGGTTCATTCTCACGTTGAGCCATTTGATGGTGTTGAATCTCCTGCAGGCTTTGCAGCAGTGGTTCTAATCGACGAGAGCCATATCACTGCACATTCCTATGAGGAAAAGGGTTGGTTAGCGATCGATGCTTTTACTTGTGGAGAACATGACCCAAATGATATTGCTGATAGGTTGCACATGTCCTTGCAGTATTCATGCCCAAATTTGGAATTAAAAAATCGACGTTGTGTTGATAGGTTCCTAAACTGAGGTTTGATGATGCGCCGATTCATCGATGAAAATCTACACCACTTCAATGCTGGTGAGTTACAGCGCTGTGCTGCTTCACTCGATTCATTTCTCAAGCAAGGAGGGAAATTAATGATTACATTAGCAGGCGCTATGTCAACCGCACGAATAGGTATCTTACTTGGGCCAGCAATCCGTGCTGGCTTGGTTCACGCCATCTCCTGTACGGGTGCTAATCTCGAAGAAGACCTGTTTAGGGTAGTTGCACCCGAGTCTTACCCTGATATCGATTGGCGGAATCTTTCAGCAGAAGAAGAAGCCAACTTACAAAATAGAGTTACTGATACTTGTATTCCTGAAGAAGAAGCGATTCGAAAAGTAGAGGCACAGTTGCTGAAGGTTTGGAATAAATCAACTTTGGATAAACCGCCTCATGAGTATCTCTATGAGGTATTGCCAGAATCAGAATCTAGTTGGCTTTGTGCAACCAGAGAGATGAATATACCAATTTTCACTCCTGCTTGGGCAGATAGTACTCTGGGTAATATTTTCAGTGCTCATCTCATTGATGGCAGCATTGAATCTTCATCGATTATCCGCAATGACCTCGACCGAATGAAGGACTTGGCAGAATGGTATCGAAATCAAAACGATCCTATTGGATTTTTACAAGTAGGAGGGGGTGTTGCTGGTGATTACCCAATCTGTGTTGTGCCAATGCTACGTCAAGACCTCGGATTAGAAGTACCAATGTGGGCTTGGTTCGCCCAAATTTCAGAATCTCGCCCTTCATTCGGTGGTTATTCGGGAGCACCGCCTAATGAAAAAATATCTTGGGGTAAAATAGCATCTGATACCCCACGTTTTGTCATAGAATCAGATGCAACCATCGTACTACCAATGATTCTGCAATACCTACTCGACGGGCAATGACTGGAAATAGCCACACTCAACAAGAGGTCGCTCTTTTCCATTTTGAGTTGGGGAATGCCAGCGTCCTTCTTGACGAGCATGAATGTGGCAGGCTAAGACCTTAGTTGCCAACATTGCGGCAGTGAATTGGGTCAATGGACTATCTTTTCCTGGCACGATCTCATTGACATCAGAGGAGATAATCTTAGCACTGGGGTTGGCGAATAATACTTCAATGGCCTCAACTGCATGCCACATTTGCAAACCACCAGCAACTGGTGTGCCAGTATCAGGAACCAATGCTCCATCCATGCCATCGATGTCGATACTGAGATGAACTGGACCTGTTATCGATGAAAGAACCGCTAGTAGTTCTTGCCAGACCTTTGTTCCATCACATGGGCTCATCAAATCACGGGCAAAAAAAGTCTGAACACGTGAATCATTCTCGATGACTTCCGCTTCTTCTCGACTAAATGCTCGAACACCAATTTGAATCAAGCGACCTACACCCATTTCGAGGGCACGTGCAGCCGCACATGCATGCGACCATATCTCTCCATCCAATTGAGAACGCAAATCAGCATGGGCATCAATTTGAACTATTGTCATTTCAGAAAGTGAGGTAGATTGAGCCTGCATGACAGCCGGTAGAATACCATGTTCTCCACCCAAAACAATTGGAAAGCAATCACCTACAAACCAAGGTTGGAGGTATGTAGTCATCGAATCTAATTGCGCTAACAACGAATCTCCAGAGCCATCCCATTCTCTAGCGGTGTGAATAGAAACCCCAGCCGGCAAGTCTTCAGAAAGCAGTGGATCATAAATTTCGACTTGAGCAGACGCAGCGATACAAGCAGCAGGTCCTTCGGCTGTACCTTCTCCATAAGAAGTAGTCAATTCATACGGCAGAGGCAGAATAACAACACCGACTTCAGGAATGCTTTCGCTCAAACCGAGAAAGTTACCCTCGAAATACCCGTCCGCCATCGGCTTGGCGCGCCGTTGCGCGAATATCAAAGCGACTATTGAAACAAAACAGGCCAATAAGAAGGTTGTGCGCAGGATTATTGATATACTACGGAGTACAGATAGAATTACTGCGCAGCAAGAGAAATCGTGGCGACCGTAAGGAGCCAGCGCAAACACAGGAGGGGCCAAAGTTGGGAATGACATTACATGAGTTAACACAGGCAATTAGACAACATATTGATTCAGAGATGGAAGCTGATGTTGCATCAGGAATGGCAGAACACGCCCTCGGCTTCTTCGGCTTCTACGAGAGAATTATCGATAATGCTCTTGAACCCACCGACCGAAACCTGTTCTACATGTTCCAAGATTACAACCTCCTAACCACCGAATCAGAGGAAACAACCCTCTGGGATGGCCGTGAATGGAGAATCCATTATTGGCGCTTTAAGCCAGAACTACGCGAGAAAGTGCAAGCCTACATGGATCGTAACAAACCAGAAGTCAAGGTTGATCCATTCGCTGACGTCTATGGAAATATCGGAGAGGTTGTATGGAATAGGGATGATGACCTACCTGTCAACCCTAATGCATTCACCAATGAACGTTGGTGAGACACTCAGTATACCGAAGCCGTTGAATAGGTCGCTCTTGATGGAATCACATGCTCAAACGGCAGCTAAGCCTAGTGCTAGTTACTATTTTCCTGCTTTCTGCAGCAGTACCTATGGTGTCTGCACAAAGTCAGGTTCCGGGATTTAATATCGAAACTGCATGGATATCCGATAATTCTAATCAACAGATACATGCCTATCAATTCGCATTTGATAATGCAATCAATTCGACAACAAGGGAATTTTCAACAGATATTATCCACACTGATGAAAATGGAAACCCCCTCAACGCAACTCAAGCAACATCAACAGCAGGCATGACTTTCATTGATGATAGAACCTTAGAAATTGTTCTACCAGATAGAGTTTCATTTGCTGATACGATAACGATAGAAGCAGGTTGGGAAGGACTTGAATCAACAAACTTGACTAGAACCATCAAAGCAACTGTATGGAACCAACCTATCGCTGACCATGAAGTAACCATAACAACAAATTGGAATTTAAACCACACTTATGAGGATGAGAATGGCTCACAACGCTACCTACTATTATTCAATGGCAGAGGCTGGCAAGAGCGTGCTGGAACTACTCTCAGCGCTTGGGAATTAGGAGATGGCAGTATAACCATCAGGGAAGTCGGTGAAAACGAAACCACTTGGATTAACTTGACCTTGGAGGAGATTTGGAGAAATGAGACATCAATTGATGGTGAATTAAGATCTCAATATTTTGATGCTCACGGTTGGGGAGATATTGTTGTCGTTCAATCAGATTCAGAAATGGATGAAATGAGAATTACAGGTCAAGTGTCAGCAGCCCATTTCAACCGCAGTACAGTGGACGGAATCGTTTCAGAAAGAACTGAACTTGAAGCAACAGGAATTCTCAATGGAACAAATGTCGATGACGATAGTGAATTATGGATTAATGGCACAGTATCTCTATTATTCTTTGAGCGCTGGGAAGTTAATGGCGAAATAAAATACGACTTAAATCGCTTTGAAGGCTATGCTGATATGGAAGAGGAAGATGGCGAAAGTCATTTTAACATCGATATCTCAAATATTGAATCATACGAAGAATGGCAAGATGGAGTGCGAATTGGGCAAAAAGAATCCCTCACTGGTTCTGGGACTTTCGGATTTGCTAGCAAAGATGATGAGGGAGAAGATATAGTCGTTAATGGCACGGTATATTCTTTAGTAGAAGCGAGTGAAAATGGCCTAACAACAGATCGATATCTGCATTTAGATGGTACATTTAGCGGTGATGTAGATGGCTCATTTGGAGTCATTAACCAGATTGAGGCCAGCGGCAATTGGCAAAATGGCAACGATACCGAGTATCCTGTCAACATTATTTTAGAGGAAAATTGGTTCAACCTAAGCGCTGCAGTTGGTGCTAATGCATTTCAGAACCACAACAAAACTTGGAATTATGAAGTTCCAGACATAGAATGGGAAAACCGAACCATCTATCGAAAGTGGGAATCAACTGGCCTTGACAACGATCGAGGAGATGAATACCCCGAAAACTCTCCCGAAGAAGTTCCAGCCGAGCCCCCAGAGACCGAAGACGGACTGGGAGAAGTCAACATAAGTCGTGAAACAGGAATCGTTCCAGTGCCACTATTGCCTGGGGACAGATCATCATTATTGGGTAGCAGCATAGTCTATCTTGACATCGAAGCAACCAGCCTAACTCAGACTACCAAAGACGGTCACATCCTCAATACAACGGCTTGGATTGGAACCTATTGGAATACAAATGACAGCATTACAGATTCATCAGCATCAGGTTCCATCGTCAATGAAGGTCCATTGGCGGGACTATTGGGAACAGTGTCTCGCCAACTTACCCTGCCTGCAGTTAATGATATTCCAGCAACTTTCACTGAAGTTCAGAGTCTTGAGAGAATTATTTACCCGAGCATTGTAGCATCAAATGAAAACAATCCACCACAAGTTGTCTCAATCGGCTTAGTTGGAAGTTTGGTTAATGAGGATGGAGTACCAGCCCACCTTGAAGTAGTAATATCTGACCCAGACTGGAATGTTGTAGAAGTTGTTGCTGACTTAAGCAACCTTGGAATGTCAGCCCAAGTCCAACTCAATGATAAGGGCAATGATGGCGACCAAACCATCCATGATGATGTCTGGACAACAACAGTTTCAGTGATCGGTTCAGAACATGGAGAGGTAGAAATTAGCGTTACTGTGACTGATATTTGGGGAGAGAGCGACATTGGAGTGGGCTCCTTGGAAGTACACAACCAAGCGCCACGTCTTCTAACTTGGACTCATGTGCCTTCACTTGCTTTTAGAGGTGAAGTAATTATTGTCAATGCAGAAGCATTTGACCTCAATGGAGTAGCACGAGTTGCCGTTGATCTACGAGATGAAGGGGGAGAATTAGCGGATTTACAATTCAATAGCATAGTTGGAAACTGGGCAGGGGAAATTGAGATACCATCTGGAATAAAACCCGGCGACCAATCTCTAGATATTTACCTAGAAGATGATGATGGGGCCTCAAAGACAGTATCCTCAACTCAGGTATCAGGTAGCCATTTCACCAGTAGTGTTGATGATGAAGACATCAAGATTATGATTCTAAACCAAGGTCCAATCATCCAAACGATGGCATTGGAGCCTGAAGAAATTCAAGAAGTATTGATTGATGGAGATGAAGTAACTTACACATTGACCATTCAAGTTAGCGACCATGATGGGATTCGCTGGGTGAAAGCCAACATTGGAGGCCTTGCACCGGTGGGCTCGGCTACATCTTGGGTTATCATGAAGGATAATGGTCAGGATGGAGATGCGACAGCAGGAGATGGAACCTTCAGTGTTCAATTCGATAGCCGAAGAGGATTGCCAACAGGTGTCTTTCCGATTACATTCAAGGCTCAAGATGATTTTGAGATGGAGTCTACTAATGACGAATACGTTCTCAAATTAGTTGAAAAAGACCAGAATACATTGGACCCTGATGGCGTTTTTAGTGCCTTGGATAATTCAGTTGTTATCCTCTCTGTAATCGGTATGATTGTTGTTATTGCAGCAGTTATTGCATTGCTATCGTTTGTCAAAAAACGCAAAGAAAACAAAGACAATCCATGGACTGGTAAGCAACAAGGAGAAGATCCTTGGGGTAATCAGTAATCATCACATCCGTTCACGCGATAGGTACCACAACGCACGAAAGCGGGTTCAATATTTGGACTCGTATTCGCTCGTTTCAACCCTTGCTTACCGGTCCCCAAATGGCTTCGCAGTGCAACGTTTTTTGTTGGTGCGAGCGCCGAGATTTGAACTCGGGTTCAAGCGTTGGCAACGCTCGGTGATAACCACTACACTACGCTCGCAATGCAAGCAGGGCTATCCGTCATGGGTATGAAAGATTTGTCGTTTGCCATTCCTGCATAACAGCGCTGGGGAAAGGAATACAACCTGAAGCACTCCGATGTACTCTATGGGCGAACAACGCATCATCTATGTGGGTCACAAAGCAAGACATCTCTACATCCGCGCCGTGGTTATGGCAATGGAAGGGGGGGAACGAGATGTTGTCCTCGTCTCCCGCGGTGCTTGTATCCGCAACGCCGTCGATGTTGCAGAGATGTGCCGCCGACGTTTTGGCTATGTTGCAGAAGGTCTTCCTGAAAACATGAGCATTGTTAGTATTGAATCAGATACTGAAGAAGTAGAGCGAGAGGATGGGCGAACGAGTAATGTCAGCGTTTTAAAAATCAATTTAGTTGGTGAAGGAGAGATACCTCCTCGTGAAGAAGAGTGATCATAATTCATTGACAAGATTTTGAATTAAGTCTCTCGTTTTTCGGTATGAATCAAGGCCTTGGCCGAATGGGTCATCAAGTCCCCAGTCTAGGTCTGCCTTCAATGCTGGACATGTTTCCTCAACCCCACAACCCATTGAGATAACCATATCCCAATCATTTAGGGTGGTTAAATCGAGTAAGTTTGAAGATTGCCCTGAGACATCGATACCGAGTTCAGCCATGACCTCAACTGCTTTTGCAGCAACTCCAGGACCAGGGCTTGTGCCAGCACTAGTTGCTTCATGGCCTGCTCCTCTAGCAAATCCTTCAGCCATTTGACTGCGGCAGGTATTGCCAACGCATACGAATAATACTCTCATCAAATAATCTGTGTCCTCGATATGCTATGAAGGATATGCAAATGACCTATCCTCTTCTGGGGTGGCCATGTTCCCACCCCGTAGCAGCATTTGGCGTGGAATTATTTTCACTTCGATTTTATACGTAGTTGATTTTGTTTTGCACATTATTTTCGCGGCGAATGGTTGGGATATCGCCTTCAAAGTAATTGCAATAGAATTGGCAATATTGAGCATCTGCTTCGCCCCTATTGCCCTGTTATTTGGCGGACCAACCAATCATGAAGATGGATTGGAAGTAATTCGGATTGGAACTTGGTTCGCTGTACCGTTGACGGTAGGATATTTCTGGGCAGTCAATGGCATGGCTTGGAGCATCTGGTTAATTGGAACAACGGTCTTTCCACTGCTCAGTAGAACTCTCTGGTATCAATGGGAACGCGGCTTCTCGTTGCTTCTGTATTCGCCTTTGATTGACGAGGAAGAGTGAGCGAGCATTGAAAGACAGCCAACGGGTCGAACGCTTCGATGTCGGATTCCCCAGTATCTCAGCATAACCCAAACAAGCCTTCGAAAGTTGATAATACGGCCGAGGACCCAAGCCCTCAACAACAAAAGCAAATGGAGGCTCAATTTCAGCAGATGAAACGCCAATTGGCGATGAAGAAAATCGCTGAAGATATCAAACACAAGATAATGGTGCTTTCTGGAAAAGGTGGAGTTGGAAAGTCAACGGTTGCTACTGGACTAGCTATATCTCTTGCTGATCAAGGACTTGCAGTTGGCTTGATGGACATCGATATCACAGGGCCAAATGTTCCAAAGATGATGGGCCTAAGTGGTCAGAGATTACATGTTGAGGATGGTCGTATCTATCCTAATGTTGGACATGGTGGAGTCAAAGTCATCTCGATGGCTTTCTTACTTGAGGATGAAGATACTCCTGTTGTATGGCGTGGACCTATTAAGTTGGGGGCAATTCAGCAATTCATTGCGGATGTTGAATGGGGTAAACTTGACCATTTGATTATCGACTTTCCTCCTGGAACCAGCGATGAACCATTGACTGTGGCTCAGAGTCTCCCTGATATTGATGGAATTGTTATTGTCACTACTCCTCAGGAAGTTGCCCTGCTCGATTCTAGGAAGTCCATTTCCTTTGCTAAAACTCTCAATATTCCAGTTCTTGGTGTGGTGGAAAACATGAGTGGGTATACGATTAGAGGGAATGCCGAACCTAATTCCTCAATGACTATCAAAGGACCTTCAGGGGTGGACATTGATGTGGATGTAGATGCTGAAGGAAATTGGTCAGCAACTCTTGATATCTTCAAAGTTGGAGGAGGAAAAACTACGGCTGAGAAATTGAATGTACCATTCCTCGGGGCACTTCCGTTTGATCCAGGGGTAGTTCGTGGTGGCGATGATGGCGTTCATAGAATTATTGCTGAACCAAAAGGTGAGAGTGCCAAGGCCTTTGAAATAGTAGTTGAATCGATAACTTCACAATTGGGTGGGGAAGAAGAAGATACTCTGAAAATCATCTGAGGTGCTTGGATGACAGAGATGCCAAAACTGATTGAGCTTGAGCGCACCGAACAGACCGCAATCTTACGTTGGAAAGATGGCACAGAACACAATGTATCATGGAAAGATATACGATTTTTTTGTCCTTGTGCGAAGTGTTCACCAAATCGTGATGATGGAGAGAGTGCCTTAGCGCTTCGGGCCTCTGTTGATTCTTTTGCTAATGAAAGACCAGAGGTAATTCCAATCGGTAGGTATGCATTGACATTTGAGTGGAGCCAAGGTTGTAGTAGTGGAATTCATCGCTTTGAACGCTTATGGGAAATTGGTGAAGGAATAGACCCTGACCATGGTAAACCGTACTCTCATGGAGCATGGTGAACCGCACTTACACAGCAGGTGTTCTGCACCACATTGAAACACTGTCAACTAGCCAAGTAGGCTTGAGAGCGCATGACTTCGGGAATCTACCTGACATGGATAACCATGGCATTAGCAGGTGGAGTCATCCTTATTCCTCTGTTCAAACCACCTTGGGCGAAGGTAAATCTGCGCGCTTTCAATGATATGTTTAGGAGATATTGGCTACATATTTTATTAGTATTTTCAATCTATTTTTGGAAAGATACTTTCGATAGCCTTGACCGTATTTTCATGGCAAATACACAATTGGAAATGACCGGATTTGTGTATGCCCTCGAAGGCGATATGGTGCTTTGGGTGCAGCAATTTTTTGAGGCTGAATGGTTAACAATTTCTTTGACTCATCTTTATGTTTCGGGCTACCTAATGGTTGTATATATCTCGATAATTTATTTCTGTTATTTCAATGACCGTCATATGGCTGACCGCATTTCCTTGACCGTTTTCTTCATTTATGCCCTATCGGTGCCCTTTTACCTATTTTTCAATGTTAGAGTTACGGGTGCCCACATTCCTGCTATGGAAACCCTTGCTTACGATTTAACGCCGGAAATCAATGATTGGTTTGAGAGGATTGATCCTTTTACTAATGGCATGCCATCTTTACACATCGGTATTCCCTTCGGGGTTTGGCTATGTTTGGTGCGTTGGGATGAGGATAATAGATGGATGAAATATCGCAGATTTATCTTTGGATATATTGTATTGACTGCTTTTACAATCGTCTATTTGGGGATTCATTGGTTTGTTGATATCATCGGCGGAATGTTCGTTGCCGCAGTTGCCATCAAGTTGACCCAACGTTACAATACAGCAGTTTGGGCGGTGTTAGACGAACGTACCTTGAACATCAGATTGGCGACGATAGTCACGCGTCCTCAAAGGGTAAAATGGTGGATAACCACACGCTCTCAGCGCCTGTGGAAGTCTTTACGTCACCCTTCAAGCCAAGTAACTGGTTTGACGATAATTATGGTATTCTTGCTAACTACATCGGTTATTGTTTGGGATATGACTCACCGTGATTTGCCGGTAACCGGAGTTCAGGCTCCAGCAGAAGCAGTTGCTGCGGATGGTTGGTTGATTAATATCGATGACCGCGGGGATGAAGGAATCGTCTTGGTAGTAGTAGATTTGGCTACACCTGATGAACCCCAGGTGATTAACCACCCCGTATTGACTTTGAATTCAAGTTACGATGTAGCAGGTAATCTTGTTGTTGTTTCTAATCAAACGGAATTATGGGTGCAAGACCTTTCCAACCTTGCGGCCGAACCAATGGTGATCGAAGTTAATTCTCCTTCTTTTGTGAAATTGGCTGAGACTGGCCTTGGAGAATCAATCGTAGTATTAGTTGAGTCGGGAAACCTTAGAGGAATAACTTCAGAAGGGAATTCGATTATTATGCCAACCTCCCCGATAAGTGCTACGAAAATTGTCAATATTGCTGTGGATGAAAATAAATTGGCAATCATCTATGACGATAATGCAACCTTGGCCAGATTAGGACAAGTTGGAGTTCATGGTTTCGTTGATTTTTGGCTGAATAGCACAGCAGCTCCCGAAGAAGACGCAACCCTTGCAAGTTGGGGCTATGTTGTTGACATCGAAAATGCAACGGTTGTTGACTTGGAAATTGATGGCCAATGGTTAGTGGCTACGATAAACGTTACCGCAACAGATAGACTAATCTTACTAGATACTGAGACTGGAGA